>Ga0193735_1000344_pt1 | contig 14535 bp, 10 predicted proteins | sample U1m2metaG_FD_145080 | JGI IMG/M metagenome (GOLD analysis project Ga0193735, IMG submission 145080) | Soil microbial communities from a riparian zone of the East river system, Colorado, United States - U1m2 | ecosystem: Environmental > Terrestrial > Soil > Riparian zone | place: USA: East River... | reverse complement strand
AACATCGGTGTGGAGACACCCGAGATCAGCATGGCGGAACTGGCCGACCGGGTCGCGTCGCTGGGCCGGGAATTGTTTGGCTACACCGGCAAGGTCGTCCGGCAGCAAAGCGCGGACAAGGATTACCTCGTGGATAACCCGAGCCGGCGTTGCCCGGTCATCACTAAGGCGAGGACGGAACTCGGTTACAATCCGCAAGTGACCATTGAGGAAGGCTTGCGACGCTCCCTCATCTGGTATTCGGGCAATCGCGAGGCATCGGAGGCTTAATGAACGTCTCGATTATCGGAACCGGCTACGTCGGCCTGGTGACGGGTGCCTGTCTGGCGGAGAAGGGCCACCATGTGACGTGCGTCGATATTGATCCTGAGCGCGTGGCGGCGCTCAACCGCGCGGATTCGCCTATCTTTGAAGCCGGTTTCGATGAATTGCTGCGGAAGCACGTTGGACGCACACTGAGGGCGACTACGGATCTTCCGGCTGCAGTCTCGGATTCGGAACTTACTTTCATCGCTGTCGGGACGCCGTTCGATGGCCGGACGATTGACCTGGCGGCAGTGATGGCTGCGTCGCGGCAAATCGGTTCAACGTTGCGAAACAAGACCGCTTATCATGTTGTGGTGGTGAAAAGCACCGTTGTCCCCGGGACCACTGACTTGCACGTGATTCCCGCTCTTGAAGCCGCCGCCGGCAAACGGGCCGGGGTGGATTTTGGTGTGGGCATGAACCCTGAATTCCTCTCCGAAGGCGAAGCCGTGCACGACTTCATGTTCCCTGACCGCATTGTGTTGGGCGGGAACGACGAGCGGACCCTCGACACCCTCGAAGAACTGTACCGGCCTTTTGCCGCGGCTCCCCGCATCCGTACCAACACGCGCACTGCCGAACTCATCAAGTACGCCTCAAACGCCCTCCTGGCGAACCTCATATCGTTCTCGAACGAGATCGCGAACCTTTGTTCTGTCTTGGGAGGAACCGATGTCATGGATGTCATGAGGGGAGTCCACCTGAGTCAGTACTTTGGCGACCACAATACCGAGGGCTTGCCCCCAATCGTGTCTTTCTTGCGGGCTGGTTGCGGATTTGGCGGAAGTTGTCTCCCAAAAGATGTCAAGGCGCTCATTGCTCACGGACGAAAGGCGGGTCTCCCAATGAGCCTCTTGGAGTCCGTGATCGAGGTCAATGAGGCGCAACCCAGGAGAGTGGTGGCTCTTTTGGAGAAGCATTGGGCGGATCTCACGGGAATCCGGGTGGCCGTCTTGGGATTAGCCTTCAAACCGGGAACTAACGATGTGCGGGAGAGTCCGGCCTTCCCCATCCTGCGCGAACTCCTTAAGCGGGGTGCGGTGTTGAAAGCCTTCGATCCCGTTGCAATGGATGAGGCGCGCCGCGTCATCCGCGACGCAGGTATCACTTACTGCGAGAGCCTGTCGGCAGCACTGCTCGATATCGATGCCCTTATCGTGGTGACCCCTTGGCCGGAATTCCGTGAGGTTCCGGCACTTCTGCGGGGCCGCCATCCCGCTCCAGTGTTTGTTGACGTACGACGTGCCTTTGAACGTGGAAGTGTGGAGAGCTATGAAGGCATCGGTTTGTAAGATCTACTTATGGAATTCATCGAAACAGCACTAAAAGGGGCCTTCCTGATCCGGCAGAAAAAGATCGAGGATCACAGAGGCTATTTCGCGCGTGCTTGGTGCCGCGAAGAGTTCATCCAGCATGGCCTGAATCCCAACATGCTCCAGCTCAACACCGCGTTCAGTTTTCAGCGGGGCACGGTTCGCGGTATGCACTACCAGGAAAAGCCCCACGAGGAAGCCAAACTGATGCGTTGCACCCGAGGCGCCATCTACGACGTAATCATCGACTTGCGCCCTGATTCGCCGACCTGCGGCCAGTGGCACGGGGAGGAGCTCACCGGCAGCAACGGTACCATGCTTTACGCCCCCGAAGGGTTCGCTCATGGCTACCAAACCCTTCTCAACGACACGGAAATGTGTTACATGACGTCCGCCCTTTACGCTCCCGAGGCGGCACGAGGCGTGCGTTATGACGCTGTGGCTTTTGGCATTCTCTGGCCGCTTCCGGTCACGGCGATATCGGAGCAGGATCGGAAATGGCCGGAACTGGCGATGAGCCCCATACAATCTGGCACTGTCGTTCAACATTAGCGTAAAAGAATCCTTATGGTTATCGCGGCGGATACTGTCTTGGCCCAGCGCGAGAGCGACGGCAATCCGGTGCGTGTGGCAATGGTCGGGGCTGGCGTTACAGCACGGATGATTGCGCTTCAGTTGGCCACCCCCATTCCCGGTATGCGTTTGGTGGCGATCGCCAACCGTACGGTCGAAAAGGCGACTCAGGCTTTTTCCAATGCAGGGGTGCCGGAGGCTGAGGTTGTATTGGACCTCGGCAGGCTTGAAGAAAATGTTGATAAAGGGCGTGCTTCCGTTGTGGAGGAACCAAACTTCGTTTGCCAGGCTGGCAATATCGACGTCATCGTCGAGGTTACCGGTACCGTTGAGTTTGGCGCTCACGTTGCCTCAGCCGCCATCCGTCACCACAAGCACGTCGTCCTGGTCAATGCCGAGCTCGATTCAACGGTTGGTCCGATACTCAAATTCCACGCTGAACAGGCGGGCGTCGTGCTGACAAATACCGACGGAGACGAACCGGGAGTGGCGATGACATTGCTGCGGTATCTGCGTAGCGTGGGTTTGAAGCCCGTGGCTGCCGGGAATCTCAAGGGGATGATCGATAGGTATCGGACCCCGGAGACACAGCGCGAGTTTGCCACTAAGTATAATCAGGACGCCGCCAAGGTCACCTCCTTTGCTGACGGGACGAAACTCTCGATGGAAACCTGTATTCTGGCGAACGCCACCGGGTTTAAAGCCGGACAGCGGGGCATGTATGGTCCCAAGTGCGCCCACGTCCGGGACATGGCGAAATTATTGCCGTTGGACCAACTGCTGACCGATGGCTTGGTTGACTATGCGTTGGGGGCGGAACCTCACACGGGGGCTTTTGTGATTGTGCACGAGGAACATCCGCGCAAACAGAAGGAGTTGGCTTATTACAAGTTGGGAGATGGACCCTGCTACGTTTTCTATACTCCTTACCATCTGCCGCACATCCAGATCGCCTCCACCATCGCCCGCGCTGCCTTGTTTAGCGATCCCACAGTGACTCCGCTCGGCGCACCAATTTGCGAAGTGATTACAATCGCCAAGCGGGATCTCCAGGCTGGCGACGTGCTGGACGGGGTTGGCGGATTCATGGCCTACGGCCTGATCGAGAATGCCCCCATCAGTGCAAAGCAGAATCTCCTGCCCATGGGTGTTTCTGAAGGGTGCCGACTGCTTCGAAATATACCCAAAGACGAACCGATTACGTATGCGGACATAGAACTGCCACAGGGCCGCTTGTGCGATCAGTTGCGCGCCCAACAAGATCGCCATTTTGGCGGCGAAACCCGGCTGGAGGAAAGGATCAAGAGTAACAGCTGAGCGGCGGCTTGTTTTTAAGGAACTCTATGCCTCAAAAACCGGAGAAGACATCGTGAAGGTGGTCCTATTTTGCGGTGGTTTCGGAATGCGTATGCGCGAATATTCCGAAGCTTTGCCCAAGCCCATGGTGCCGATTGGGTATCGCCCCATACTTTGGCATATAATGAAGTATTACGCCCACTACGGACACAAAGATTTTATCTTGTGTTTAGGTTACAAGGCTGACGTTATAAAAAAGTACTTCCTCGAATACGACGAGTGTGTGTCAAATGACTTTGTCCTTTCCAGCGGAGGCAAGAATGTTGAATTGCTGAGTAGCGACATCGATGACTGGAACATCACTTTTGTCGACACAGGGCTTACGTCGAACGTTGGTCAGCGTCTGAAAGCTATCCGAAGCCAACTTGAAGGAGAGGAGATGTTCCTTGCCAACTACACCGATGGTCTTTCGGACGTACCGCTTCCTGCGGTCATTGAATCTTTCAAGGATAGCGGTAATGTCGCCTGCTTTGTGGGTGTGAAGCCGCGGGCCAGCTTCCATCTTATCACCATGGAGTCCGGTGGCGTGGTGACGAGCATCGAGCACATCGCTAAATCAGGGGCGCAGATGAACGGAGGGTTCATGGTGTTGCGCCCGGAGATCTTCAGTTACATGAAGGACGGCGAGGAACTGGTAGAAGAACCGTTCCGGCGGCTCATTGGCGCCGGCCGGTTGATGGTCTATCCACATGACGGCTATTGGGCCTGCATGGATACTTTCAAAGAAAAGCAGGACCTTGAAGACCTCTTCGGCCGGGGCAGGGCCCCTTGGGCAGTCTGGAATCATCAGCACGAAATCAAGAAGTGATTTCGTGCAATCTGAATCGCGTGAAACGGGTGCTGTGCCTGGGGGCGCACAGCGACGACATCGAGATCGGCTGCGGTGCCACAGTGCTGCGGATGATTGAGCAGTCGGCGAGCATCGAATTTTACTGGCTCGTGCTTGGTTCCAATCCGACGCGAGCCAAAGAAGCCAAGCGCAGTGCGAATGCCTTCCTGAACGGCGCACGGGACAAAACGGTTGTTGTAAAATCCTTTCGAGACGGATTCTTTCCCTACCTCGGTCCGCCGGTCAAAGAATGCTTCGAGGAACTCAAGAAAGTCTTCACGCCCGATGTAATCTTCACACATTGCCGGCACGATCTTCACCAAGACCACCGTCTGGTATGCGAGTTAACGTGGAACACGTTTCGCGATCACTTAATCCTCGAATACGAGATCCCTAAATACGACGCTGATCTGCGCTCACCGAATTTTTTCGTGCCGTTGAGCGAGGCCCATGCACGGAAGAAAGTAAAGAGCCTGATGCGGTACTTTACGACGCAACAGAATAAGCAGTGGTTCTCTGAGGAATTGTTTTACGGTCTGATGCGGCTGCGGGCCACAGAGGCCGCCTCACCCACCCGTTACGCAGAGGCTTTTTATTGTCGGAAAATGCTCCTCGGAACATTGAATTGAAGCGCGTGCCGGGCCTGCGGTAAATTCGCCGCACCCAATTCTACCCATGCACGAGTATGTAATCATCGAAGGGGGAATCGTCGGATTGGCGATGGCGATGGCTGTGGGTAACAAGTATCCCGAGGCAAGGATCCTCGTTCTGGAAAAGGAGCAGAATGCCGCTCGGAGGCGAGATTCTCATTGCCAGTTAAATCCAATGCCCGCTGATTCCGGGGGAGAACTGTCATCGCCGGCTTCGTCGTATTTATCTTGCCAATCACCAAATTTGTAGAGTAAACGACGTTGCATGACACAGGATAGCGGAAAAATGCCGTACGATCGACAATTGCCCGGCACGAACATAGTTTGTCGCAGCCATAAGCCGAACGGATGCTCTTGCCTGTTCGCCTTTCTGGTTTCTGCCGCGCTCGTGTTCGGCTGCCAGTCCCCTCTACCGCCTTTGCCAAATCCACCGGGTCCCCACACAGCCGTGAGGCTTTCTCCAGGAGATGTGCTCAGGCTTTCCTTTGCCGAAGAGAGCGATCTGGATCAAACGCAAAAAATTCGCAGAGACGGAACGATAAGTCTACCATACCTGGGCCAGGTGACGGCAGCCGGCAGGCGGGTTATCGATCTCCAACATGAGCTGACCCGCCGCTACGACGAGTACCTTGATAATCCCGAGGTGCTGGTCACATTGGAGAACGGTTCGGGCACCGTCATCGTGTCAGGATTCGCCACTTATCCGGGCAAGGTTACGTTTGATCGCCCAACGACTGTGTATCAGGCGATTATGACAGCGGGCGGGGTAACTGACTATGGAAGTCTCAGCAACATTCACCTCACTCGCATAATCAACGGAGTGCAGCGCACTGAGAGAATTAATCTTCGGCCAAGTATTCATGGCGAGCCTGTTAACCCAAGATATGTCCAGGACGGAGACGTCATCTACATTTCGCGCAGCTTGTTTTGACCTGATGTGCCGGCAGGGCGCGACTTGCAAACATGATTTTGCCATGTCGAATTCACCGGGCTGGTAACCGCAAGCGCGTTGATTCGCCGTCGCTCGCACTCCTCTTCGCCGTTTTGCTGGCTCTACAACCAGAACACACCCGCGGTCAAGACGCAGCGGGTTCGACGTTCGAACAGGCTGGGTTGGGCTGGCTACCAGCTATTCCAGTTCAGATCACAGCCGGCGTGGACACGGGCTACGACGACAACGTCACCCTACAGCCAAGCGGCGAAGGCTCAATATTCACCAAAGAAAATGTTGTCCTCACGTACGATCGCCCCGGACAACAAACGGAATTTTTTTTGCTCGGTATCGGACGCTTTACTCAGAATTTCGATGTGACGGGCCAGAACGAGACTGCCGGAAACGTTACCATGTCACTTACGCATAACTTTTCGACACGGCTTTCCTTCTACGCCAGCATTTATGCCGCTTACCAGAACGAGCCCAATTTCCAATCCAACGTTGGTCCGGAGAACGTCCGGACTGCTTTCTTCGACACGCGTGACATTTTTTCGCTTACTTATCGCTGGTCTACCCGACTTACCTCGGTGACAAGCTACACGTTCGAGCGCGTCAAGTACGATCAGTCGTCGGTTGGAGCTGGTCAGGACCGGATCGACAGCACGCTCGGCGAGCAGCTTGTATTTAACTTGACCAGCCGCACGGGTCTGGTCGGCGAATATCGTTATGAAACGATTACTTACGACACCGCCCCGATCGACTCCACCACTCATTTCCTCCTGGCTGGGGTCAACCATAATTTGACCGAGCACTTTATCGTCCACCTGCGCGCCGGTGAATCATTTCGCTCTCTCGAGAACGCGGGGGATTCGGCCCTCCCTTACTTTGAAGGTTCGCTTGATTACGTGAGGAGCAACCATTCGCTGAACTGGGTGACGAGCTATGGGTTCGAATCGCCCACAACCGGGGACGCGACGACCACAAAGACGTTGCGGACGGGCTTGAACCTTAATTACAATCTAACTTCACGGCTCAGTTCGGTGGCCGGAATTTATTATCATCATGATGATAATCAAGGCGGAACCGGCTCGACGGGGACGCAGGATGCTTTCGATCTTAATCTCGGCCTCCGTTATACAATCAATAAGCACTTTACCTTGCACCTTGACTACAACCATACCACGCAGAGTTCGATGGGATCCATCCCTGGTTACTCGCGGAATCGCTATTTCGCCGGAGTAACCTACACCTACTGAAAACCGCAGACGGAAAGAGCGCGGCTACAAGGAGCTAGCTGGACAAAGATGGGTAATCATTCTCTGACGTCAGCTTAGGAAACACCTTGAAAATACCTTCTTCAATGGATCGAGCCGTTGCTCGTGAAAGCAGGATTCCAACACAAGCAGGACGCGTATCGGGATCTACTCTCACGAAGAAAAAAAAGATGTGGCGGATTTGGGCGGGCGCCTGTTTTGCGATCGCATTGCTGGGGGTTTTTGCTCAGCCTCTCCTCGCGCTGATAAACTACGCAGCAGGGAGCGACCTGTATTCATATATTTTATTGATACCGTTCGTTTCTGCATACTTGCTTTACCTTAGGCGTAATCAATTGCCGAAGGATTACGTTGTCGATCGTCCCCTCGCGATGGCGTTCCTCGCCGCCGGTTTCGGCGTCTTGGCATTCAGGTATTGGTTGCATTTCGTTGGGCAGTCGCCAGCCAAGGCCGATGACCTCGCGCTAGAGACTGTGTCGTTCTTGTGCATCCTTGCGGCGGGAGGATTTTTCTTCCTCGGACGTGTGTGGATGCAAGCCGCCGCTTTTCCGCTCGCATACCTCATTTTCATGGTTCCGATGCCGGATGCAATGGCAGAGGCGCTGGAGACCGCCTCAAAATATGCCTCCGCGGAAGTGGCAAATGTTCTTTTCCACGTCACTCGCACGCCTTTTCTTCGCGGGGGTCTTATTTTCCAACTGCCTAACATCACGATCGAAGTTGCGCAAGAATGCAGCGGCATCCGATCAAGTTGGGTTCTTTTGATGACCAGCATCCTGGCCGCCAATTTATTCTTAAAGACGCCGTGGCGTCGTTTCGCGCTTGTCGTCTTCGTCATTCCGCTGGCCATTTTGCGGAATGGCTTCCGAATTCTCGTGATCGGCCTCCTCTGCGTGAATGTGGGCCCCCAGATGATTCACAGCGTAATCCACCGCCGCGGTGGGCCCGTCTTTTTCGCGCTTTCGCTGATTCCATTATTGCTGCTGTTGTGGTGGTTGCAGAGGGGTGAGACCCGAACTCGGTCACGGGAATCACGCTGACCTTTATAGCGGGGTGGAGCTTTTTCATCATCTCGCCTGGCTTCGGATCGCTCTTTTTTTGCTTTTGGCGAGTTTTTTTGGGGAACTTAGCGCTCCTGTTTCCGGAGAAAGTTTGAGAGACCCGGCTCTCCGGCGTCTGATACGTCAGCTGGCCTATTTCGCTACGCTTGACGCCCCAGAGAGCGTTTCGTTTGCCGAATGAGACTTCGATTTAGTGATGATGGACAGGAACCTCGTGCCGTAGCAGGAGCTGCAATGCAACTGATTGTGTCAGCTCAAAGCGAATTGTGAATGCGAACACCGTATTAGCATTGGCCGCCGGCATGTCCAGCGCCGCCTTGGCGGCAGCTGCGACCCGTCTAAAGCAGCGTTCGCCTGCGACCTGGTGTTTCTCGGCTGGGATGCTGGTCTTCGCTTTGGAAAGTCTCATTGGCGCAATTGGAAGCAATGCGTCTCTTCCTGAGGGGGCAGCCCTCTGGGCAACACTTTGCCTGATGACAAAATCATTTCTCCCTGGCGTTTGGCTAACCTTCAGCCTGACGTATTCCAGGGCAAACTACCGCGATTTTCTCCTCCGATCACGGTGGCTTGTTATTGGCGCTTTCTTGATTCCGGTCTTGTCGCTGGCGGCTCTTTACAGGTCTTTCTACGTGATCGCTTACGACCCCCTCGTTGGCGAATGGGGACTCAGGCTCAATGAACCAGGAATCATTCTAAACGTTCTGATTCTCGTCTCCACGGTGTTAATTCTGATGAATATCGAGCGGACAACCCGGGCCGCCGTTGGGACCATGCGCTGGCGAATCAAGTTCCTGGTTCTGGGACTGGGAGTGATCTTTGGTGCCCGCATCTACACCGGAAGTCAGGCGCTCCTTTTCTCGGACTACAGCCCGAGTCAACTCAGTGTCGAAGCGACTGCTCTTCTTATCGGAAGCGCGCTGATCGCCGTTGCTTACTTCCGGACCGGATTTAACGAAATCAATGTCTATCCGTCACGTGCAGTTTTACACACCTCGGTCACAGTATTACTGACCGGGGCATATCTTATTGTTGTCGGAGTACTGGCTCAAGTCGTTTCCCGCTTTGGAGGCACCGCCGGTTTTCCGATCGCAGCTTTCGTTGTCCTCCTTAGCCTGGCCATTCTGGCCATTCTGCTTCTTTCTGACCGAGCTCGGCAAAGTCTGCAGCTCTTCGTCAGCCGCCACTTTAAAAGGCCGCAGCACGATTTTCGTCAAATCTGGGCGCGATTCACTCGAAGTCTCTCGGTTGCCCTGGATGACACCGCGCTCGGGACGATCGCCGCGCGGCTGATTTCAGAGACGTTTGGTGCCCTGTCCGTCTCGACCTTGCTTTTCGATGAACACGGAGAACGGCTGATCCGCGTGAGCTCAACCTCCGATGCGGACCAGGCGCCGAACCACGATTCGACTACCTGTGTTGCGGGAAGGGAGCTCAATTCAGCCGAGTTAATCAAGCTGTCGCGACCCTTTGATCTCGGTAGAGCAAAAGAAAAGTGGGCCCGAGACCTCATGGAAAGAAGCAGTGGGCAATTCCGCACTGGGGGCAGCCCAATTTGTGTTCCGCTGGTCGGTGGAGAGAGCTGGCTCGGAGTGATAGTCCTCGCAGACCGCGTTAGGGGGCTCGGCTACTCGGCGGAAGAGATGGACTTGCTAAAATGCATCGGCGAGCAAGTGGCGGCGACCCTCCTGAAGCTGCGACTTACAGAAGAGATCATGGAAAGAAAAGAGCTGGAGGCGTTTCAAACCATGTCCGCATTCTTGATTCATGACCTAAAGAACGCGGCCTCGACCCTCGGCCTCATGTTGGAGAATTTGCCGACACATTTTGACAACCCGGCTTTCCGAGAGGACGCATTTCGCGGAATCGGGAGCGCGGCCGGCCGGATCAATCAGCTGATCAGCCGCATGAACGCTCTGCGCCATGAGTTGCGCCTCAAGCCAGCGGAGTTGGACCTCAATCTCGTCGTCACCGAAGCTCTCGCGACCTTGAATGGGACACTGGAAAACAAACTGGTAACCAAATTTGATCAGGTCCCAAAGATACTGGCCGACGGACAACAACTTCAAAGCGTGTGTACGAACCTCCTTCTCAACGCATGCGATGCGGTAGGCATGAATGGCCGGATCACGGTGAAGACGAGCCGACAGGGTGAGTGGGTAGCCTTGTCCGTGACTGACAACGGATGCGGAATGAGTGAGCAGTTTATCAAGAATTCGCTTTTCCGGCCGTTCCGCTCGACAAAGAAAAAAGGATTGGGCATTGGTATGTTTCAATCCAAGACGATTGTCGAAGCCCATCAGGGGAAAATCCACGTAGAAAGCGAACTCGGCGTCGGCACAACGTTCCGGGTCATGCTGCCTCTGAAATGCCAAACAGCATGAAACCGAAAATACTCATTGTGGATGACGACGAAGCCATCCGGACGCAGATGAAATGGGCCCTGAGCGAGCAATACGAAGTCCATTTCGCCGAAGACCGCAACGCAGCAGTTGAAAGCTTTGAGGCTAACTCGCCTGCGGTAACATTACTTGATCTGGGTCTACCACCTCGTCCCAATGAATGCGACGAAGGCTTGGCGGTGTTATCCGATATACTTGCCATCGATAACACGGCGAAGGTCATCATCATTTCTGGACAAGGCGAAAAGCAAAATGCGATAGAGGCAGTCGGCGCGGGGGCTTATGACTTCTTGTGCAAGCCTGTGGAGATGGAAGAACTCAGGCTGCTTATTCGTCGCTGCATCCACGTGGTGGAACTCGAGCAAGAATACCACAAGTTACAACAAAGCCAGCGCTCTGATGTCTTTGAAGACATGCTAGGAACCAGCCCGCAAATGCAGGCGGTCTTTACTTTAATTCGCAAGGTGGCCGGGACCAATGCTCCAGTGCTCTTATTGGGAGAAAGCGGCACTGGAAAAGAAATGGCGGCAGCGGCCATTCATCGTCGCAGCGCGCGTAAGGACGGCCCTTTTGTCGCCATCAACTGCAATGCTATTCCTGAAAACCTTTTGGAGAGTGAGCTTTTCGGTCACGAAAAAGGCTCCTTCACCGGAGCTCACGTTCAACGCAAAGGACTGTTGGAAACAGCCAATGGCGGCACCCTCTTTCTTGATGAGATTGGCGAGCTTCCCCCTGCTATTCAGGTAAAGCTGCTTCGCTTCCTTCAAGAACAGCGCTTGCAAAGAGTGGGCGGTAGACAGGAGATCCAGGTCGATACGCGGCTGGTCGCGGCGACCAACGCGGATCTGAAAGAGCTGATCAACAGCGAGAAATTTCGCGAGGACTTGTATTTTCGTCTTGCCGTTGTCACCATTCGCCTCCTGCCACTTCGTGAACGCGGAGAGGACATTGTTTTCCTGGCCCGCGAGTTTCTGCAAACGTACGGCAGCCAAAACGGTCGGACCAAGATTGTTTTCGCGCCGGACGCGTTGCGCGAGATGAGCCGTTATTCGTGGCCTGGAAATGTCCGCGAACTCCAAAACCGCGTAAAACGTGGCGTCATTATGGCGAGCGGATCCCGAGTAACCGCAAAGGATCTCGAGTTGGAACAGGATCGAAGCGTAGTGTCACCTACTGGAACAACTCTCAGACAAGCGCGAGAGCACGTTGAACGCGAAGTGGTTGAACAAGCGCTTAAGAGGAACTCTGGTAAAATCACTTCCGCAGCTGCTGACCTCGGCATCAGCCGGCCGACTCTCTACGAACTAATGGAAAAGCTTGGTATTTCTAACGAGCGCGCACATACAAACGTCAACTCACATTAAGATCGTCCTCCATATGCAAACATCGAGACTGTTATCCAGCGTCGTAACGCTTACTCTGGCGGTTACCCTGATCGCTGGCTGCTCCAAGGAAGCCAAGAAGACACGCCTTCTCGGCGAGGCCGATAATTATTTTAAAACCGGCGATTACGACAAAGCGAAGGTGGGTTACCTCAACGTGGTCAGCCTGGATCCACAAAACGCGCTCGCATTCGAAAGAATTGGAACCATATGGCTGGAGGATGGATCACCGCTGCGTGCCGCTGCATTCCTTGCGAAGGCGAACGAGCTGACTCCCAAGAACGATCAAAATCGAATACGGCTCGCCCGATGTTATCTGGCCATAGGGCACTTCGCCGATGCAAGCGAACAAGCGCTCAAGGTGCTGGAGCAGACCCCAGACAATGGCGACGCCATTATCGTTCTAACGGAGGCGACGCGAAGCAAGGAAGACATTCAGACCGCTGAGGAACACCTCGAGAAATACCCTAAAAAGGACGACATTTCTTTTCACCTCGCTTCGGCGAATCTGTTTCTCAGCAGTGGCAACTTGCCTGCGGCCGAAAACTCCCTCCGGCAGGCGCTTGCTGTCAATCCTAATTCTTCCGCCGCCCACATGACGCTGGGAGATCTCTATCTGCTCAAGAAAGATCAGAAACAAGCGGCGGAAGAATTCAAGAAGGCCGCCGAGCTTGCGCCTGTTCGTTCAATGGAGCGCTTGAAATACGCTGCGTTCGCGTCTGCCGCTGGTGATACTGGAGAAACCAAAAGAATCGCCACCGAGATGACCAGGCAAGCGGCCGACTATCTGCCAGGCTGGACTTTGCTAGCGGAGCTTGCCCTAAAGGATAAGAAATACGACGAGGCGCTCTCGCTTCTTGAAAATGTGTTTAGCCGCGACCCGGAGTACGTCGATGGCCACAGACTGGAAAGCAAGGTGCTGCTGGCAAAGGGCGACACGAAAAAAGCGGTCGAAGTCTTGGAGCGGCTCGACCAAACGTATCCCGACACTTCTCTCATCAAATACGAATTGGCTCAGGCATATCTCAAGAACAACAACCTGAACCAAGCCAAGGCCGCACTCGATCAGGTGATCTCAGCCAATCCGAATTATGCCGATGCCATCCTGCTCCTTGCCGAAATCAATCTCCGCTCCGGTCACAACGAAGCGGTCATCGAACCGGTGACGCGTTTACTGAACAGAAATCCCGACTTAAAGTCAGCTACGCTGCTACTGGCAGCTGCATACGGGGCGCTTGATAGGTTCGACGACGCCGCTGTAGTTGTAAGCGAGCAAGCAAAGCTCGCACCACGCGACCCACAAGCCCAGATGGCGCTCGGCCTAACCTTGCGCCAAGCCAAGAGGAATGACGAAGCCCGCCAGGCGTTTGAAAAAGTTGCGGAACTTGCGCCGGACAGTTTGTGGCCAGTCGAGCAACTTGTGGAGCTGGATCTGCTGGAAAAACATTTTGATGCCGCGCGGCAGCGGGTTCGGCATCAGTTCCAAAAAACACCTGATTCGCCAGCCGCCCATTTTTTCGAAGGCAAGATCCTGGCAGCGGAGGAAAAATGGGATTTAGCCGAGGCGGAGCTCCGAAAGACGCTCCAATTGGATCCAAATTTGTCCAACGCGTATGATTTGCTGGTCCAGGCTTATTTTGCGACCAACAAGCTTCCGCAAGCACTCAACCAAGTACAGGCTCAACTCGCGAAAAATCCCAATGATGTGTCCGCCCTCAAGATGTTGGCGCTCCTGCACGAGCGAACAAACGATTACGCAAAGGCCCGCGATGCCTACGAACGGCTTCTCTCGATCGAGCCTGACTCGATTTCCGCGCTGAATAATCTCGCGTACCTCTATGTTAGTCGACTGAATGATCTCGAGAAAGCTTACGATCTGGCACGCAAAGCCCGCGATCTGCAAGGAAACGACCCTGCAATAGCCGACACGTTTGGCTGGATTCTGTCGAAGCGCGGTGATTATCAACAAGCCCTGTCAATTCTGCAGGAGAGCGCGTCAAAACTTCCGGATAACCCGGAAGTTCAATTTCACCTGGGCATGACCGCCTACATGATGGGACAGACGGCCTTGGCCCGGGTTGCGCTTCAAAAAGCCGCGAGCGCCACCAAGGATTTTCCTGGCAAGGAAGAAAGTAAACGTCGTCTCGCCTTGCTCAATAGCGGTACCGATGCCTCGTCGGAATTGCCGCTCTCGCAGCTCGAAGCAATGGCAAAAGAGCAGCCTAACGATGTCATGAATCAGCTGCGTTTGGGAGAGGCTTATGAAAGACAAGGCGCATCGGACAAAGCGGCTGCTGCTTTCGAGCAGGCGGTGAAACTGAATCCGAGATTGGCTTCGGCTGTAACCAAACTGGCACAGCTCTATGCCGGGCCGCTTCAGAATAAGGAGAAAGCTCTCACTTACGCAAAAAAAGCGCGCGAACTGACGCCGAATGATCCCCAGGTCACCAGCATTCTC
>Ga0193735_1000343_pt1 | contig 14593 bp, 17 predicted proteins | sample U1m2metaG_FD_145080 | JGI IMG/M metagenome (GOLD analysis project Ga0193735, IMG submission 145080) | Soil microbial communities from a riparian zone of the East river system, Colorado, United States - U1m2 | ecosystem: Environmental > Terrestrial > Soil > Riparian zone | place: USA: East River... | reverse complement strand
GCCGTGGAGGATGGACGACGAGTCCGTCCCAAGATCAAACTGGGAATCTGCGGGGAGCACGGCGGCGAGCCGCGCTCCATTTCTTTCTGCCACTCGCTGGGACTCGATTATGTGTCTTGCTCACCGTTCAGGGTTCCGATCGCACGCCTAGCCGCCGCTCATGCCGCTCTTGAAGCGTAGGCTCGCGCACGCTCGCCGCATGGAGCTGATGCCTGCGGGATCACTCCCGATGGCGCACATTCAGCACGCGCGCCCCCTGAGAATTGCGCTGGTGACGGAGTACTACTACCCGCATCTGGGCGGCATCTGCGAGCACGTGCACTTCTTCGCGCGCGAAGCGCGGCGGTACGGCCACCAGGTCGACATCATCACGTCGAACATTCCGGGGGCGGGACAGGAGCCGCACGTCATCCGCATCGGGAAGAGCCAGCCGGTTTACGCGAACGGCTCCCAAGCGCGTTTCACCTGGGGCTTCGAGCTGAGAAAAGATCTGAAGCGCGTGTTCAGCCTCGGCCAGTACGACATCATCCACGTCCACTCGCCGCTCAGTCCGATTCTGCCGGTGATGGCGATCGAGGAAGCCAACTGTCCGGTGGTCGGAACGTTCCACACCTATTTCGATCGTTCCCTCTGTTACGCCGTCGGCAACCGATACTTCCAGAAGCGGCTCGACCAGCTGCACGCTGCGATTGCGGTATCGCACTCGACCACGATAGCGCTCAATCGCTACTTCGAGGCGAACTGGACGATCGTCCCCAATGGAATCGACACCGACGTCTTCAACCCACACGCTCCCCGCCCCGCCGCTCTTCGCAGCGATGTTCCAGTGATTCTCTTCCTCGGAAGATTCGACCCGCGTAATGGCCTCTCCACTCTCATAGAATCATTTCAGAAAGTCCGCGGCAGGAATCGAGAAGCGCAGCTCGTGGTGGTCGGCGACGGCCCGCTTCGCAAGCACTACTATCGCGCCGCTGGCGGTGACCCTGACATCACCTTCGTAGGCTCAGTTCTCGGCGGGCGCCCCGGCTACTACGCGCACAGCGCGATGTACGCCTGCCCGACAACGAAGGCGTCGTTCGGCATTACCTTGCTCGAATCGATGGCTTGTGAGACCCCGGTGGTCTGCTCGGACATCTACGGCTTCCGCGATGTGGTCAAGCACGAGCGAGAGGCGTTGATGGTGCATTGTGGCGACCGGGATGATCTCGCGGATGCGTTGGTGAGACTGCTGGATGACGAGACCCTGCGGGCGCGGCTCGGCAAGCGCGGACGACAGGAAGCCGAGCAGTACTCGTGGGAGCGTGTGACGGAAGCTGTCCTCGACATCTACGCGGCGGTGCTGGGAAGGGGAACGCGCGAATGATTGCGTATGCTGCATTGGGAGTATCAGTGCTCGGTGGTGCGGTACACGGCGCGTTTCACCGCAACAGCCCTTTCTTTGGTCCTGCACTGGGGAAGATCGACAGCGATCACAAAGTCGTAGCTCTCACGTTCGACGACGGCCCCAATCCGAAAGCGACCCCCCGGATTCTCGACACACTTGCGGAGAAAGGCGTGCGCGCGACGTTTTTCGTCCTGGGCAGCCACGCCGAACGGTGGCCGGAGCTCGTGAGGCGGATTTCGCACGAAGGGCACCAGCTCGGAAATCACGGCTACTTTCACCGCAAGCTCCAGTTCAAGAGCCCGTTCTACGTGAGTCGCGACATCCGCTTGGGCATTCGTGCGATCAGGCGGGCCGGCGCGCCCGCTCCCCGCTATTTCCGCGCGCCGCACGGATTCCGCAGCCCGTGGACGACGCCAATCGCGAGCTCTTACGGTGAGCGCACGGTCGGATGGTCGCTCGGCGTCTGGGACAGCGATCGCCCGGGCGTCGATGAGATCGTGCGCCGTACCTTGGAAGGCGTCTCGCCCGGCTCGATCGTGTTATTGCACGACGGAGACGGCTACAATCCGGACGGCGATCGGATGCAGACGGCGGCGGCTCTCCCCAGCATCATCGACCGCCTGAAGGACCAGGGCTACGAGTTCAAGACTCTGCCGACTGAATGAGCCCTAAGCTGAAGAAGGGGATTCGCTGGGCAGTCTCGGCCGCGATTCTCGTCTTCCTCATTGTTTTCGCAAGGACAATCGATTGGCACGCGGCGTGGAATTCGATGCGGCACGCATCGCTCCCACTGCTCGCGGCTGCGATCGGCGTCAACCTCCTGTCCGTCCTCATCAAGGGTGTGCGGTGGTGGTTGTTCCTGAGGCCGATCGGGATCACCTCGCTTCCCCTCGCCATACGCGCGACGGTTGCCGGCGCGGGCCTCAACAACGTGCTGGTGGCAAACGGCGGAGACGCCGCCCGGGTCGTCTTCGTTTCGCGCGTAAGCGGTGTCAAGAGCTCCACCGTTCTCGCATCGATGGCTCTCGAGAAGTTGTTCGATCCGATCGGCTTCGTGATGCTGGTCGTCTTCGGGGTGCTGGTGTTCGAGCTTCCGCCCCAATTCGAAGCGTGGAAGCTGCCCGCCGAAATCACTTTGGGTGTGATAATCCTGCTGCTGATCTTTTTCGTGTACGCGACCAGGCACATCAAGCCCGAGCACGTTCCCGAGCGTCGTGCGAAACCGCGCACCGTGAAGGGAAAAGTGATCGCGTACTTCAAGAGCTTTGGCCAGACGGCTGGACGCCTCGCTACTGGTCCGCGTTTCCTCGCCGCGATGGTGCTCTCGCTGCTCTCGTGGGGATGCCAGCTGTGGACTTTCGATCTCGCCGCGTCTGCAGCTCACGTTCCAATCCCGCTCGCCGGAAGTCTGGCCTGTCTCCTTGGAATCAACGTCGGTCTGATCATCCGCGCGACGCCCGGCAATGTTGGGTTTTTCCAGTTCGTGTACGCACTGATGGCCGAGCAGTTCGGCGTTGCCCGAAACGACGCTATCGCGATCTCACTGCTGATTCAGACGCTTCAGATCCTCCCGCTCACGCTGCTCGGCGTCGTGCTTGCGCCGGAATTCATCTTCAGGCGCGGCAAGGAAGACAAGGAGACCGAAGCCGTCGCCAAGAAGATCGAGGAAAAGCGTCTGACGCATCACGGACCGCTCTCCACGGCGGAGGAGGTTCTGCAGCGCGCGGGCAGGGCAGGAATTGCACCGCCTTCAAAAAAAACCTAGCGGCGCAGTCTAGCCGCGTGCCCGCCTTAGAAAGGCGATGAAGTCCGCCGGGTTTCTGGTCAAGCCGCTGAAGGTTCCTCGTATGTTGCCGTCGGTATCGACGACGGCGTAGAGCGGGAGTGCGACCGTCCCGAACTTTTTTTCCTGAAACGCCTGCTGCTGCTCGTAGACTTCCCCGTCTCCATCGGTGTAGAGTCGCGAGAGAACGAACTGGGCGAGCTCCGCGCTGACGTCCGGACGAGTGAAGATGTTCGCCTCCATCCAGCGGCAGTTCGTGCACGTGTAGCCAGTGAAGTCGAGCAGCACCAGCCGGCCGGATGCGCGCGCAGCGGCCTGCGCCGAGTTGTAATCGTTGAGCATCCAGACCGGAGCCTCGCCGTTGGACGAAGCAAGCGCTGTCGGCACACCTGGAGGGAGAAACGCGTCTACCTGGGGAAGCGCGCGACCGCGAACACCGGATGCCAGCCAGGCAGTCAACAGCAAGGCAACGGCTATCGGCACCAAATTCACAGCGCGTAGCTCACGCCGTTTGATATCCCGGCCGAGGTAGACTGCGCCGGCAAGCGCTAGCGCCGACCATGCAAAGAGCACAACGTCACGAGTGAAGATGCCCCACCCCATGACGAGATCGGCATTCGACACGAACTTGATTGCCGCAGCGACCTCGAGCAAACCGATGAGAACACGGAGCGTGCGCATCCACTCGCCGGCGCGCGGCAGGTGCGATACGACGCCAGGCGCAGCGGCGAGCAGGAAGAAGGGCAGCGCGAATGCGGCTGAATAGACGAGCATGCCGGCGATTGGCGTCGTCCACGATCCCTGCGATGCCAACACCAGCAGCGTTCCAACAAAAGGTGCGGTGCAGGTCACGGATGTCAGCGTGAACGTCGCCCCCATGACGAGTGCACCCAGCGAACTGCCGGGAGTCGCATCGCGCGCAGCGCGATCAGCGGCGTTGGAGACCCGCCACGGAAGTCCGATCTCGAGCCAGCCGAACAGATTGGCGGCGAAGACGAGGAAGAGCGCTGCGAGCAGAAGGTTGACCCACGGGTCCGCAGCGAAGCGGTTCAGCCCCGCCGCGCCGAAGATCGCGGCCAGGACGAGACCCAGAACGGTGAACGTGGCAACGATCCCGAGCGCGAACAGAAGCGCGCGGCGCATCCCGCGCGCGTTGCCATGGCCCGGAGTCGAGAAATAGGCAATCGTGACGGGCACCATCGGAAAGACGCAGGGCGTGAGGAGCGAGAGCAACCCCGTGCTCGCTGCCAGCCAGAAGAATCCGGCGCTCACGATCTGCCCACTATTCTGAGCGACACATCCACCTTGTCGGTGCGGGGTGGCAGGCAGAGCGTCTCGCTGCACACCTGATAGCGCGCGGCCACCTGAAACTTGCGGTTGCCCGTAAGTGTGCGTCCGGGCACGCCGACGGGCACGATGAACTGAGGACTGCCCGAGTACACCTCCGTCTCGATTCCAAAGTTCTTGTCGAAGGAACGATCGGGTTGCGGCGCCTTGATGATTCCGCGAACGACGACGTCCGCTGCTCCGAGCAGCTCGATTCGAAGTGGGATCGGGCCGCCGGGCTTCTGGCTGAGTGAATAGAGGTGCCAGCCCTTTGCGATGTCTGCCTGCAGCGTCAGCGGAACGGTTCGGCCTGAAACGATTCTACGCGGCGCGCTTCCGCCCACGACGCTCCATTTCACCGGGCGAAGCGATAGGCGTGACTCGCTGACAGGGCGATCTGACGCGGGCGCGTGGTTCGCCGCCGCAAGCGGAAGGAGGAGGATGTACGTGAGCTTGTGCATCGGCTTCAAATATACATGGAGGCGGCGCGATCCCTGCTGTGGTACCCGTCTGCGACGTCGGTGTTCTTCTTCCTTCCCGCAAGCTCGTGATTCCACATCCGCCATTCTTTTTCGAGAGCTGGTACAACGTCAGGCGCACGGTGACCCTCAGCGTCGTCGGCTTCGCCGCGTTGATCATTCTGCTTCGTGTCTCCGGGAAGCGAACGCTCTCGAAGATGAATGTCTTCGACTTTGTGTTCGTCGTTGCGGTTGGGTCCGTGTTCGCGTCGATGATCATCTCCAAGGACGTAACCATGGTCGAAGGGCTGGCCGCGCTCACCACGCTGGTTGTCATTCAGATCTTCCTCGCAGAGTTGGCTGCCCGCTCTCCGTTGGCGGAGCGGATCATAAACGGTGAGCCGGCGCTGCTGCTTTCGCGCGGCAACTTCATCCCTCGAGCGTTGAAGAGAGAAAGAATCACCGAGGAGGAAGTGCGAGCCGCCATTCGCGCCAAGGGAATTACCAGGGTCGAGGACGTCGACGCGGTGGTGCTCGAGAACGACGGAACGCTCACGGTGGCGTGGACATCGAAAGCGCCTGGCGCTTCGAGCCTTGTGGATGCCAAGGGGCCCGATGGCAGAACGGCGGAGGAACGGTCGAAAGCAGCGGGTCGCTAAGCGTCGACGGTTGGTTTAGGTTTTGCTGCTGTAGAGCTCACTCTCCCCAAGGCCCCCTTGCAGCTCCAGATCGCAAAAAACTCCGGTTATCGCACCTTCCTCGACGCTCGTGGACAGGTCTGGGAGGTGTGGATGGTCCACCCCTCTTCGATAGAGCGCCGCAAGATGGAAAGGCGCTCTCCGGTCGAGAACGCCGTGCATTTGATCGAAGAGCGCGTGCTCGGCGACCGGCGCGCGACTCCCGGGACCCGCGGCGCCGTCGCCACTGAATTCAGCTCGGGATGGCTTTGCTTTGCCGGGAACGGCGAAAAAAGGCGCCTCGCCCCCGTTCCAGTGAACTGGATGAGCGCGAATGACAGTCAGGTCGCGGAATGGTGTCGAATCGCCAAGCGTGTAGTGAGGTGCGGTCCGACGTGGGACCCTGAGGACGAGCGGGATCTCCCCAAGGGGCGCTCGACTTCCCGGGACGCCGAAGCGGGGCGATTGGGACCCAAATAGAGCGGCCCCTCTGCCCTTCCTGACCGCCCGGAAAATGGCTGTGGTGCGGACGCAACAATCCTCCCCAATACTGCCGATCTAGCACCTCGCTTCGGGTCGTACGTCCCCTCAAGAAGCCCGCAACATATGGTCCCCGGTTTGCCCCCGCACCACACTGCGCGTTCCCCTGATCGCGCATCGGTGCCGGTTCGCGCAGGCAGTCTGCGTCCGAGCCGGCTTTACTTCGAGGACCGACCGCCACGGAGGGCGTAGTTCATGGTCGACTCCACAGCATCCTTTGAGCGTGACGCCGAACTGCCGAGTTACTCCCCTGTAAACGGGGGTCGACCCGGTGGTCAGCGTGGCTCTCACGCAACCAATCAGCCGTCAGACGGGCTCGAAGGAGCTGGTCCCGAGCACGCGTCGGCATTGCTGGCGATGGGTGCCGCGAAGCAGGCGGCTGGCGATTATTCAGAGGCCGAGGAGCTGTTCCGGAAAGCACTCGAGATAGGCGAGCGATTCCTCGGAACCGATAACGCTGCGCTAATCCCGGCCCTGACCAGCCTGGCTTCCGCTCGCGTCATGTGCGGCAAGCTGGCCGAGGCGCAGCAGCTTGCCAAACGCGCCGTTACCGTCAGCGAAAACGGCCTGGTTGAGAACGAACCCGAAGTCGCGATTCTCATCAACGACCTCGCCCGCCTGTGCCTGAAGCAATCCGCGCACGGAGTCGCCGAGCCCCTTCTTCTGCGCCTGCTGGAAATGAAGCGGAGCAAGGGAGAAGATCACCCCGAGGTCGGAACGGTGCTCGCGAGTCTCGCTGCCGTGCGGCATGCACTTGGCCGGCACGAATCGGCGGAACAGCTATGGCGCCGGGTACTGGAGATTCGCGAGCGAACCCTCGCACCCAACCATTTCGGTCTGGCCACAGCTCTCGAGCACCTCGCCGAGACCTGTGCGGCTCGCGGCAAGATTGGAGAGGCGCTTCAGCTTTTCCAGCGCGCGCAGAACATTCGTGAGCTCACACTCGGCGCCGGCCATCCCAGTCTGAGGATTTCGCGGGATCGGATCGCGGATCTCCAGCTTCAGGCCGGCGAATCGCTCGATACAGCTCATGACGCGCCATCGCCGGCGCCGGACAAGCTCCGCCTGCTCGCGGCCAACAGCGGCGTGGCAAGCCAGCGTCTGGTGCCTGCGCCGCCGCCTCCCGCTCGGGAGCGGCCCGACGCGCCACGAAAGGGCTCCGCGTGGGTGGTGGAACGGGAGCCGGTCATTGAAGCGATCGCGCCGCCACCGCCACCTCCTGCGCCGTCGGTGGCGGACGTGGCCCCGGCCGCGGCCGAAGCCGGACCCGCGGCGGCCGAACCGGTATCGTACCGCGATGTGATCCTGAGCATTCAGCAGGAGATGGAAGAGGAAGAGGAAGAGGAAGAGGAGGAGGCTGATGCCACCACTGCTTGGGCACCTGGTTTCTTTGCATCGGTTGGGGTGGCGGTCAAAGAACGCCAGCAAGCGGCCCTGATTGGCGTAGGCGTCCTGGCATTGCTCGATCGGCGCGCCAGTCGTGGACGCTGCGAGCGCGGCAGTCGTTCCCGGAAATGGTTCGTCGGTGGCCCCGGCCGTAGTTGCCGCGGCCGGCACTCCCGTGACGGCGTCACGGATTCGCCTCGCCGATCAGAAACCGGCGGCGAAAAAGCCGATCGAGACGAGAACAGAGCCGCCCCGAATAAACATTCCGAAGGTCTCATCGGCGTTGGCAGCTGGCTTCGATTCCGTCGTCCGTGCACGCAGCGGGTCGGAGGGCGCCGTCACCGATCAGTTCCCCGTTCAGCCGCCTCCGCTGGCTGCGACATCGCAACGCATTGCCTTTGAGCGTGACGATGCGAACAACCTGGCGCAGAGGGCGCAGCTGATTGGATCGCTGCCGGTCCCCCGTTATCCCGCCCAGCTGAGGGGAGAGGCGCAGGGTGAAGTGCGCGTTCGCGTCGATGTCGACTCGATGGGCCGTCCGGTGATGTCGAGCGCCTCGGTTGTGAGCTCGCCCAACCCGATGTTGTCGGCAGCAGTGCTCAAGGTGATTCCGAACATTCGATTCGAGCCTGCGCGGTCGGGCGGACCCGATTCGAAACGGATAGCCGATGTCGTGCAGCTGACATTCCAGTTCCGACCGACGAATTAGAACTCGCGGGTAGTCAATAAAAAGGGCTGACGAAAGTCAGCCCTTTTTTTAATGGAGGCGGCGTTCCCTACTGCGCTGACGCCTGCACTCTGAAAACCGGGGTCTGGAGCTCCGGCTGCGGTGCAGCATCCTCCTCCTCCGGCGCTGGCATCGGCATTGTGAGACGGTACGTCCCGACCGCGACTCCCTTCGGCAGGCGGTATTGATGGACGACGGTTTGACCCGGATCGAGGAAGCCGGGCGCGCCCGCGCAAGCGGCAGAATTCTCTGACACCGTCTTCCACGCCAATCCGTCTCTCCTCTGCAGCTCCGGTTTGCAGAAGCCATCGCGGTAGAACAAGGTGACGTCGCTCAAGTTCGATATGGTGACGTTGATCGACTCGCCCGAGAGGTAGGTATCCTGAACGACGCTGGCTACGACGCGCTTTCCCGGACCGGGATCGTAAGGTCGTATCGTGAGACATCCCGATGCCACGAGCGTGACTGCCGCGAAAAAGCCCAGGTTCCCCCGCCCCAACGTCCCCCGCATGACTTCCCCCTGTCGGATTGTTGAGGTATACCTCAGCAATAAATTTGCCGAGATTGGGTCGAGTCTGGGCGTGCGCGGGTCGCCCTACGAGGGTTCGTGGGGCGGCCACGCCACACTGAGGTGCGTACCTCGTTGCAGAAAGCAAACGGCGCCGCAGAAAAAACCCGGCACAAACGAAAAGCGGCGTCCTTTTGGGACGCCGCCGAACTACGAGGAACTGATTGGAGATGGAGGCGCGGGGATTCGAACTGTCTAGGGAGAAGCCCTAGAGGGGCAACGTGTTAGCTCCCTGCTCTGCTCTCGCCATTGCCGGCGATACCCCCAACACTACCCCCTGCTGTACCCCTCCGATTTCAGTCCCTCGGCTTTTAACCCGTTGCAACTTTGCGCCGAGTAGCCTCGAGCAAGAACGGGTTGGAAATCGTCCGCTCACCAAAACGCCGGAGCAGCTCGGCGGAGTTCGAGCGGTCCAGGCCTTCGTTCTGAATCGTCTCCTGGACTTTGGGCTGCGAGAGGCTGGGTATCCGCGCCATGAAAAACGGCCAGAGCGATTCTGACTCGTAGGTTCGCGAAAGATGGGGAAAGTCGATAATCGGGCGAATTTCGCGCTGCCTTTGGAATTCCGCTGAGTAAGCGAATCGCCACACACCATCTTGCAGCGACAAATCCCCAACGGTTATCGACCCATACTTTAGCAAGAACGTCGCGGTCTCGCCTTGAGGGGTATGGACCCCTTCCTGATCCTCTGAATGCAGCTTCGCGAGCAGCCGCTTTAGCGTCTGAATCATGCTTGTATTACACCCCCACCGCGGTTGTGAACAGTTCGAAACGCCGGCGAAGGCACTCTTTAATCAAGTCTAGTCGAGGCACGCTGAGAAGGTTGCCGAACTTTCTATCAATTTGCTTGCCGACACTGGCGAGCGCTATTGGGCCCCCCAAGACAGCCAAGACCGGACGGTACTCGGGCTTACACTCAACAACGTGTTGCACCAGGTCGAAATGATTGGGAGTCCTCGCCTGGGCCGAATCCCAACCGATCAGGGGTGTGGATTTGCGTATGTATTTGTCGAGGGTTTCCGACCGCTGATAACTGGCAAGACCATCTTCATCCGTGTTCCAAAAGAGTCCCCGAGCCGTGTCGTAAATCGGTGAGAACCGGGGTACGCTCGGTCCACGCGCGTCCGAGATCACACCCCAGTTGTATAGGTGTCGATCCTGGTTTCCGACCAAGGCGTCAAAGGCAATCATTCGGACAAAGTCACGTAAAATCTCAAGATGGTTTGGCGGAAACCGCGTTCTGATCGCATCACACAAGACCTGGAAAGTGAAAATGTCGCGCTCCACTCCCTGAGCTTCCACGTCCTTGACGAACGACTCATCCGCTAGGTATCCGGCGACGATCTGCGCTCCGTGATCGAGGCTCTGATCTTTCGCCAGAAAATACTTGCTCATAAAACGGATCTGACGGTCAGCGATGACGAGCTTCGATTGGGCCATCCTGAGTCCGAGTGTCTGACCGATAACGGTCATCAGTTGCTCGGTAATCGACTCGGCCGGATACCACTGGTGGCCAACCTTCGCGATGTACGTGGGCCACTTACCTGGACGATTGCGGTGTGCGTGTCCGGGTTCGTACACCCCGATAAAATCTTTCGGCGCGTCACCACCGACGGATCGATCCGTCACTATGTAGTCATGTCGACCGAGCGTGCGAATCGCCGCCGGCTCCGGCATCTCGAAACCGCTGAACCGTTTAATCGTGACGTGGGCCAACGGGCGGTTGAACATGGCGCCCCACCGCCGCAGATCGACCACTGCCGCCTGCTTAATCTTTCTCAACAAAGAAGCTCCGCGCAACTCGGCGTTACGGCGGTTGTGGGCGGTACTCTACTCTGCCTCTTACGGTTGCGGCGAGCCTCTATCACCGAGTTTTTCTTGATCCGGGTCAGACTGCAGTCACAAGTTTCCTAGAACGGCACGGAATCGGGATCGTCCTCATTTTCCAACCTCCTTCTATCGGGCTTACGAATCTCGCGAGGAGTAGATTAGCGTAGAGCTCAGCCTCTCGCTCGGCGCGCGCGTTTTGTACGTGCCACGGGTGCCGGTACGTCGACGCCCGACGGTAGTTCCAGGAGATCAAGATGCTAGGACCAGCGATTATCAGAACAGTCAGCGTCGCTCTGTTCGTTAGCATGACAGTAGTAGCGTGCAGCGGAGGAGCGCGTCCGGTGGAAACGGGTGTCCCCGCTGTTCGCGCGGTTGCGCCATCAACAATTGCACCAAGCGCTACCATTCGATTCGCTGTGGGAACGGACAGCCGCCTTAGGCTCGCGCATCTGAGCAACCTTACCGCAGACTCGCTCATTGTCGACCGATGCACAAACTGTGATCGACTCCGATACAGCACTCTCGAGATCAGTCGTCTTGAAGTTCTGCGCGGATCCTCGAGAGGAAAACATTTCGCCGTCGGGCTTGGAATAGGGGCTTTGGCCGGCATCGTCATCGCTGTTTTAAACTACGCACGACCCTGTCACACCGACGTCTGCGATCTGCGGGCTCTCGGATTCTTGTATGGCCCGCCAGAAGGCGCCTTGATTGGCGGAATTATCGGCGCTAGTCTCCCTACCCGCATGCAGTGGGAGCCAGTCGCTATCCAACGCTAAGACTGTACAGCCGTCGTTCGGGAGTTCAACAGCTCAGGTCACGGCTCGGTACGCGCCCGAATGATGCGCGAACTAAATTCCTCAGTGTGCCTACCGATGCTGAGCGCTTCCGTTTCATCGCGAGGTTTCGCCTCCACGTTTGCTTTCAGTCTGACCATGTTACGCTCATGTGGCAGGAAAGAGTCGAGCATTGGCAGGCGAGCCCACCGTATTACCCGTTGCCAGCGGACCGACGCTAGACGCTGCGGTGGACGCGGCGATTGAGCGATACAAGCAAAAGCACGGCATCCCTGCTGTGGTGCCAATTGGTCTCGCGCTGCTAAAAGTTCGAGGCTGGGTTAGCTAGAGAGCCGCCCCGCTTACTTACGTAGCTCCGGCAAGTATGTCTCCGGCATGACGGTGCAGATCGATCGAAGATTCGCCTCACGCGCATCGTACTGAAGTCGGGACGGCTTGCCAGTACGTTCGTCGGACGCTTCGGTCTGGAGATGGGCAGCAGCGAGACAGCGCGCCAGTACCGAGCCCTGACGAGTCGGGGAAGAGCTGCTCTGCGCCGTCTGGCGCTCGATGGGTGCATCAGCAACAGCGCGGCCTTGTGCCATTAGAGAAACTCGCCGAAGGGCGCGCGTAAGACCAAGCGCCTGCGCTCGCGTCAAAGGCGCGATTATTACAACCTTGTCGTCCGCATTGCTAATCATGAAGAGGTTTGTCACGCTCTTGTGTTCGGTCACGCGCACAAACTGAACGAACGTGTGGTCCTCCATGCCGAGCTTCGAACTATAATTCTTTGCACAACCAGAGTTTGAGTCGGGCGTGAGGCGATTAGTCGTTCGAGGATGGGTTAGCTAGGCACTCACAACGAGAGAACTCAGGAGGAAAAAAAGGAGACCCCCGCAGAAAGAAGGGGTCTCCTCGCCATCGGGGAGGGCGCGAATTCTAAGGAGCTGTGTTGCTCTGTTTTCTGCGTAGGTAAGCCTGGTAAGCCATCGAGAGAAAAAGTACCGGCAGGGCAATGTTGAGGGTCACGTAGAGGTTCCGGTCAAGTAGATATCCGGTCGCTCTCGCGATCTCAACGAGGCCGAGTGCGACGACCGCGATTATTGCGATGGTCAGAAACAGCCTTTCCACTCCACGGCCCGTCATCGGGCCTCCTGCGAATGTCGGGAACGGGAACGTTCACGGACTAGCCAAACGACCGCTCCCAGCAGAGTGATGCCGGACGCGTAGAGAAGGGTCCAATAGAAAGGCCCTTCACTCAGCCGACCGGTGTCGTTCGCCAAGTACGTAGCCAGTTGCACGACGACGGCCCCGTAGGCGACGGACACTGCCACGTTCTTGCTCGTCATAAAAGGTTCTCTCCTTTACCAGCTCGTGCCGCCGCCGCCTGTGCAAGTGCTCCTGTAGCAACGTGGCGGGCGGCTAAAGCAATCGAGGTAGTGCCACAGTGAATGCGTCCAGGCAGCCCAACTGCCAAGGTATAACGGGAGCGCCCATAGTTCCATGTCGGTGATGCTCTCGACTCCAATGATACCCGTGTTAAGGGCGAGGATGCCGCCTTCACCCCAACAGGGTGAGCCCGGTAAGGGCATGTTGTAAGGTTGCACAACCGGCCCCGAGCCGCCTCCCTTACCCTTGCCTGTCCCCTGTGCGTAAGCAACGCTCGGCCCGAAATAACACGCGATGCTGTGGAGCAGAGAGGCGAAGCTCGCCGGCGTATCGGCCATGGCGACGTAGGTGACGGGTGAGCTGACATAAGAGGTTACGGTCGCACTCAACGCGCCAGCGGACGTGTAGCTCATTTCCTTTTGCGCGAGCAGCGCATATCCACCAGACACCGCCGACCATTTGTAGTGTTGCTCAGCGACCAGGTAGCCCCGCGAGTCATAAGCGTACGCGACATCGATCGGGTAGTTGTAGATCATCGGCCCCCTAGCGACGATTTTGTAAACCTTCATCGTCGTTGAGTCGGTGACGTACTGAGTGTAGTTCGCGACCCCAGAACCGTATGTGACGCCGACGACGGGCGTGAGCGGGTCGGTGTAGCCTGCGGCGGCTGCGCTCCCATCGTCGATCTGGATGCTCGCTCGCACTCCTCCGCCTGGCGCGACAACTGTTGCGCGGATAACACCGCCGACCTGCTGCGTTTGTAGTTGCTGCGTCTTCGTGAAGCTGTGTGTCCCGCCGTTTTTGTCGTAGAGCGTGATCTCGCTCTTGACGGTGAGGAGATTCTCAGAGGGCCTTTGGAGCTTAGGCCTCGCGTGGGGCTCAGCTGGCTGCTGTTCAGCGCAGCCGCCGAGGAGAATCGCGGATCCGAACACGAGCGCGATTCGGGTGATGCTCCGACGGTGTTTCACAGTGCCTCCACTGTTACGGGTGTTGGCGTCGCAGTTCGCGGCGCCTGCACGAGATGGTAGGAGGCGAGCGTCAGAAGATCGTCATCACGGACCCTCTTAGAGCTCGCTCGCCGTCATTTCGGCGACCCCACCATTGAAGGAGTTTGGAATGCCGTCTATGTCGATTTCATACCACGCGATGTCGATTTCATTTCAGCCGACAGGAAGATCGGAGGAAAAGTCAGAAGCGCGTCAGAAACTCAGCTCGGCGTGATATAAAACCGACATCTGGGTGATACGAAATCGACATATTGGCCGACTGTGGTTGTGCCGATAATCGAGCAACTCAGTCCCGTGGATGCGCCATGCTAGGAATCGAGATGATTCGGCACATGAAACGATGGGTTTGCTTGGTAGCGATTCTGTTGGCAGTCAGTCGGGCGGAGCTTTCCGCTTAGGCAGCAGTCGTCAAGCGAAATGTGGTCCTCCGTCACCGGCGTTAGGGGTCAAACGCAACTGCGCAGATCTCGTTAGATCAAGCGGACCGACCAACGCGAATCGACACTGAAGGCCCCATTCTTCCGCTCAGCGCTAATGCGGGTCCGCCTGCACTCGAACAACGCAGCAGAACGGAACGATACCCGCACGCCTGTCGGGCGTGAGGTTGCTCTTACGTCGGGGGTACCCGAGGGGGAATGCCACTAACCTAGTGTCGATGCCGGACTCTCAAGTCTAGGTTTTGCACGATGTTGCTCGACCGGGTTCGCTTGCGGTGCCCGCTATCGGCCCTCCTCACGTGAGGACC
>Ga0193735_1000341_pt1 | contig 14689 bp, 16 predicted proteins | sample U1m2metaG_FD_145080 | JGI IMG/M metagenome (GOLD analysis project Ga0193735, IMG submission 145080) | Soil microbial communities from a riparian zone of the East river system, Colorado, United States - U1m2 | ecosystem: Environmental > Terrestrial > Soil > Riparian zone | place: USA: East River... | reverse complement strand
GATTCGGCCTTGGCCGACGTCCACTCTCTCCGTGAAAAGGCAGTGCGCGAGGACATAGCCCGGCGCCTCGGGCACATTTGCTCCGATTTCTCTGCGGATGAGTTCGAGCAGCTCGTATCGTTGATGGCTGCCCGTCAGGTGAAGTGCGAGCGGCGTTCAACCTGGTAGCTCTCATTCAGGTGCCGCCGGCAGATCGCTCCTGACCCGCGGCCTGACTGCCGCCGTCGGGAACCGATAAAACTCTTCGATGCAGACAGTCAAGTCCAAAAGAAAATAGAGGGGCCCACATTTGGACCCCCCTATTTTTTTCATGCCTTATGAAGCGTTGGTAAGCGCGACTCAGGCAATTGTGGACAGCGAGTCGTATTTGAAGGTCTCGATCGTCGGTTTACCGACCATCACCGGACGAAGCGTCTTGTCCAGCTGCGGATAGGTACCGGACTCGTAATTTCGCGCCGAATCCATGTCATTCCAGAAGCTGATGGCGAGAACGTGCTGATCCTTGACCAGCAATAGCTCGTCCTTGAAGCCCGCCTGTTTCTTCAGGGTCGGAAGCACTTCGTTTCTGAAGAGGTTGTGGAACTCTTCGTTCTTATCCGTCGCGATATCAAACCGCACGCTGCGCGCGATCTGTCCCTGTTTGGTCTGCCCGTTGGTGTTCAACATTTTGGAAATCTCCATCACCCCGTTGGAATTCACCGGACCCCTGCGAGAGGGGCGTCATCGCAGCCCGGTCAGCGCCTCAATTCTCCGGCGCTCGATCTGTCTCATTTTTTCCCGTATGAAACAGCATAACACATCCAGCCTGAAAGAGAAGAATTTCACCGTAAGTGGCGTGTGGCAAAGGACTTACTTGATGAGATCGAACCCCTTAAGTCCCGTGTCGCGGTGATAACTCCGAAGGAGTCCGAGGCGCGTTTCTTGAGCGAATTCATTGCTGACTTCTTCCGAATTTTCGGATAGTTTGTGATAGGGACTTGAACAAGGAGATACAGTGACAACCGCCACTCCCACCGCCACCGCCGCCGTCGCAGAGGAGCTCGTTGCTTTCTGCCGCGCCGGACGCAACATGGACGCGATCAACACACTCTACTCGCCCGATATCGTGAGCGTCGAATCAATGGGCAACGAGCAAATGCCCCGTGAAATGAAGGGCATCGACGCGATTCGCCAGAAGAACAAATGGTGGGGCGATAACAACGAGGTGCATTCAGCGACTGTCGATGGACCGTTCGTGGGTGAGGACAAGTTTGCGGTCTATTACAACTACGACGTCACCTTCAAGCCGACAGGGAAGCGTACTCCCATGGAGGAAATGGCTCTGTACACGGTGAAGGACGGCAAGGTCGTACGCGAACAGTTTTTCTATCGAACGAGCCCCTGACCGGTCCTGTCTCGAGTCTGACCGAACGTGACGCGATCGTCGCCATAGGTGCGACGATCGCGTCTGTTCGTCCGCGCGTTCCGACCCCCTCGCAACGCGAGGCGATCGAGGCTCCCCTAGGGCCTGTCCTCGTTCTCGCCGGCCCCGGTGCAGGGAAAACGTTTTGCCTCATCGAGCGCATTCGATTCCTCGTCGAAAGGCTTCGAGTAGATCCAGATCGAATCTGTGTCTTCACGTTCACCAACAAGGCGGCGGACGAGATCGCCTCGCGTCTCGAGGACCTCGGCACGCGCGTAGAGACTGTGAAGCGCGGAACGATTCATTCTTTCTGCGCGGAGCTGCTCCGCGAGTTCGGCGCGCACGTCTTGCTCAAGCCCGGCTTTGGCATCGCCGACCAGGAGGATCAGCTCTCGGTCCTCGGCCGGCTCGAAGGACACCGGAGATGGCACGGCCGGGTGCTATCACGGTTTTCTGCCTACCGTTTTCGCGGAGATTCGCTCAAGCCCGACGACATTGCCCTCTACGAGCGCTACAAGGAATTTCTCGCGACGCGAAACATCCTCGACTTCGACATGCTCATTCTGAAGGCGGAACAGCTCCTCGCCGACGAATCAATCGCGGCGCAGGTTCGACGCCGATGGTCAGCGGTGCTCGTCGACGAATTCCAGGATCTGAACCCCAGCCAGTATAAGATCATCCGCGCGCTTGCGATCGAACACAGAAACGTGTTCGCCGTCGGCGACGACGAACAGTCGATCTATTCATGGACCGGCGCTGACCCGAGCGTGTTTCGCGACTTTGCGAACGACTTCAAGGTCAGCACCGAGGCGCAGCTCGGCGAGAACTGGCGCTGTCCTCGTCAGGTCGTCGATCTCGCGCGCCGGCTCGTCGCCAGCAACACTCCGATTTTTCACAACAGAAGGCACGCTAAGACGAGCCATGAATCTCCGTTCGAGGTAACGGCGCTGACTTTCGCGACGGAGGACTCCGAAATCGCGTGGATCATCGACGACATTCGGCGCAATCGGAATGAGCATCAGCTGCCGTGGGGAGAGTTCGCGCTGCTGTACAGAAAGCACGAGATCGGAGACGGCGCCGAGAGCGGCTTTCTTACCGCGGGAATCCCCTGCCGTCTCGCGAACAAACGGGCACTCGCCGAGGATCCGGTCGTTTGTTATGTGATCGCCGCGCTGCGCGTAATCGCCGGCCCCGACAATGAGATTCACAGGGAAGCTTTTCTCAAGGTTGTGCTTCCCAAGACGCTCTTCGACAGCGCGCAGGCCAGGGCGGAGGAGCAGAAGCTCGCGCTAATCCCGTATCTCGAGGGGATGGTGCGCACGCTTCCTAAAGAGCACGAAGATGCGCGCAAGATCTGGCGCAGCTTCTATGCTCTGCGCAACCTCGCCGCTCTTGGTGCCCGCCACACCAGAATCGAGGAGCTGGTAGAGGAGCTCCTGTCGCAGCGCGTCGGCGAGTACCGGACGCGGCTCGAGGAGAATCACGATGAGCTATCGGATCCGGGAACTGACGATGACGTCATGCGGCTCGCCGACGGCATTGCCGCCGCGTCAGTTGCTGGACGCCCACTCTGGATTCCGCGCCTCGACGGCGTCGAGATCGCGCTCAAAGGAATTCTCTCCGGCGCCGGACTTCGGAATGTGATCATTGGCGGCGCTCGCCCGGAGGGAGCGTTCCCCATCGAGTTTCCCGACACGTCTCCTCTTGGCATCGCACTGGGAGTGTTCAAGGCGGTGCAGTATATGCGAAGCCGCTCGTTCGAAAATCATTTTCGGGATTTCACGACGGTTGATATCGAGACCACTGACCGCGACACGGTGCGCGCAGAAATTGTGGAGATTGCAGCCGTGCGTGTGCGCGACGGCAGAATCACCGAGCGGTTCCAATCGCTCGTCAGGCCGCGAGTCCCCATTGCGGATCAAGCCTTCAAGAAGCACAAGCTCGACGACAAGGCACTCGCATCGGCGCCCTTCTTCGAGGAAGTCTGGCCGGCATTCCGCGAGTTTTGCGGCAGCGACGTCTGTGTTGCGCACAATGGCTACCTCTTTGACTTCCCGATTCTTCGCCGGATGAGCGAAGCGCTGCCGGGGCCGGATCTCGTGACCTATGATACGCTCGTCCTCGCGCACGAGCTGCACTCAGGCGGGGCGAGGCTCGAGGATCTCGCGCGGGTGTACGGCGTCGACCCCGGCCAGGCGCACCGCGCTCTTGCCGATTGCCTGACACTTGTCGGCGTCTTCCTCGGACTCGAAGAAGCCAAGGTCGCCCGCGCCCGCAAGACAGCGCTCATCAACCTGTTCGATCAGCTCGGCGTCGCGCTGGCGCTTAGCGACGAGGAGACTCTAGGTCCGGAAGCGAAGCTGCTCCGCAGACTCTCACGGTCCCATGCCCTTGGCCGCTACAGTGATTGTCTGGAGTTTTACAGAGTGGAGTGGGAGGCATCGGATGATCCCACTCTGCCGACGGTCGATGACGTGATCGAGCGATTAGGCGGTGAAAGGGCGATGAATCGCATCCGGGCGGAGAAGACCGCCGAACAGCGATATCCCCACGCGATGCACAGACTGAAGCCGCTGCTGGATCAGTGCGCGGGCCTGCCACTCGCGCAGCAGCTCGCCGACTTTCTCGACCGGGTGGTATTGTCGCTTTCAGACCGCGTCGAGCGTGATCCAGCGCGTGTGAATCTTCTCACGCTGCACTCGACCAAGGGACTCGAGTTTTCACGCGTCTACATCGTGGGGGCCGAAGATGAACAGCTTCCGGGCCAGCGCGACGTGAGCAAGCGCGAGATCGAGGAAGCGCGCCGTCTCCTCTACGTCGGGATGACGCGCACCAAGGACCGGTTGGTGCTCACCAGGGTCGAGGCAAGGGGAGGGAAGCCAACGGGTCGACACCGTTTCCTCGACGAAATGGGACTCGCGCCAAGAAACCCGAAGCATCCGCCGACGTCCAAAGCATCCGCATAAGGAGGATCAAGTGAGCATCGCCGACACGCTGCTACCAGAGTTCGATCAGGAGATGGCTACGACCCGCAAGGTCCTGGAGAGGGTGCCAACCGAAAAGGGTCAGTGGAAGCCGCACCCGAAGTCCTTTTCACTCGGACATCTCACGCAGCTCGTCGCTGGTATGCCGGGCTGGATTACAAATGCCGTGACTGAAACCTCGCTGAACCTGGGCGGCTATCCTGGCTACAGCTATGAGAAAACGGAAACGCTGCTCAAGTCGTTCGACAAGCACGTGAGCGAAGCTCGCAAGGCGATTGCCTCAGCAACGGATTCGGACTTTGGCGTGACGTGGTCGCTCAAGCACGGTGATCGCGTGATCTTCTCAATGCCTCGCGGGCCAGTCGTGAGACAAACCATCAATCACCTCGTGCATCACCGTGGTCAGCTTACCGTTTATCTCAGGCTGATCGATGTCCCCGTTCCGTCGATTTACGGACCGACAGCTGACGAGCCGATGCCTGCGTTCTCGGGAAAGTCATAGCGTCGGCTTCAGCACCATCGCCCAGACTACCGATGCCATGATGGCCAGGTAGATGAGCTGCACCGTCCAGAGCTTGCCACCGGCCTCCGCGAGCGATTGATCGCTCGTGCCTTCGGCGGAGGCGAGCTGCGTCAGCTCCATCATGCGCTTCCTGATGAACACGGCGCCGAAGACGAAGTGCAGTACAATTCCGGTGAAGCCCCACAACACCCAGAATGTGCCGAACCCAATCCCCGCCATGCCGACCATTCCGAGGCCGCTGAGCAGCACGAGGCCCGACGCCGGTCCCGCAACCATCTGACCGTAAGTGGTCGCCTGCCGGAGCAATGCGACGAGGACTGCGCGATCGCGCTCTCGTCTGACGCGCCAGACCAGTACCGCCAGGCAAGCAACACCTCCGATCCACGCAATCACGGATAGAACGTGGACGAATTTCAGAACGTTGTACGCATTGAACACCCAACACCCCACAGTTGTCGACGCTCTAGAATAATCCGATCCTTGAGTGAATTCAACTATTGAGGCGATACAATAGTTTCTGCCATTGAATCAAGGCAGAGCTTGCGACAATATTCCAGTGTGGCCAGGGACAAAGCAGCGCTCGCGGCAGAGACGTGGAAGCGCATGTTCAATTTCTTCATCGGCACCAGCGCCCAGCGGGTGAAGGTGTTGGCGCGTATGGGATTGACGCCGAACGACGCTCGGGCGCTCAGCGCGCTCGACGTTGCGGAAGGCCGGACCATGCGGTCGCTGGCGGATGAGTGGGGGTGCGACGCCTCAAACGCCACGCTCATAATCGACCGACTGGAAAAGCGCGGCTTTGCCGAGCGACGCTCGATGCCGGGAGACAGGCGGGTCAAGCTGGTGGTCCTCACTGCCGCCGGACTGAAAACGCGCCAGCGGCTGCTCGACGGAATGTACGATCCGCCTCCCGAGGTGTTGGCGCTTCCGCGTGCGTCTCTCGAAGTGCTTCGAAGCGCGCTGCCGCCCGGCGACAATCCCCGGCGGGGGAAATGGTGAATCACGAACCAGCGGCGCCGTCGGATCGCGTCGAATGGCGCGTGACGGTAGGCGGCGAAGAGACGAGCGCGGTGTTCGAGCCGGCAACGACGTCGGACGATGGAATCGTGTTCGTGTGCGCCCACGGCGCGGGCGGGAACATGAGCGACCGGGGGATGCAGCAGACGGCGAATGCGCTTCGTTCGCGGGGAATGGGCGTCGTACGGTTCAACTTTCTCTACAAGGAGAAGGGTTCAGGCCGTCCCGATCCAATGCCAAGCCTCAAGAATTGCGTAACGGCCGTCGTGGAGCGCGTGCGCGACGAGCTCAAGCCCAGGACACTTCTGATCGGTGGGCGCTCGATGGGAGGACGCGCGGCATCCATGCTCGCCGCCGATGGATTCGAGTGTGACGGACTGCTCCTTCTCGCCTATCCGCTGCACCCCGCGGGCCTGCCGGAAAAACTGCGAGATGCGCATTTACCGGCGATCCGCGTGCCCGTGCTCTGCTTCAGCGGAACGCGCGACGCGCTGTGTCGGAAGGATTTGATGGATGCGGCGCTAAAGACGGTGAAGACCAGTTGGGTGATGCACTGGGTCGAGGGGGCAGACCACAGTTTCCATGTGCTCAAATCATCCGGCAGAACGGACGCCGAAGTGCTGATCGAGATTGCCAACGCCGCCGAGGCGTGGGCGGCACGACTGAGATAGGAGGGCTTCGGTGAACGGCTCAGCGATGAAATACCTGGGGCGCCGTGGAAAAAACAATTTCGACCGGTCGATTCAGAGGCGCTCTATTCGACGAGTATGTGGAGTCCCGGTTCGCGGGTTGCCGCTACGGGAGCCCTACCCTGAACCGGAGCGAAACTGGCATGTCGATATTTGAGCCCCTCGAGATCCCCTGGCCCGGCCGGATGCTGAGCATCCTCCGCATCGTTGGGGCATTCGTCTACATATCTGTCGGAACCATGAAGCTCTTCGGCTTCCCAGTGGCCTATTTCCAGAGCCATCTTCCTGTGTCCTTCTGGCCGACCACGAACCTGGGTATACCGGCCATACTTTACTGCTTCATCTACCTCTATTTCGTTTTCGCCGGAGCGGGCCCATGGAGCATCGATGCGGTGATTGCGCGCAAAAAGGGCGGTAACCGGTATTGACCGACGTCGCGACATCAGCCGAGCACCCGGTAGCACCGGCGACACCGGGAGCGAAGCCGGGGCGCCGGCAGTACGACCGCTCGATCGTCGAGGGGCCGCTCCTTCCCGCGGTGTGGAAGCTCGCGTGGCCCACGATGCTGACCAATATCGTCGGCGGGCTTCAGGGGATGGTCGATCAGGCGCTCGTCGGACACCTGGTCGGATACAAGGCGAACGCCGCGATAGGCGTCAGCATGCAGATGTGGCTCATTGTCATGATCTTCATCTCGTCCCTGTTCAGCGGAATGAGCGTCCTCGTATCACGCTTCGCCGGAGCTGGTGACCACGAAATGGTGGACCGCACGGTCTATCAGGCGTTCGTGACTGCTATCGGGCTCGCGGTGTTGGTGATGGCGCCGATCGGATATTTCTCCGCGCCATGGCTTCTCGATTTTGTCAACGCCGCGCCGGAAGTGAAGGCGGAAGCGCTGCCGTTTCTACGCACGATGTTCGTGTTCAGTGGCGGCATGCTCGTCTTCTTCATGTTGAGCGGCGCGCTTCGCTCCGCCGGCGATGCACGTACTCCGATGGTGATCGGTATCGCTCTCACCGTGCTGAATCTCGTGCTCAACATCGTGCTGATTCGGGGGCTCGGCCCCATTCCCGCCTTCGGAACGCAGGGCGCCGCGATGGGAACCTGCATCGCGTCGGGGCTGCTCGCGGTCTATGCGCTAGGGAAGCTGTGGTATGGTGGCTGGGTCGTCTCGTTCCCGCGTGGTCGCGGTTATGGTCCGGACTGGACGATCATCAGGGAGTTGTTCCGGTTCGGACTCCCGACGGGCTTCCAGGGAATCGCGATGAACATCGGCGGCGTGTTCATGCTGGCGTTCATCGGCTCGCTCGCTCAGAGTGCTGCGGCCCAGGCAGCATTCGCCGTATGCTATTCGCAGCTCTTCTCGCTCGTCACCTGGACGTCGGTCGGCCTCATGGGCTCTGCTGCCGCGATGGCCGGACAGAATCTCGGCGCGGGCAAACCTGATCGCGCGGCGGCCGCTGTGCACGTCGCTGCCCGCATCGGACTCTCGAGTGCAGCCATCGTCGGCACTTTCTTCCTGTTTCTACCGCGCCAGCTGCTGGCGGTGTTCGGGATGCACGATCCCGTCGTCGTCGAGATCGGGGTCCAGCTGCTGCGAGTGCTGAGCGTATCGGGACTCCTGATCGCGGCGGCACTTACGTACACAGGCGGACTTCAGGGAACCGGCGACACCAAGAGCCCGCTCTACATCTCGATCATCTCACAGGTCTTGGTGCCGCTTGGCATTTGTTTCGTAATCAAGCAGACCGGAACTCTGCAGCCGATCCATATCTGGATTGCCATTCTGATCGGACACGCGACGCGGTGTGCGCTCAGCGTGCTGCGATTCAATCAGGGGCGGTGGCGGACCATCGCAGTCAATATCGGTGGCGGCGGTCGTTCTAGTCCTTGAGGAAGTACTCGACGGTGGAGACCACGCGTACTGTCTTGTTGATCTGACTTTCGGCCGCGATCCCGGGGGCCTGATCCCTCGGCAGGATCTCGAACACTCCCTGATTGGCCTGGCGAATTCCTCCCAGCTCGCTGTGTGAATCCCGCGCAAACTGCTCGGCCGCTTCGCGCGCTCGAGCTGTTGCGTCGGCTATCATCTGGGGCTTGAGCTTGTTGAGGCCGGTGAACACGAACGTCGGGCCTCCGCCCGGTCCCCTGTATTCCGGCCCCGATGAAACGACAACACCGATTGTGGCAAGCTCGCCGATCTGCTGGCTCGCGGCAAGCACGAGATCGGGGTGTGGCGACCGCACCATTAGAGTCTCACGAATGACGTACCGATTCGTCGGGGGACGCTGAGGGCCGTATTCGTTCGCGAGCGCATCGCTCACCGAGAATCCGGTGAGCTCGACCTGACTCGTGTCGATCCCGTGCTTCACCAGGAACTGGCGCACACCTGAGATGCTTGCCTCGAGCTTGGTGTGGGCTGCCGCGAGATTATTGTCCGCGCCTACTACGCTGAGCGGCCAAATCGCCAGATCGGCCTTGGCTTCGCGTTCGGTCACTCCTTTGACGGTGACATAGCGATCCGCCGTGCGCGCCTTTGCCAAGCCGTTGCCGGCGAGGAATCCAGCGAGGGAAATTCCAAGCGCAAGGATGACGGCGCGTATGGTGGCTGAGCTCATGGGTGGCAGTCTACGGTATGATCGTCCCCGTCATCGGTATCGCACCAGCCGCGGGCCAGACTGTCTCGCCGACTTTCTTCAGGTTCATCTCGAAGAACTGAACCGGATCCTTGCCAGGCGAGATGTATTCGCCGATCTCGCGCCAGGTGTCGGGTTTGATGACCGCCGTGTAGCGGATCTTCATCGGTCCGGCGGGAATCTCCCACACGTAGCCGTCGGCGTTCGGTACCAGCGGAAAATCGCCGGCTCTCCCCTGAGCGTACGAATGCAGCGTGTAAGCTTTGGCGGCAGGGTCGTACGAGATTACGCCGAAGGCGTTGAACGAAACCTTGCCGTCCGCGTCGTACCCGCGGCCCTCGACGACCTTGATCGATCCATCCAGAAACGGCCCGATTCGCTCGGTCTGCGTGATCGCGTGTTTCTCGCCGGAGCGAAGAATCGTCCAGGCATTGCCCCTCCATACCCCATCCATCCTGGCGAGCGTTCGCATCGCTTCACGCTGCGCGTCGATCAAAACGGCTGGACTCGGTGGCGCTTGCGCGAGTGAGCCGGAGCTGGCTACCACCGAGAATGCCGCCAGCGCAAAAGAGAGATTGTAGAGCCTCATTCCAGTCCTCCTTGTAGCGAGCCCTGCGGTAAAGTAGCGAACATTCGCAGCCGCGTTATCCATTCGACTGTTGAGATGACCGCGATCGCGCTCGGCCCGGCGTATGCAGCGCAAAGGCAGACTGCCGGTTCCCTTAAATCGAGCGAAAAAAAAGGAGGTTGGAGATGCTGGGAGACAACGAAGCGACGGCCACTATTCCGGTAAAAAACCTGGGAGCGGCCAGGAAATTCTACGAGGATACCCTCGGCCTCAAGCTGGTGCATACCGAGGGAGAGGAAGCCGTATCCTACAAGAGCGGAAACACCCACGTTCTGGTTTATCACTCCCAGTACGCGGGCACCAACAAGGCGACCGCTGCGACCTGGATGGTCTCTGACATCGAGTCACTGGTGAAAGATCTCAAAGCGAGGGGCATCTCCTTTGAGCACTACGACATGCCAGGGGTGACGCGAACTGGAGACATACACCTCGCGGGACCGCTCAAGAACGCATGGTTCAAGGACCCGGACGGGAACATCATCGCTCTGGTCAGCGAGCAATAGCTACTTCGTGATCCTGTTGTGAACGAGCGCGAGGGCACCGTCCTCGCGCTCTGCCTCACACCTCGATCTGCGGAGACCCCACAGCTGCTCCGCGAGCGAAAGGTTCTGCACTATCGACGCAGCGGCTGCCGCGCCCGCTGAGGAAACCAGGGCGGTAGCCGAATCAAGGGCGGCGGCAACCTGTGGCGCCTGGGCGGCAAGGCAGCGGCGCGTCGACGAAACCGTCATCTGCAGGAGATTCCTGCTCCGACGAGCCTGCTCGGTTATCGAGAGGCCGGGTTGCGTCGGATCGAGCGCGATGACGCTGTCGGTGAGAATCATCCGTGACTGCAGGCTGACGCTGTCGGCCGGCGACAGCTTCTGAGCCGCCAGCAGGTCGGCGCGCGCAGTGGCGAAGTCGCCGAGCGAGAGCGCGGCTTCAGCCAAGCCGACGTAGGCGTCCGCGTCTCGCGAGTCGCGCCGCAATATTTCGCGATAGATCGTGACCGCGCGCGACGGCTGCCCGGCTACCACGAACAGGTGCGCAACGCGTTTGCGCTGCGCGCCGTCGTTCGTTGAATCATCCTGGATCGGCAGCAGCTCCGCGAGCAGCTCCTCTCGCGCGTTGGTCAACGCCAGGAGATCGATGAGCTCGAAGCGGGCGTCAGTGCGGTTCTTCTCCGCGCCGGCAGGCCACCGCCCATAGATCGCACGATGATAGTTGGATTTTGCCGCATCGTTCCGACCCTCTGCCGCGAGCACCCGGGCCATCGCGAGATTCGCTGCCCCGTCCGTCTCATCACGTTCGAGCAGCGGCAACAGCATCTGCTCGGCCGCAGCCGGCCGGCCGTCTGCAAGCGTGGCCTGCGCCAGCGCAACGCCGTAGTCGGAATTCTCGCCATCGAGAGTCGTGGCAGCGCGCAGATGCTCTATTGCCTGATTCATGTGTCGCAACGCCATCAGGTGCTGGCCCGCAGCGAATTCGCGCGCCGCGTAGGCCTTGCGTCCGCTGATGTCTACTCTGGCAAGAGCGGTGTCGAAGAGAAGCAGCCCGACGATCGCAGCCAGGACCACTGCAAATGTCGCAATGAATTCCGAGACGCTGGCGGCGGGGGTCGGAGCCGCGGGCTGAACGAGAGGCGTTCTCATAGGTCGGGATGATCCATGTAGTCGAGCTGCTCAGCTCGCTCGACACCGTACGCTTCCAGAATGTCGGCGAGCGTAACGATGCCGAGCATGATGCGCCCGTTGGCACGGCTCACCACCGGGAGCACCTTGTGCCCGTTGTCCTTCATCCGCGCCAAGGCCCGACTGAGTGGCTGATCGTTGTGCACGTGCGGCAAATCCACGCTCGCGTCGGTGTCCGATCTGCGCGCAATCTGCATGAGGCGCGCAACTGTCATGTCCAGCCGGCCCTGCTTCACCGCCGCGGCGATGTGCCGCGTGCGCACCATTCCAACGAGGCCAAGGTCGTCGGCGACCGGCCACGATTCCAGCAGGCTGTCCTTCACACGCTCCTCCGCCTCGCCGATCGTCATTTCGGGATTGAGCGATTGAGGTGCTTCCCTGGTCGCGGCGCTCACGAGCAGCAGCCTCGGCGGTACCGGAACGGCGCGCGTAGGAAGGTGCAATCCATCCTGCTGCGCCAGCGCCTCGTAGATCGGCCGTTTCTGCAGCTTCTGCGAGATGTAGAAAGCGATCAGATTCGCAACCATCAGTGGAACGATGATCGTGTAGTCGCGTGTCACCTCGAAGATCATGATCACCGATGTGAGCGGCGCCCTTATGACTCCGGCGAACGCCGTACCCATGCCAACCAGCGCGTACGCGCCCGGTCCGGCCGTCGATTCGGGGAAGAGCAGGTGCGCGACCGCTCCCACCGACGCTCCCACCATCGAGCCGATGAAGAGCGTCGGACCGAATATTCCGCCTGCGTTTCCGGAGGCGTACGCGACCGACGTCGCGATGATCTTGAGCACCGCCAGCACAACGGCGGCTTTGAGAACGACGTCGCCGTTCAGAACTCTCTCCACCTGATCGTACCCGACGCCCAGCACCTGTGGGACGAAGTAGCCGAAGATCCCGACGGTGAGCCCGCCAATGACTGGCTGAATCCAGAGAGATGCGGTTGGCAGTTTTGCGAAACGCGCACGCAGCCACAACAGCAGCTTCACGAACGCTACGGAGCAGAGCCCTCCGACGATTCCAAGCACGACATACGCTCCGAGCTCCGCCGGGCTGACGAGATGGTAGCCGGGAACGTGGAAGAGAGGAGTGTCGCCGAGGACGAGATGGAGGACCATCCATGCCGTTGCCGACGCGATCACGACCGAGCCGAGCACCGGCGCGTGGAGGTCGCCTACGATCTCCTCGAGCGAGAAAAGCACCGCCGCGATCGGAGTGTTGAATGCGGCCGAGAGCGCGGCGGCGCCCCCGACTGGAACGAGAGACCTGACTTGCGCCCTGCTGAGTCCGAGTCGACGCGCGATTGTGGATGCGAGACCAGCCCCGATGTAGACAGCTGGTCCCTCGCGTCCGAGCGGGATTCCACTGGCGAGGGCGACAACGCAGCACACGAACTTTCCTGCCACGGATCGGAGCGAGATGCGCCCGTCATGAATGAACAGCGCGGCGCGGGTTTGTGGGATGCCGCTGCCGCGCGCGAGGGGGAAGTACTTGAAGAGGAGATAGCCGGTGCTGAGAGCGCCAAGTACCGGGGTGACGACGCGACGCCAATCGGAGCCGCCGGGGGGGAACATCAGCCCCGCGAGTCGTCCGGTAAGAAGAATGAATGCGACGACGACGAGCCCCACGAGCGCGCCGATGACGAGGCTGAGCAGGAGCGAGAGCCGGTCTTCTTTGCGCCGAAGGTCTTCGACCAGCTTGACCAGACGCGCCGGCAGAGCTCGGATCTTTATGGCTGCCATTTTCTGAAGCTAAACGCTCCGACGCTCAGGTCGAAGCGTTTAGCTCACGCGGTTTTTTTCCGCGTCGGTGAGGAAGTTATGGCTTCGTCACCGTCAAGCCGCTCACCAGCCCATCCGTATTGTGCGCGAAGCGGACACCGTAAATGCCATCGGTTGACTTGAGCTTCCCCGGCCCTACGACATCTGATTTCTTGTAGGTGCCGACGACCGTTCCGTTGATCGAACAAGTCACGTTGTCACCCTTCACGGAAACGGCGATGTCCTGTGTCACCGGCGATCCAACGCCGGCTGCCTTGTGCACCGCCGCGTTGCTCTCTCCGCGACGCCCGTTCAACTGGAAGGCTTCGGGGCCAAAGCCGCGCACGATGAAACTTCCGTTTCCGTATGCAGCGCAGTACAGGTACGTCTGCTTGTCCGTCCCCATGTCGTTGCCGCCGATGAAGATTCCGTACGGGTGGGGATGATCGTTGACGTTCATGTACTTCGGCTCGTTGAACGTCGCTTTGACCGTGTAGTCACCGCTTGCCGTGTTCGATGGATTCCAGTACGCAACAGCGGGTCCGGTCGTGACGTGGAGTGCGCTCCCCTCACTGACGAGTTTGGCGTTGCTGAGGGTTGATCCACGCTTGGCCTCGCTGGCGTCGATCTGCCCCGTCCATCCATTGACGGAGATTCCTCCACCCGCTACCGCGCGTGAAGACTCCATTTGACCGGTGCTGGAAGCGGAAGTCTGAGCAGTACTCGAAGCCGTTGTTTCGTTTTGTTGCGAGTTACTCTTGCACGAGATCGCCAAGAGTGCGGCAATCGGCAAAAGGGAAGCGTAGATGCGGCGCATTGAGAGACCTCAGCTCGTGGAGGAAGACAAAAAAATATAAACCGCTGTACGGGACTGCGCCCGCGTCAGCTGCCTTCGTACTTGAAGGAAACTTTGATCTTGGCCCGATAATGCTCGACCTTGCCGTCCTTGATCGCCACGTCGAGCAGCGTGACCTCGGCCACACGCAAGTCGCGCAGCGTTTTCGATGCCCGCTTGATCGCAGCCGCCACCGCTTTTTCCCAGGACTCGGTGCTGGTCCCTACCAACTCGATCACTTTGTAGACACTTTCCGCCATGTCAGCCTCCTGGCTTCTTGGGTGGTGCGGAACTTCTGCCGGGAAGTTCCATCCTCTTTTTCTGACTCGGAAAATACGAAATCGCGGGCGTTCGCGCGGACCCCACCTTGACACCCAGCGGCTGGGCTTGTATTTAACATATAGGTTAAATACAACGGATCGCCAGTCTCATGTCGTCAGATCGTCTCTCCACCATCCTGTCCGCTCTCGCCGATCCCACCCGCCGCGCGATCCTCGCGCAGCTCGCTGTGAAGGGAGACGTGGGGGTAATGGAGCTCGCGAAGCCGT
>Ga0193735_1000340_pt1 | contig 14815 bp, 16 predicted proteins | sample U1m2metaG_FD_145080 | JGI IMG/M metagenome (GOLD analysis project Ga0193735, IMG submission 145080) | Soil microbial communities from a riparian zone of the East river system, Colorado, United States - U1m2 | ecosystem: Environmental > Terrestrial > Soil > Riparian zone | place: USA: East River... | reverse complement strand
CCACCTATTTGAAACTAGAGGACTCGAAAGTCAGCTTCGAATTTCCGGAGAGAACAACAGCAGTCAGCGGAGCCAAGCAGACGAGTTAGCTTGCCACAGGCGCAAGAACTGCCCGTGCTGACGGGAACGGAGTTAGGAGGAAGTGAATTCGTGCTTCACACCAGCACGGCACAAAACTAAATGTCAAAGTCGTGCGAAGAAAAGCCGCCCTCGTCCTTTTTCTTGCGCTTCTCTGTTACATACTTGGATTGGTTACGGCTTTGTATTTCCCGATTCCCGCGCAGTTCGGCGCGGTTTTGACAAAACTGCTACAAGGCAAAATTCGACCGTTTGCCGTCAAACGAAACTTCAACGAAATAATCGGCTACGTCACCGACAGAAAAGCAGGTCCTACTGTCGATGGGAACGTCACTTATCTTGGTCAATACGCGGGCCAGGCTTCGTACGGGTTGATAACGCTGCAAGTACCACAGCACCACCCAGCAGGCTCGCCGATCGACGCTACTGCGATCAAGAAAGTCGAATCCATTCCGTATCCGGCATTTCTCAAGTTTCTTCAAGATCAGTCTGCAAAACCTCTGGTCCTTTGGATCCATGGTTACCGGCTTTCATTTCCGGTCAGCACAGCGTACTGCGCCGAGATAGCGCGGGACCTGGATATCGATGCAAACGTTCTTACATTCGATTGGGCCAGCAACGAATCGGTCCTTGGCTATAGCCAGGACGTCCTTCAGATACCGCAGTCGACAAATCGTCTTGTGGATCTTTTGGAGACGATAAACAACGAAATTAAGCCGGCCAAAATCATCATCATCGGACACAGTCTCGGTTGCCGGCTCGTCTGTCTCGCCCTGCAACGGTTATATGAGAATCCGAACACCCGGCATCTGAAATTGGATCACGTAATATTTCTAGCTCCCAACGTCGATAGAGAAGAATTTAATCAAAACTTTAAGTCAGGGCTTCAGGCCCTGGTAAACAGGCTGACGATTTACGTTGCGTCTGACGATAACGTGCTGCTTCTCGGAAAACTTTTGTACAATGTCGATTCAATCGGTTTGCCGGAACAGTTCTCACCGGACACAAATCTGGACGAAATTCAGACGTTCCTCTACTACGAGAAACAGCTTCCCGGAAAGATTGACCTGGTCGACGTTTCGTTTTCGAAAAAGGATTTTCTCAGAAAACATCGTCTGTTTCTCGAGCGACCAGTGTTGGAAGACTTGTTCTGGTTAATTCACGACGATTACCCGGCAGCAAAACGACATCTGCTTAAGTATAAAGGAACTAAGAACCCAACCGACTACTGGGTAATACCGCCGTAGGTTGCAGCTTTATTAAGAAGCCGCCTGTTGCATCACGCTTCTAATCGTAATGGTGTGCCGGTTGCACCTGATGTTAAGCCGCTGGGGGCGACAGCAAAAATTGATTCAAACTGACTATGATTCGAATATGAGTACAACCTCGGCGGGTTGAACTGCATGAGAAAATTGATGATTCTCGTCCTTTTCGCGTCGCATTCCTCCGTGTTAGCTAATGAAGGTTTACTAAATTCTTCGTATGAAGAGGTGGCCTCAATTCTTGGTAAGCCATCTAGTCACGATAATGGGAACGTTTCCGGCATCCGGTATGACCGATACCACTTCGAAACACGTGGCTGGAAAGCGGCTGTTCTGTTTATCGCCGGCAAAGCACAAAAACTCGACACCGAGAAAAGCGACGGTTCGCCGTTAAGTGTTGAGGACAAGAAGACAATTTTCGAAGCATACGACGTGCCCAACACGGGGCAGGACTCCAAACTCCGGGGCTGGCGTCAATTGAGCGAAAATCACTTCATACGTGGCGATGGCCGGGTGCACATAATAACGCATATCATTTCCATGACTATTTGTTGGGACGACCTCCCCCGTGACTTCTGGTGAGATAATCAAAAGATAAACATCAATTTATTGCTTCAATTCAGAGTGCTCAGTCCTATTCATGTGTTCACCTCTCGTTCTGTGATGCGCATTGCCGATGGACGACAAACCGTTATTAAAAGTTTGCGACCGACGAAAATTTCCTTTTGTGATCTACAGATGATTCAAAGCGCGAAACTATTCTGGCCGAATTGCAGGCGATCAACCCTGAATGCGTTTTGGGTTGCAGGTTTCGATGCGTTGTTGCACGTGATGCACCATCGCCACGGCACCAATGAGTATGATGGCGGCAATCACCTGGTGCAGGTGAAGACTCGCATGGAAAAAGCCCCAAGTGATGCACACCGCAGCGAGGGTTTGCATCATCTCGAAGTAGCCTGCCGTCGATGCGCGCGTGAGGCGCAAGCCTTCAAAATAGATCAAGAGCGGAATCCCGCCTGAGACCGACGCCAGTAGAATCAACCAAAGGATGGCTTTTGAGGTGTGCTCTTGCGCGGCCGGCGGCCAGAGCGCTGCGCCATTCAGTTTCCCATACGCCAGGAGAATCAGCGTCATGCAGATGAGCCCGACGACGATCCGCATGCTGGCGGCAAGTCGCAATGACATGCCAACCATGACCCCGCGTCCAGCGACAGTCGCAAGTCCCCAAAACAGGGCACAAATCAGCGCGTAGCCAGTGCCCAGATTCAAGCCGGCACTTTGGAACGAGACGCCAATCATCGTTGGATGCGTAACCGACACGAAAATGCCAGCCACGATAGCGATGCCAGCGTAAAAGAAGAATTGCCGCGCAAGCCGGTCACCAAAAAGCAGGAATGCGCCCATGGTTGAGATAACGGGTTGGATATTCAGGATCACGTTCACCACCGTCGGGTTGCCGTATTTCAACGCCAACGTGAAAAAAATTGTGCCAACCGCCGAGCCGGCGAACCCGGAGAAAAGCAGGAAGCTCCACGTGCGCGCGTGAATTTTTGGGATCTCGTATAAATGCGAGACCAAGATCGGCAGGAACATGGTGAGGATAAACACATGCTCCCAAAAGACGATGACCTTTGCATCGAAAAGCGCATTAAGCGGAATGCGCCACGCGCTTTCTGTGCCCCAAAGCGCCGCGCCAAGGCCGACGAGCCACGGGCCATAAGATGTGCTGCGCGTTGTGCGATTGTGCATTGGGTCGGTGTAGCGTCGGCGCGTCAATGCGTCAATGCAGCGAGCATCCTCTGATCGTTTTTGAAGATTCAATCCTCGCTGCAAAAAGCGATGCGAGGACGCATCGCACTCCAACTCCAAAAGCTTTCGCGAGTCAAAGCACTGCGTGGGTGCTGTAGTGTGCGCTGTCCCCAGCGCATGCGCGAGAGATCTGAAATGGCCGTTCAGCCTCCGCTGAGGACAGCGGGCGCTACAGCCTTGAACGCACGCTTTGGGAGTGCGGCCCGTCCTCGGGTCGCTTTTTGCACACGCGAATCTAGCGAAAGAAGCATTGACGCCACAACTTATGGTGTGGTAATTAGCCCCCTAACACTATGCGTTGCCCCAAGTGCGGGTCTCGTGATGACAAGGTCATCGATTCCCGTCAATCGCGCGATGCCTCCAGCATCCGCCGCCGCCGCGAATGTTTGAAGTGCAAATATCGCTACACTACTTATGAGGAGATCGAACGCTCTGACCTCCGCGTGGTGAAGCGCAATAGAACACATGAACCGTTTGATCGCCGTAAATTGGCCGCCAGCGTCGCGAAAGCGTTTGAAAAACGTTCTACGAGTCTTCTTACGCTGGAGGATATTGTGAACGAGATTGTTCACGAACTGGAAACCGGGGGACGCGAAGTTCCGTCGTCCGCGATTGGCGCGAAAGTACTCGAAAAACTCCGCGCCATCGATGAAGTGGCGTATTTGCGTTACGCCTCCGTGTACGAGCGATTTCAGGATGTCGATGAATTTGTAGATGCCATTCATACGTTGGGACGTCGCGTAAAGCCCAATGCGCTCCAGCGGGAGTTGTTTCCTTCTGAGGCGGCGCAGAATTCCACGCCAGCATCACACAACATCCGGAACAAGAATCATGGTCGCGTTTAAGGAAGAATTTCCGTATCTTCGCACAAATTCCGGACAACTCTTCGAATTCAGCCGCGATTGGCTGCATGCTGCGATCACGCGCGCCGCGGACGAAGCCGGTTATCCCAGTTGGTGGCTCACCGAGCACGTCACTGAGAGCATTGCTTTTTATTTGCACCTGCGAAATGACGAAAACGTGGTGGCGTTTAACCAGCTGTCGCAGACTGTGCAGTACGTGCTGAAAGCCATTGGCTACAAGGAGATTGTGCCGCATTTTGCGCCTTCGCCGCCGCCGATTTCCATTTCGTTACTGGACATTGCGCACCATGCCGGCGCAGGTTATGAACTCGCGTTTTTTGATCTTCTTGAAAAGCGAATCAGCAGCTTGATTGAAACCGGGGTCGACAATCTTCGGCTGTGTTCGCTTCAATCTTGCGTGAAGCACCTTCGCGGCGTCAAATCGTGGACGCGCCCCTGTGATGCGCTGCGCGAGGAAATTGTCTGCTTCGTCCGCGAAAGACTAATAGCGACGACTGATTTTGCGCGATTGGATTGCTCAGTACGTTGAAACGGAACTCACTCGTCCTCGTTCTCGTGCTCGTCCTCGACTGCGCGTCTAAGTGTTTTCGAGGACGAGGACGACGACCAGAACGAAGTCGCCCGTGGATCTCGGGTCCAGACCAACAAACGAATCCGCGAGCATGCGATACTTCGAGCTTTCGCATTTGAATTAGCGCCAGATTAGGCAGATTTACACTGATCCCGTGACTGACACTGGAGCTCAGAAGCATCATGACCATTTTTGAAAAAATCATCGCACGACAAATCCCCGCGAAAATTATTTGGGAGGATGACGACGCAGTTGTTTTTCAGGACGTTAACCCGCAAGCGCCTGTACATGTATTGATCGTGCCAAAAAAGATGGTTCCGCGCCTGACTGACGCGACGGATGATGACCGCGCGCTGCTTGGCAAATTGCTGCTGGTCGCACGCGACATGGCAAAGAAACTGGAGTTATCGAAGGGTTACCGTGTCGTGATCAATTGCGGGCCCGATGCGGGCGAAAGCGTGCCACATCTGCATGTCCACTTGCTGGGCAAGCGTGCGCTGGCCTGGCCGCCAGGGTAAGACTACTGGGCTGTAGAGTGCGCTGCCCTCAGCGCATTCACGATGGGCATGAAGAAAGTCCGCTGAGGACAGCGGACGCTACAGCACTCCCGTATCCTGCTACTCGCGCACCAGCGACCAGTCGATTCCAACGATCCGCTTGTCCGCGAACCGTTTTAGCGACTTGGAAAAGACGAGATAGGTTGCGCCTTTTCTTTGTTTGAACCCAACCATTCCGAAATCCGTTCCGCTCTCGCTTTTCAGGATTGTCACCACGCGATTCTTCTTTATTTGCGCTTGGAGATGACGATCCGCAGCTGGCTTCTGCCAGAGAGTATGAACCTGCGGCTTACCGAATTCTTCGACGACTTGCGAAAAGCGCGCCGTTTTTACTTTAAGGAGTCTCATAGTAGCGGATTCGTTTCGAACGGCGCGCACGGAGTGACGCGCCCTACCGAACAAAAAAAGTCCGCCAGAGAACTACGGCAAGGAGGATCAGACTACCGTTGCTGCATTCCTGCCCTGGCGGGATTTGTAAGTCCTCAATCCATAGCCCCTGACGGAAAGCAAATTTTCTCGCAAGAATCGCAACGCGCAACCCCGAACTCCGAATGTCTCGTAAACAGGCGCTTTCTGGAAAAATCGGCGCATTGACAAGCCATCACCCTTCTGTTTGCATCGACGCGTGAAATGGCTGGCGTTGCTCTTGCTGATTGCGCTCTGCGGTTTGACCAACTCCTGCACCACGCTGGTTAATCGGAGGGATCTTTACAGTCCAGAACCTGCGCCCGATTCGTTGGAGGCTGCCCGGCAGTGGTACGGGCACGGTATTACGAGCACGAGCACGACCGTGACGACCAGAACAAGACGACCAACTTCAGAAGCGCTACCGCCGCCGGACATTCCGCAATAGTAAAATCAGAAAACTGGTGCGCGCAGTGCTTTAGCCGAAAGGCAGGTTTGCCTTGATTCGAGCCACGTCCGTCTTGTCCACGCGCGCTGCTTTGCTGAGCCACCGTTTGCGCTTCGCGTTTTTAGCGGACAACAAATGGCGTCGCGAAGAGTGCGCTCGCAACACTTTGCCGCGCGCGGTGATTTTGAAACGTTTGGCCACTGCTTTACGTGTTTTGCTTCGCGCAATTGACTTCGGCATAAGGCGCGAAGCATAGCACAATTAGCGATTTAGCGAATTAAAGAGTTAACGATTGACCGAAAAATGAGCGAATCTGAAGAAGGCCTCACACGACGAAGACAAATCGCTAAATCTCTAAATGTTTAATCACTGAATGAATTCAAAACCGCGCGTCATCATTGTCGGTTCTGGATTTGCCGGGCTCGAGGCAGCCAAAAAGCTTGCCTGTAAAGATGTGCAGGTCACGGTGATCGACCGCACAAATTACCATCTTTTCCAACCTTTACTCTATCAGGTAGCGACAGCTGCGCTCTCACCGGCCGATATTGCTGCCCCTGTGCGTGCAGTCTTGAGCAAATGCAGGAACGTGGAAGTGATTCTTGCGGAGGTGCAATCCGTTGACGTCGATGCCAAAAAAGTAAAAACGGTCGATCTGGATCTCGATTATGACTACCTCATCCTCGCGACCGGCGCCCGACACTCCTACTTTGGGCATGACGAGTGGGAAAAACTCGCCCCCGGATTAAAAAGCCTCGAGGACGCGATTGAGCTGCGCCGCCGGATTCTTTTGGCGTTCGAGTATGCAGAAAAAATCACAGATGAAGCAGCGCGGCGTGCGGCATTGAATTTCGTCATCATCGGGGGTGGACCGACCGGTGTCGAAATGGCCGGAGCGATCGCAGAGATCTCCCGCCACACGTTGGCGAAAAATTTTCGCCACATCGACCCATCACAAGCGCGCGTCATTCTAATAGAAGGCGAGCCACGTCTGCTGGCCGCTTATCCAGAGGACTTATCGGCCAGCGCGCGAAAACAGCTGGAGGACCTGGGGGTGGAAGTGCGCACCGGCGCACGGGCAACGAAACTTAGCGAGGCAGGAGTAGAAGCGAACGGCGAATTTATACCTTGCCGCGTGAAAATTTGGGCGGCCGGCAACACTGCGTCGTTCGTCGGGAAAACTCTCGGTGCACCGGTTGACCGGTGCGGCCGCGTCATCGTGAACGACGACCTTACCATTCCCGGGCACCCGGAAGTCCAGGTGATTGGCGATCTTGCGAATTTTCCGCATCAAACTGGGCAGCCGTTGCCGGGAATCTCGCCAGTAGCGATGCAACAGGGCCGCCACGCCGCGCGCAATGTCCTAGCGATGACACAGGGACGTAAGCCACAACGTTTCCGTTATTGGGACAAGGGAACAATGGCGACGATTGGGCGGAACAAAGCTGTCGCGGATTTAAGGTTCATGCATCTAAGCGGTCTTCCTGCCTGGCTGGCATGGCTGTTTGTGCACATCGTCTTTTTGGTTGGCTTCCGCAACCGCTTGCTCGTCCTCTTTCAATGGGCATGGGCGTATCTCACCTTCGACAAAGGCGCACGATTGATCACGCGGAACTTTCAATCCGAGCAAAGACCGCCGGCGTGAAAACATTTAGCGATTTAGCGATTTAACGCTCTTCTGGTTCGAATTGTTGACAGAAGGCGAATTGGTCAAAATGAACTTGGTCGAGCCGCTGATGAAAGAATGTGAAGAGCAATTGAGGATTTTTTCTGCATCGCTCGCGACTGCGAAACGAAATCGCTAAATCACTGAATCGTTAAACCGCCAAATGGAAAAATGCCCCCCGCAGATTAGCGTTCGTAATCTGCAGCGAAGGACTTCACTTAATGCGGCCGGCCTTGAAAAGTTCGCGGCGAAAGCGGTGCTCTGCTGCCTGGAAAGGCACAAACGAAAAGAGACCGAGCTATCGAGATTACGGAACGTTTTTGTCTGGCTTGTTTCGGATCGCCGGATGTCGCGGTTGCATCGGCAGTTTCTCGGCCAAACGGGGCCGACCGACGTGCTAACGTTTCAGCACGGTGAGATTTTTATTAGCGTTGCGACGGCCAAACGACACGCTCGTGCGTTTGGAAACTCGCTCACGCGAGAGCTTCAGCTGTACATCGTTCATGGTCTTTTACATCTGAATGGATTCGATGATCGAACGGAGACCGGCGCGCGCAGAATGGAGAAAATGCAGGCAAAAATCCTGGGCGAATGTGGCGGCACTGATTGCTGAAAGAACAGCGCAGCTTCTGCCCTGTCGAGGGCGCGGAAGGTCCTGCAGGTTGTTTGAACTGAGCGCCCCGTATGTTAGCCTCTTTACCATGAGTTGCGGGCCATGGCAGGACGCTAGATGCCAGGCGCAGATCAAAGCTAATGAGGCAATCTTTCCCACCTCAAACGAGAAGGCGGGAACCATGACCACCGCGGAACCTACTATCGAACAAGAAACGCGTTCGGAAGAAGATCTCGATGTTCCGTGGCAGGTCGTGGTCCACAATGATCCAGTGAACTTGATGAGTTACGTGACGATGGTTTTCCAGCGGGTCTTCGGTTATCCGCGAGAGAAGGCAGAGAGACACATGTTGGAAGTGCATCAGAAAGGCCGGTCGATTTTGTGGAGCGGGATGCGCGAGCGCGCCGAGCTATATGTGCAGCAGCTGCATGGTTACCTCCTGCTTGCCACCCTGGAGAAGACGTGCTGATATGGAAATTCGCCGGCGCAACGACCAAATCGAGATCTCCGAACTGGATCCCTTTCTTGCAGAGCTCCTGCGGCAAATTCCGGCAAGCGCGAACCCGGACGGCGTACAGGCGGCCGAACAACGCCTCTTCAGTCCACCATCCAATGGAAAACAAACAGAATTGTGCGCGGAGTGGAGAATCTATGTCGAACCCGAGCTACGGCGTCTTTTCCAGACAGCGACAGAGACAGTAGCGGCAGATTTGCAGCAACTGAACGGCAACGAAAAAAGCTTTGCAAACCGCACGCTACGCATTCCTGCCAAGCACGCCGATGAGTGGCTAAGTGCGCTTAATCAGGCGCGCCTCGTCATAGCCGCAAAAAATAACTTCACCGAAAACGAACTGAACGATCACTTTCGCTCACCCATCGGATCGCGCCGGGACTTGAGTTTGTTTCAGGTGAACTTCTACGGTTTTCTGCAGGAATTTATTCTGCGTGAACTCGAGAGTTAAGGGAGAACAAGGCTGAGCAGTCAGGCTTCCTTCTTTGCTTTTACCATGGCCATCAGCCGTTCCTTGATTGCGGCGGAGGATTTCGCCGGACGCAGGCTCAGTGCAAATGCTTCATGCAATGCGTAGCATTTGGTAATGAACTCTTCGCCCTTTTTGCCGAACTTCGTGCGAGCTTTTTCGAATTCTTCTAATTCTTCAGGCTCCAGCGCGCCGATAACATAGAGCCGCGACTGGTTCTGGAATTCGCTAAAGTTCATCTCTCAACTCCTTGAGGCCGTCATAAATTTTTTTCAGTCCCAGTTCAAGCCGGGTCTTTACCGTGCCTAACGGTGTATTCGTTTTTGCCGCGATTTCGCGCTGGCTCATGCCCCTGAAAAATGCGAGATCAATTGCCTGCTGCTGGGGCGGCGGGAGGCCTTTTATGACCTTGCGAATCAGAGCGCGCGTGTCGCCAAGCACGATCTCTTCCTCAGTCGCGTTATGCACCCACGCATCAGGTTGCTGTTCAATTTCATTTTGCAAGCGTTCCTCCGCACGCGCATAGGCCTGTTTCTTGCGCAGGCCATCGATCGCGCGGCGCCGGGCCAGTGTAACCATCCACCCAAGCGGTTTGCCTTTTTGAGCAGAGAAGTTTTTTGCCTGGTTCCAGATTTCCATGAAAATCTCCTGCAGCAGATCGTCGGCCTCGGCTTCGTTGTGAATTACCCTCAGGATAAGTGCCTTCAGGATCCCATTGTATCGATCGTAGAGTTGGGACAGTGCATCGGGGTCACCGGCTTGGATCGCTTTCATCAATTCGAAATCGCTCGGAGCTCCCGGTTCGAGTTGCGGCGCAACAGAGCGCGGTTGGGCTCGCGACTTTGACAGGCGCACGCTTTTCTTTGGCTTGCGGCGCGTGGAAGCAATTACTTCAGGTGGTTCCATTTGTAATTAAGAATTGCAGCAATTAAAAACAGGAATCGAGTACAAGGTTGCCATCGCGTGTCTTAATCTGCACAGGCGACTTCGTCTACCAGTTTTCTGACTGCGAAATCCGTTGATTGCGCGCTGCGTCTTGTGCGTCAAAAGTTAATCGTATGGCACAGGGACCCAATGACACATCTGTCGATCCGCTCTGGTACAAGGACGCGATCATCTACGAACTGCACGTTAAGACTTTTTGCGACAGCGACGGCGATGGGATGGGTGATTTCCGCGGACTGATCGAAAAACTAGATTATCTGCAGGAGCTCGGAGTCACGGCAATCTGGCTGCTGCCATTCTACCCGTCCCCTTTGCGCGATGACGGCTACGATATCGCCGATTATTTTGACGTGAACCCGAATTTTGGCACGCTCGACGATTTCCGTGCGCTGCTGGACGCTGCACACCAACGTAATCTGCGTGTCATCACGGAACTCGTAATTAACCACACCTCGGATCAAAATCCGTGGTTCCAAAAATCCCGGCGCGCTGTAGCTGTAGCCGGAGTCAGTGACTCCGGCCGCGCGGGACCTGGCGATATCGGCGCAGACATCTCAAATGACGATCTCGCCTACAAGGATTTCTATGTCTGGAGTAACTCCCCGGAAAAATACAAGGATGCGCGAATTATTTTCAAGGATTTCGAAACATCGAATTGGGCGTGGGACCCTGTTGCAAAAGCGTACTACTGGCATCGGTTTTATTCGCACCAACCGGACCTGAATTTTGATAATCCTGCTGTGCATGACGCAGTGGAGAAGGTCTGCGACTTCTGGTTGTCCATGGGCGTCGACGGGCTTCGTCTCGATGCTGTCCCGTACCTGTACGAACGGGAAGACACCAACTCTGAGAATCTTCCTGAGACGCATGAATACCTCCGCAAGTTGCGCGCCCACGTCGATGCGAAATTCCCGAACCGCATGCTGCTTGCAGAGGCCAACCAATGGCCGGAGGACGCGGCCGCTTACTTCGGCAAAGGCGACGAGTCCCACATGAGTTTTCATTTTCCGCTCATGCCGCGCATGTTCATGGCGCTGCAAATGGAAGATCGCTTTCCGATCATCGATATAATGGAGCAGACTCCGTCGATCCCAGAGAATTGCCAGTGGGCGATGTTCCTACGCAATCATGACGAACTCACACTCGAGATGGTCACGGATGAGGAGCGCGACTACATGTATCGGGTTTACGCCACCGATCCGCACGCGCGGATTAATCTTGGCATCCGCAGGCGACTTGCTCCGCTGCTTGCAAACAGCCGCCGCAAAATCGAGCTGCTCAACACGCTGCTATTCTCAATGCCTGGCACGCCGATCGTCTACTACGGAGACGAGATCGGCATGGGTGACAATTTTTATCTGGGCGATCGCAATGGCTGCCGCACCCCGATGCAGTGGAGCCCGGACCGTAACGCGGGATTTTCGCGAGCGAACCCCCAGCAGCTTTATCTGCCGGTCACGATCGATCCCGAATATCACTACGAAGCCACCAACGTCGAGAACCAGCAGAAAAATCTCTCCTCTCTCCTGTGGTGGACGCGCCGAGTCATCGCGATGCGAAAAAACTTCAAGGCGTTCTCGCGCGGCTCTCTGGAGTTTCTCTACCCGGATAATGCGAAAGTTCTGGCGTTCCTTCGCCGATGGGAAAACGAGACCATAGTGGTGGTAGCAAATCTTTCGCGGTTCGCACAGTCGGCGGAGCTGGATCTTTCGCGCTTCGCGGGTTGCGTGCCGATGGAAGTCTTTAGCCGCAATCTGTTTCGGCCCATCAGGAAAACGCGTTACGTCATCACACTCGGCCCGCACGCCTATTATTGGTTCGCGCTCCACGCGCCGACCGATACTCGGCGTGCGTTGAAGAAACGCGTTATTCCCACCATCAACGCGCCAGCTCAGTTGGACGTCCTGCTTGGCAATAGCCAGCGAGAACAGCTCGAGCGCGAAGTTCTTCCCAATCACATCCAGAACGCCCGCTGGTTCGGTTCAAAGGCGCGCACCTTCCGGAACTTGAAAGTGACAGAGCAGCTTGCCGTTTCGCCCGATCCCGACGGCGCGCGACTTTGGTTCGCCGAGGTAAACTATCTGGATGCTCCGACGGAAACGTACACCCTTCCGGTAAAGATCGCCTCGGGCGAAACCGCGCACTCCATTACGCAGAACGCGCCGCACGCGATCGTAGCGCAGTTCCGACGGAGGAACGGCGCCATCCTATGCGATGCCATCTGGGACCCGACCTTTCGGTCGGAGTTATTCGACGCGATCGTGCAACGTCGCACACTCAGAGCCCAGGCGGGACAATTTGTCGGCGTCGCAAACCTTGACCTGGAGGCGCAGGACCTTGATTTCTCCGAAAAATCACACGTTTTGAGCGCGGAACAGAGCAACTCTTCAATGCTCTTCGACAACAAATTTTTTCTGAAACTCTATCGCAAACTCGAGAACGGCGTGAACCCTGACGTAGAAATCACGCGGTTTCTGACGGAGCAAACCGATTTTCCAAACGTGCCCGCTTTCGTCGGAGCACTGGAATACCGCCGGCCAAAAGCGGAGCCAACTGTTGTTTGCCTATTGCAGCGCGCGGTCGCGAATGCAGGCGACGTTTGGACGCTGACCGTCGACGCACTCGGCCGCTATTACGAGCGCGTGCTGGAGCGAAAAGCTGATCTCCAGAATGAAACAGCGCCGCCTGGTGTTCTCATTGAGGAATTGGTCGGCGGCGTGTATCCCGAAAAAGTGAGGCTGTTAGGCCAGCGCACGGGCGAGCTGCATCTTGCCCTCGCGTCGCGCGGCGACAATCCCGCGTTCGCACCGGAGCCGTTCAACGCCATGGCCCAGCGATCCGTGTACCAAAGTATGCGCACGTCCTTGCGCCGCGCGTTTACATTTTTGGAGAAGAAATTATCCGAAGTCCCTGCGAAATTCCGAAGTGAAGCGAGGGAAGTGCTCGCTGCGGAAAAAGAGATATTGGCGCGTGAAAAACGATTGCTTGATCGCCGCACTAATGCCGCAAAAATCCGGATTCACGGAGATTACCATCTGGGGCAACTGGTATATACCGGCAAGGATTTTGTGATTCTCGATTTCGAAGGAGAACCGGCGCGTCCTCTAAGCGACCGGAAGATGAAACGCTCGGCTCTGCGCGACGTCGCTGGGATGATCCGCTCGTTTCAGTACGGCGCTTACGCCGCACTCTGGCAGGCGGCCATGCGCAAAGAAGACGTCCCTTTCCTGGAGCGTTGGGCCGATCTCTGGTATCGGCAGACGAGCAGCCTCTTTCTGCAAAGCTATCTGAACACGACCAGCGGCGCGAAGTTCATCCCCAAAGATAGCGAGGATCTCCAAGTCATGCTGGAAGCGTACCTGCTCGACAAAGCCGTTTACGAAATTGGTTACGAGTTAAACAATCGTCCAAGCTGGGTTCTCATCCCCATCCGCGGCATTAAAGACATTTTGAAATCTGCATGAAAATGATCCACAGATGTCGCGGATTCTCGCAGATTGAAAAAATCGAGATTGCCTGAATCCGTGTTAATCAGCCTAATATGTGAAAGACAAAGGTCCTATGAAAATACATCTCGACGAAATCGATAATGACATTGCTTCGAAACATTTGTTGAAACATCCGTTTTATCTTGCATGGACGCGCGGTGAGTTAAGCAAGCAAGCGCTCGCGGATTATGCGCGGCAGTACTATCATCATGTCGCGGCGTTCCCAACGTATCTCTCCTCAGTACACGCCAACTGCGACGATCAAGACACGCGGAAACAATTGCTCAACAATTTAATCGATGAAGAAGCTGGCTCGCCGAATCATCCCGAGCTGTGGCTTCGGTTTACCCAAGGTCTCGGTCTGTCCGAGGCAGATGTGCAATGCTCAGAAAAATGGACAGAGACGAAGAACTTGATCGACACCTTCCGTGCTGTTTGTCGCGATCGATCGACAGTCGAAGGTCTCGCGGCTCTCTACGCTTACGAGAGCCAAATTCCTGCGATCTGCGAATCGAAAATCGACGGACTGAAGAAACACTACGGCTTCAGAAATCCCGAACACTACGAGTACTTCAGCGTTCATGTGGAAGCGGATCGCGAACATTCCGCCGCCGAGCGCGAGATTCTAAGCACGCACATGGGCGAGCGAAACTTCCGATTCGTAAAGGCATCAGTGAACCGTGTTCTCGATGCGCTTTCGGAAATGCTCTCCGGCGTTTGCCGACGCCACGCCATCGCGTGCTGAATGTTGCCAGGGACTCCGCGCTGCCTGTCTAGATAGTGCGGTGCGCTGGCACCTGTGTGGCGCCCAAGGCGCAGCATTCATGGCAGCCTCGGGCAACGCCCGAGGAATTTGGTTGCCCACATAGCCAAAGCGCTGAAGGCGCGATTCAATTCAGTCATCTGACTCTTAATCCCGAATCGTCTGCAGAAATCACTGCCCGTCATAATGGAAAGAAACAATGCAGGAGTGAATCGCACTTTCAGCGCTCGTTAATTCCTTCGTCCGACAATCCTGGGGCGATGCCCCAGGCTGTCACATGACAGAGCGCCTTTGGCGCTGCAGGGACACGTGCGCTGACTCTACCTACCGAGGTCGCAGAACCAGAAACGAACGTATCCGATGTCGGCAA
>Ga0193735_1000338_pt1 | contig 14852 bp, 15 predicted proteins | sample U1m2metaG_FD_145080 | JGI IMG/M metagenome (GOLD analysis project Ga0193735, IMG submission 145080) | Soil microbial communities from a riparian zone of the East river system, Colorado, United States - U1m2 | ecosystem: Environmental > Terrestrial > Soil > Riparian zone | place: USA: East River... | reverse complement strand
AGCTGATGAACGAAGCGCAGAGCTCGCGCGCACCCATCCAGCAGCTCGCCGACCGTGTGAGTGCGGTGTTCGTCCCGGTGGTTGTGGCAATTGCAATCGCTACGTTCCTGGCGTGGTACGTCCTCGCGGATACCGCAGCGCTTCCGCGCGCGATCGCCGCGGCCGTGTCGGTGCTCATCATCGCATGCCCGTGTGCAATGGGACTCGCCGTTCCCACCGCGGTGATGGTTGCGACGGGACGCGGTGCGGAGCTCGGACTCCTGATCAAGGGAGGAGAGATCCTGCAGCGTGCGGGTGATGTGGACACCGTCGTGTTCGATAAAACCGGCACCCTCACTGAAGGAACCCCGGCGGTGGCGCGCGTTATTCCCCTCGCATCGACCGACGAGAGCGAGATTCTTCGCACGGCCGCCTCCCTCGAGAGACACTCCGAGCATCCGGTCGCGGCGGCGGTCGTACGTGCCGCACTCGACAGACATCTTCCGCTCGAGCTCGCCGCGAATTTTCGCTCTCGCACGGGCAGCGGAGTCACGGGGAATGTGCGCGAGCACGAAGTCGCCGTCGGCAACGTTCAACTTATGCGGGATCTCGCGCTCGAAATGGCCGGTGCCGAGCAATCTGGTGCCGCGCATTTGACCGACGGCGGCAGCGCGCTCTACCTCGCCATCGACGGTCAGGTCGTCGGACTGATCGTGGTTTCCGACTCGCTCAGGGCATCTGCGCGCGAAGCGGTTCAGAGACTCGGAGCGTTGGGCGTGGACGTCGTGCTGTTGAGCGGAGACAGACGTTCGACCGCCGAGGCGATTGCGAGAGAGGTAGGCATTGGCCGGGTGGTCGCCGAGGTGCTGCCGCACGACAAGGTGGAGGAGATCCGTAGACTGCAGGCGATGAATCGAGTCGTCGCGATGGTGGGCGATGGAATCAACGATGCGCCGGCGCTGGCTCAGGCGGACGTTGGCATCTCGATGCCAAAGGGGACTGACATCGCAATCGAGGCGAGCGACATCGCTCTCATGAGAAGCGATCTGCGCGGAGTGCCGACCGCGATCTCGCTGTCCCGACAGACGATGGCGACCATGAAGCAGAATTTGTTCTGGGCTTTCATCTACAACGTGATCGGAATTCCAATAGCGGCAGGCGTGCTGTTCCCCGTCACCGGTCTGATGCTGAGCCCGATCATCGCCAGCGCGGCGATGGCGATGAGCTCGGTGAGCGTAGTGACGAACAGCTTGCGGCTGCGGCGAGTCCGCCTGGCCTGACCCGAGGAGATGCGATGACGACGACTGCCAAGCGCAGCAAAAGTATAGAGTCGGCAGAAGGGGGAGCCGAATGCGGATGCGCCGTTCGAGACGCGTCGCCGGCGATGCGGAGAGCCATCGCTGTCGATCCTGAAGTGAAGTCGAGAAACCTGAAACGGCTGCGCCGCATCGAGGGGCAGCTGCGCGGTCTTCAGAAGATGGTCGAAGAGGATCGATACTGCGCCGACATTCTCACCCAGATCTCCTCGGTCCACGAAGCGCTCCGCGGCGTCGGACGTGAGCTGATGCGGAATCACCTGAAACACTGCGCGACCGGCGCCATCCGGACCGGCGGCGTCGAGGCGGACAGCATGTACGATGAGTTGGTCGATCTCATGTACACGCACAGTCGATAACAGCAATTAGTGCTGCAACTCGTTCAGTTGCAGTGGCTTAGCCCGCGACCAGGACGGCAGAACTTTTGGACTGAAACCGACTCCCCCTTGCTCCCGTATTGTACTAGTGTGATAGTACAAGCAGACAATGCCGACTTTCATCGTCGATTCAACCAGCCCCACGCCGATTTACGCTCAGCTGGACCGGTCCATCAGAGCGGCGATCGCCACTGGGGAGCTCGAAGCGGGAGCGCAGCTGCCGACCGTTCGACAGCTCGCGGTGGACCTGACCGTGAACGCCAACACGGTAGCACGCGTCTACGCCCTGCTCGAGCGCGATGGAATTCTGGAGACTCGACGCGGGGTCGGCACTTTCGTTCGGGAATCTCCGTCACCACAGGCGACGCGAGCGCACCGTGAACGGGAGCTGCGCGAGCTGATTCGACGATTTGTCGGCGATGCCGCGCTGTTGGGATTCACTTTACCCGAGCTAATCAATCAGCTCAGATACGAGGAGAAAAAATAAATGCCAGGCTTGGACGAAGTTCTCGCTGCACGCCGCGCCGCGCGGGCTTCACGGTCGCAGAGTCGTGCAAATGTAGTGTCGGTTTTCATTCTGCTCGTCTCGATTCTGGTCGGGGTCGTAGTGGGCGCTGCCACCAAGAATCCGGGCTGGTTCGTCATCGTGTTTCTCGCCGGGCTTTTCTTCTCGCAGTCGCCGAAGATCGCGAAGCAGTGGGAGCGAGCGGTCGTTCTTCGCCTCGGCCGCTACACCGGACTCCGTGGTCCCGGACTATTCTGGATCACGCCTTTCGTGGAGACGATCTCGATCTACATCGATCAGCGGGTCATCACCACGAGCTTCGCCGCGGAAGAGACTCTTACATCGGACACGGTGCCGGTGAACGTCGACGCCGTTTTGTTCTGGATGGTCCACGATTCCGAGAAGGCCGCGCTCGAAGTTCAGGACTACACGCAGGCGGTCAGCTGGGCGGCTCAGACGGGTTTGCGGGATATCATTGGCCGCACCTCGCTCACCGACCTGTTGCGCGGGCGCGAAAGAATCGAAGCGGAGCTGCAGGCTCTGATCGACCAGCGGTCGAACCCGTGGGGTGTCACCGTGCAATCGGTGGAAATGCGCGATGTCGTCATCCCGACTTCACTCCAGGACGCGATGTCCCGCGAAGCGCAGGCGTCGCGCGAGAAGTCGGCGCGCATCATTCTCGGACAGGCGGAAGTGGAAATCGCGCACCTCTTCTTCGAGGCCGCAAAGTCGTACGAGAACAATCCGACCGCGCTGCACCTGCGGGCGATGAACATCCTCTACGAGGGGCTGAAGGAGAAGGGCGCGCTCATGGTCGTTCCGAGCAATGTCGTCGAGTCGATGGGACTCGGTGGCATGATGGGCGCCGCGGCCCTGCGGCAGCAGGCTGTCACCGGGGGCGGCACGCCGGCCACTCCCCCGACAGTCTAAGTCGAGCGAACTGGCTCGGCCGAACGCTGGCCAGCGTTGAGCATCGGCGCTGGCTGGCTTTCGGACAATAGCTTTGTAACGAAGCGCTGGCCTTCCGAAATCCGCTCTATCTCCAGAGCAATCGTCTCGACAGCGGCTTCCACTCTTTCGAGACGCTGAGCGGTCTCGTTGAAAATCGCGGGCGGAGCCGCGGCCCTGTTCGATCGCTTGAGAAAAGCGCGAGCAAACCCGACCGCCAACGGGCCGAGAACGCAGACGGTGAAGACGATGGACAACGCGAGCGTTTGTCCCGATCCAAGTCCGGCGAAGCCAGGCGCGACTGAGGTGCTGGCTATCACACCGGCGGCGCTGCTCGAAAGCTGCTGCCCAGTCTGCTGAAGATCCGATTCCAGCTGCAGCTGTCGTGAGTCGAGGAGAGCCAGCCGGTCCTGGAGTCCCTTAATTGCCGTGGGATCGTCGGTTGATCTCAGCTGGCTGAGCAGCTTTGACCGCCGGCCATCGACCGATGTTAGTTGGCTAGAGAGCTCTTCGCGGCGAGCCTTGAGGGCATCGATCTCCGCTTCGGTTCGAGGAGCCGGGATGGTGATGATCGGGGACCCTTCGATTCCGGATACGACTACGCCCGGTCGTGGAGCCGTTGCGGGTGCCGGTGCCTGAGGATCTCGTATCTGCATTGGGATCTCTACGAACCGAAGGGCTTGGGGGTTACAGCTCTGCCATCATAAGATGCAACGGTGACCACAGCTAGTCGAATTCGAACGGACTCCTGGGCTGCTCTGCGCCCAGCCGTCCGACGACGATGTCGGCTTGCGCGAAGAGCTCGCCGCGCACCGGCGCATCCGCCAGACGCCGAAGCATCGCGATCTGTCCAACATGCGTGAGGGCGTCGGAAATCGGGCCCTGGAACAGCTTCTTGGCGTCAATCCCGAGTGGCGCGTCGGACACGAGATATGCATCCAGCGCTTCGAGCGAGGCGTGAAACCGGGCCACCTCCTGTCTCCATTGTCGCGGAGCGGATGGGTTGTAGTCCGACTTTCCCTGGACCAGGCTTAGCGCCCAGTCGAAGAGATCGCCCATGTGGGCGAGAATCTGGAGCGGCGTCCGCGCGCCGTGACCGATCTTGAAGTTGCCAAACCCCGGAGCCGCGTCGCGCTCCGACTTGGCTTGGCGATACGCGATCGTTGCCAGTGTGTGTCTGAGGAAATCACGGGTGGGATCGCTCAATGCCAGTCGGGCTCCTCGGCGAGAGTGTCCACGTGAACGCGGCGCGTGGAAGCGCGTCCCGAGATCCGCTGCCATGTCGAGCTTCTGTTCGTGTGTGCGACTGCGATCTCGAAGCTGTCCGGCGCAAACCAGCGCGCGTGATTGAAGTCCTCGTCGCAGTCGCAGCCACCACCGCCGGGCCCTTTGACCACGACTTCGCCATTTCCGAGGTCGCGCACGATTCCGTAAGTGCCGGGGTTGACCGGCGTAGTGTCCTCGCCGACGTACGCGACGTAACGGCCATTCGGAGAGATGAGTATGTCCTGATACGACGCCCACACGTCTTCCGGAATCGGGCCGGTCTCGACACGGTGCTGGCCGAGTCGAAGCCGAAAGATCCGGCGTTGCGGCGTCGATGAATCCTCGGATTGCTGGATCATGCCGATGACAAGACTGTCTCCGACGACGATTGGAGCTGGCGGAATGACGTTGCGTATCGTATCAGCGCCGAGGGGTGACACGACCTCGATCCTGTACACGGTGCCGGTGTCTTCCATCGGTTGCCATGACTCCGTGTAGGTCGAATCGACGACGCGGATTCGCGTGCTCGACTCGTCTCCATCGTGGCGGCAGGCGCCGCTCATGACAACCGCGGCTGCGCCAGCGACAATGACGACCACACGAGCGCGCATGGTGCTACTTCTCGACCTCGTCTTCGTCCGGCGCTGAAGTCGACGTTCCGGGCGCGGGAGGAGTCTTGATCTCTTCGGTGCTCGGGACAATCGGCGGCAACCCGGCGGCCTTGAGCTGCGCGTTGATCGGCGGCAGCAGGACGAGTAACGGGCCACGCATTGCCTGAAGCTGCCGGTCGAGCTGAGACGAGAGATCGTTGAACACCGTGTACGACTGGCTTGTCGGCCGCGCATCAGTTCCCGCGACGACCCCGGAAAGGGCAGCGATCTTGTTATTCAGCTTGATCGGGTAGTTGAGCGGATCCTGGCCGGACTGGTTCCTCACCTGGTAGATCTCGCCTTCGACAGCGGAAAGCTTCGTGACAAGGGAATTCGCGAGGTTCGAGAACGTCGCGCGCTTTTCTCCCGTCATTCGCTTTTCGCGATCGGCTAGCTGCGCCTTGATGTTCCGAATCGTTCTCACGGCGTCATTTGCCTGACTGGTCTTGTCCCGAATCCGCATCAGGAAATCGAACTGCTCTCGGAGATCTGCGTCGGTAGCGCTGCTGCGGGGGTCTTTGACCACCACGAAAGGTTGGGTGTACCGCTGGCCGCCGACGTTCAGTCGCACGGAGTACGTACCCGGCAGAACGACCGGACCCGAAGTTCCTCCCGCCCAGAAAATCATCTTGTCGAATACTGACGCATCCGGGTAGCGCAGATTCCACGCGAACATGTTGAGTCCCGCCTTGTTGGCGACGCGCGGCGGCGGTGGCCGGCGAACGGGACCGTCCTCGTCGGGCGGAGTTTCCTCGCCACGTGCTTCGGTGCGCACGGCAGTATCGGGCGCGACGCCCGCGCGACGCAGGCTGTCGTTGCGGGCGGTGCGGATGCTGTCGCCGCGAATGGAATCAGCAGCGACAGTTGGATCCTGTTGGCTCGTAAAGTTTCGAATGACTTTGCCCTGCGCATCGAGGAAATCCATCGTGACCAGCTGACGCGGTTGCGCCAACCAGTAGTAGATGACCCCGCCCGACGGCGGATTGGCGCCGGTTGGGTGTCCGCCTGCTGCGCCGGTTCCGCCACCGCCACCAAAGCCAGCGCGATAAACTTTTCGTGGCTTGAAGAGCCGTGCTGCGCTGCGCGTCGTCTCCGGGCTGAGCTGTCTGAGCGCCGACAGATCGTCGAGAATCCAGAACGAGCGCCCGTGCGTTGCGGCGATGAGATCGCCTTCCTTGACGGCGAGATCGTGAATCGGCACGATCGGCAGATTCCGTCGGAGCGATTGCCAGCTCGCGCCATCATTGAACGAAACCCAAACGCCCCGCTCGGTTCCGGCGTACAAAAGACCGGCGCGCTCGGGATCTTCGCGGAGGACGCGCGTGAATTCCGTGGCCGTAATTCCGTTTGTGATCGGAGTCCAGCTCGCGCCGTAATCGCTCGTCTTGTATAGGTACGGCCGCATGTCGTCGAGCTGGTACCGATTGGCGGCCAAGTACGCCGTTCCCGTCGCGAAGTTCGAGGGCTCGATCATCGAGATGCGTGCCCATTCCGGCAAACCAGCGGGCGTCACGTTCTTCCAGGCCTTCCCGCCGTCGCGCGTGACATGAACCAGCCCGTCATCGGATCCCGCCCAGATCACGCCCGCGGTGCGCGGTGATTCCGCGATCGTGAATACGGTGGCGTAGTACTCGACCGAGGTCTGATCTTTCGTGATCGGTCCGCCGGAGGCACCGAGCGTCTTCGGGTCATGCCTCGTCAGATCGGGGCTGATCGGCTTGAACGTCTGCCCTTCGTCGTCCGTTTGAAAGATCACACTGCTTCCCACGTACATGCGGCTGGCGTTGTGGGGAGAGATCACGATCGGAAACGTCCACTGGAAGCGGTACTTCGCATCAGCTGCGTCGTGACCCATTGGATTGTTGGGCCACGGATTCACGTCGCGCTCGAACCCGGTGTTGATGTTCTTCCGGGTGAGCAATCCGCCGTAAGAACCGGCAAACACGATATCCGGCGTGTCCGGGCGCACTGCGATGTAGCCACTCTCTCCACCGCCGACGTCGTACCAGTCGCTGATGTCGATCCCGCCGCCCTTCCTGCTCGGCCCGCACAAAGTGGAATTGTCCTGTTGCGCACCGCAGACGCGATATGGAAAATGATTCGTCGTGGTGACGTGGTAGAATTGCGCCGTCGCCTGATCCTCTTCGGTCCACGACTTTCCGCCGTTGAAGGAGACGTTGGCGCCTCCGTCGTTGGCCTCGATCATTCGCTGCGCATCGGTGGAAGCAATCCAGAGATCGTGGTTGTCGCCGTGGGGAACCTGGATCGATCGGAATGTCTTGCCGTCGTCGGTCGAGCGATACATGCCGGTATTGAGCACGTAGATCGACTTCTCGTCCTTCGGGTCGGCGAAGATCCGGGTGTAATACCACGCGCGCTGCCGCAGCCTGCGATCGGTGTTGGTCCGGGTCCAGGTGGCTCCGCCATCCGTCGAGCGGAACACGCCGCCGGAATCTGCTTCGACGATCGCCCAGACCTTGTTGGAGTTGCTCGCGGAAACGGCGAGGCCGATGTTGCCCAAAACCCCTGGTGGCAATCCGGGGTTTCGTGTGATCTCGGTCCAATGCTCTCCGCCGTCGGTCGACTTCATGATCCCACTTCCGGCTCCGCCCGAGACCAACTGCCACGGAGTGCGCCACGCTTGCCAGAAGGCGGCGTAAATGATCTCCGGGTTGTTCGGATCGAGAACGAGGTCGGTGATGCCCGTTGAATCATTCCGATAGAGAATCTTTCGCCAGCTCTTGCCGCCGTCGGTGGTCTTGAAGACACCGCGCTCGGTGTTGGGCCCGAACACGTGGCCCTGGGCTCCGACGTAGGCGATGTCAGGATTGGTGGGATGAACGCGGACGCGCGAGATCTGGCGCGTATCCGTCAGCCCGAGCGACACCCACGTCTTCCCGCCATCGCTCGTCCGCCACACGCCATCACCGTGCGAGACATTTCCGCGAATCGGATACTCGCCGGCACCGACGTAGACTATGTCCGGATTGGACTCGCTGATGCCGATTGCGCCGATCGTGCCGCCAAAGTATTTGTCGGTAACCGGCGTCCACGTGACACCGCCGTCGGTCGTCTTGAATACGCCACCACCCGTCGTGCCAAAGTAGTACTCGTTCGGTCGCTTGCTCGAACCGGCGACAGCCACCGACCTTCCGCCGCGGAACGGGCCGATCTCGCGCCACCGGAGCGCGGCGAAAGCTGTACTATCATACGTGGCCGGCGAGCCAGGGGTCGCTGGCTGGACGCGACCGGGCAGTGGCCGACGCTGTGATCCGGCGGAGCAGGGAATAACGACTGAAACAAAAAAGGCGGCGCCTGCGACGAAGCGAGGTGCGTCAATTCTCACGAATCGATCTCCAGAGATGGGCGGGTGCAGTGGCCGAAAGTCCCGAATTGTCGCAGCTTTCACGCCGTTATCACGAGTCTTGCAGATCATTCCTGCAAACCGACAAAGTGGAGGGTGGATGAGTCAGGAATCCTTTGAGGAGCAGCAGGAGGCGCTCGACCCGCACCGGCGCGAGGAGCGAAACGCGGCCGCTATCGAGCTCGGGGGACGCCTTCGGCAGAAAGGCGTGCTCCTTACCGGGCGCGAGACGAGCGCCCAGCTCGATGACCTGATGACCGCGATCGATCGTTTCGAAGCGTCGGTCATCGCGCGAGGGGGAGATCTGTTCGTCAACATGCCGACCTCGAACCCGCCCGAAAACCCGGAGTTCGTCGTCCCCCGTCGCGTGCCGGGTGAAGACGCCGAAGCTTATGCTGCCCGCATCAACGCCGCCGCCAACCGGTTGGAGAAAGTCGACCTCTAGAGGGCCGACCTCGCGGTGAACAACGCGACGAGCAGGAGCATTCGCTGGGCGCAAGCAGGCCTGGTTACGAACGCGCTCCTCGTGCTCGTCAAGCTCATTGCGGGAATCGTCGGACACGCCAACGCGCTCGTCGCGGACGCGGTTGAGTCGTCGGCCGACATTTTTTCCTCGTTGATAGTCTGGATGGGCCTGAGTATCGCGGCTCGTCCAGCCGACGAGGATCATCCCTACGGACACGGCAAAGCGGAGCCGCTCGCCGCGGTTGTCGTATCCCTCATGCTGTTGGGCGCGGCCGTCGGGATCTCGGTCATCGCGATTCGGGAGATCAGGACTCCGCATCACCTTCCGGCGCCGTTTACACTCTTTGTCGCCGCCGGGGTGATTCTACTCAAGGAAGCTTTGTACCGCCGGGTTTCGCGGGTCGGCCGGGAAGTCGGCAGCACGGTGGTGGTGGCCGATGCGTGGCATCATCGAGCCGACGCGATCAGCTCGCTCGCTGCGTTCATCGGGATCAGCATCGCGCTAATAGGTGGGCGCGGATGGGAGGCGGCTGACGATTGGGCGGCGCTGGCGGCCGCCATTGTCGTCGCGGTGAACGGCGTCCGAACTCTTCGACCGGCGATTTCAGGTCTCATGGACGAGGCGCCTGACCGCAGCGTGAAGGAGCGCGTGCTCCAGGCTGCCTCCGAAGTGGATGGAGTTCGCAGCGTTGAGAATCTCAACGTGCGGGCCTCGGGACTTGGCTTTTACGTCGATCTTCACGTCAAAGCCGATTCAACGTTGTCGCTGGAAGATGCGCACGAGATTGCCGCACGGGTGAAGTACGCGATCCTGAAGGCCGTGCCGAGCGTGGTTGGTGTGCTCGTGCACATGGAGCCGTACAAGGAGCAGCGCAAGCTGTCCGATGATGCAGTACTCAGCCTACCGCCGGTGTAGGCAGTTCCGCGGTCAGTAGTCCCGCGCCCAATCTCCGCTTTTCCCGCCCCGCTTCTCGATCAGGCGCACGCCCGAAATCTCCATCGCGCGATCGATCGACTTCGCCATGTCATAAATGGTGAGGAGCGCGACGGTGACGGCGGTGAGCGCCTCCATCTCGACGCCTGTCCTTCCTTGCGTCGACGCCCACGCGGTGACACGAAGGCCCGGGAGCGCGCGATCGACGTCGATGTCGACGCCAGCGTCGGTGAGCGGAAGCGGGTGGCACAGAGGAATGAGATCCGCTGTCTTCTTCGCCGCCATGATGCCGGCGATGCGCGCCGCAGCGAACACGTCTCCTTTGGACACCGCGTTGCCCTCGACGGCGGCGAGGGCTTCCGCACTCATTCTTATCGAGCCCTCCGCACGCGCGGTGCGCGCGGTCTCCGATTTCGCACCGATGTCGACCATCCGCGCGCGCCCCTCGGCGTCCGTGTGCGAAAGCTCTTTCATTTGAGTGTCGTAGCGAGCTCGCGAATCAGCTTCGCGGCGATGATCTGTGGGCTCACGTTTCCGTTTGCGTACGTCTGCGCCCGCAGGACTGCGTCGACTGCTTTGCTCGCCGACGCCGCACCCGCCTCGTCCTTCCGATGGAGCGCATCGCGGGCGCGCTCCCCGAGCAGCTCTACCAGGGCGTCGAGCGTATCGGTGAAACCGCCGCGAGCACCGGCCGCGCCCTGAGACAACGCAGTTGAATAGACGGGGGCGCGCCGGGCGCTGGTCGCGGCGTCGATGATCCTGCGCGCGTTCACGGTGGCTTTTGCATCGCCCGCTCCCGTAAGCAGCCGGCCGGGCGCGCCAGCCGCGGCCCGAACGCGATCTGCCGTTCCCGACTTTCCCTCTTTGTCCAATGCTTTCTTGACTTCCGGGTTCTCGACGAATGCGCGGACCGCTGCATCAGGGACGAGCGGAACGCGCACGGCCACGACGCGTGAGCGAATGGTCGGCAGCAACGCACCGGGTTCGCTCGAGGTGAGAATGACGGTAGTGTCGGCCGGAGGCTCCTCCAGCAGCTTCAGAAATGCGTTCGCCGCCATATCAGCACCTTCCTGCGGAACCATTCGCTCGGCGTCGCCAACGATGAAGATCTTGCGTTTTCCCATCGCTGGCGACATTGCGGCGCGCTGCACCAGGGAGCGCACGGTGGCGACGTAGATGCCCTCGCTTCCCGACGGCGCGGCGTACAGACCGCTGTTGGCGGCGCGTTCTGCCGTCGCCTCGGCGTAGTCCTCCCGTACCTGGTCGAGATCGGGGTCCGAGTCCTTGAGGCGCGGGCGCGGGAAGACCCAGTGCAGATCAGGGTGCGTGAGCGCACGCACGTAGCGACAGGCCTTGCAAGTCTCGCATGGCGCCTGTTCTTCCGTGCAGAGGAGGCGTTCGGCTAGCCAGAGAGCGAGGCGCTGCTTGCCCACGCCCCGCGGCCCCATCAGGAGCAGGCTAGAGGGAAGCGTTCCTGCCCGGATGCTCTCGGCTAGTCGAGCGCGCAGCTGGTCGTGGCCGTAGAGATCGATTATCGGCACGCTCGAAATATGGGGACCGTTACCCGTTATCCGTTATCCGTTGTCCGTTACCAGCTTCCCGTTACCCGAATCGGGCAGCGGGCCTCGGGCCTCGGGCCTCGGGCAACGGGCGACGGGCGACGGGAGACAGGAAACGGGAAACGGGAAACGGTCCCCTCGTTCGTGGCACAATTTCTGACTTCAAAATTCGACGTAGAACGAAGACAAAACCGCTACCGGAGATCGTAATGCCCAGCCAGCTCTCGGGGCGCAAGGTCGCTTTCCTCGCCACCGACGGCGTCGAGGAGGTGGAGCTCACCGCGCCGTGGAACGCGCTCAAGCAGGCGGGTGCCGAGGTGAAGCTCGTCTCGGAGAAGCCGGGAGAGATCCAGGCCGTGAACCACGATCAGAAGGGCGGTCGATTCCCGGTGGATGCTGAGGTCTCGAAGGTCAGCGCCCGTGATTTCGATGCGCTTGTCCTCCCCGGCGGCGTTGCCAACCCCGACAGGATGCGTACCAACAAGGATGCGGTGAATTTCGTGCGCGAATTCATGGAGGCCGACAAGCCAGTCGCGGCGATCTGCCATGGTCCGTGGCTATTGGTGGAAGCGGACGCGGTCCGCGGCCGGACGATAACTTCCTGGCCCAGCCTCGAGACGGACGTCAAGAACGCCGGCGGGGCGTGGGTGAACAAACCCGTCCAACTCGATCAGAAGCTGCTCACCAGCAGGAAGCCGGACGATCTCCCCGCCTTTTGCGCCCAGCTGGTAGAGCTGCTCGCCAACGCCATCGACGAGCGCCGGCTCGACAAAATGGTCGAGCAGAGCTTCCCGGCCAGCGACCCATTGCCCGGTCCGATCGCTTTGGGGTAGCAGGAAGGGGCGCCCCACAGATGGCGTTAGCTTTACGACGCAAAGTACTTGACAACCGTCAAGCCGTCGAATAAACTCGGACCCATGGCATCCGTTACGCCACTTCACAGACCACCAGCAGCAGAGCCACCCGCGCTACATGTCCGCGCGATGGACAACCTTGCGTTCATCCGCGACACCATGGAGGCCGCCGGAGCGTTTACGGCTGTCTCGGGGTGGGGAATGGTCGCCGTCGGAATAATCGCGACCATTGCTGCCGTGATCGCCTCTGCACAGCAGTCACAGCTGCAGTCGATTTACGTCTGGCTTGCCGCCGCTGTTCTCGCGCCGATCGTGATGTTGTGGGCGATCGTGCGGAAGGCCCGCAGGGCCCACGTTCCGCTTCTTTCCGGGCCGGGCCGGAAATTCGTCTTGAGCTTCTCGCCACCGATGCTTGTCGGGGCCCTCCTGACGATTGTTCTCTTTCGCGCTGGACTGGTGGCGACAATCCCGGGGATGTGGCTCCTCCTCTACGGGACCGCAGTCGTAGCGGGGGGAGCATTCTCGGTGAAGCTGGTGCCCCTTATGGGGTTCTGCTTCATGCTCGCCGGAACCCTTGCCTTGTTCACTCCACAACCGTGGAACGACTGGATCATGGCCGCCGCATTTGGCGGTCTTCACATCGGCTTCGGAATTCCGGTAGCGTGGAGGCACGGTGGCTAAGCACGGAACCGCGCGCGATGACCGGCGGTCCGGCGTGAGCGGCGACTTGCGCACAGTTCGCGGCAAGTCCGACGCGGGTGCTTCCTCAGTTCGCGCCGACGCTCTCGACAGGCTGATTCACGAGCGCCTTCGCCTCGGCATCGTCAGCGCCCTGGCGGTCAACGACTCGCTCAGCTTCAGCGACCTCAAGAAGCTGATGAAGACGACTGACGGCAATCTCAGCGTGCACGCGCGCAAGCTCGAGGAAGCCGACTACATCACGTGCACCAAGTCGTTCGAGGGACGGATGCCGAAGACGGAGTACAAGCTGACCGCAACGGGCCGTCGCGCGCTCGAGCGTTACCTGGACCACATGGAGGCGCTGATCCGCGCCACGCGGGAGCGCTGAAAAAGTGTCGCACCACCACACCGTGAAGCACACTCACGCCCGGAACCTGCCCGCGAGCGGGCACCAGCAGACTTCCGCGCAGGCGGGCATTCACGTCGCCATGATCATGGACGGCAACGGCCGCTGGGCGAACGCGCGCGGCCGGCCGCGCACCGCTGGTCACATCGCCGGCGCCCGGGTCGTGAGAAAGATCGTCGAGGCCGCTCCCGATTGCGGGATCGGAATGCTCACGCTCTACGCCTTCTCAGCCGACAATTGGGCGCGTCCATCGCGCGAAGTCGCGCTCCTCATGCGCCTTTTCCGCCGCTACCTCGTTTCCGAGACCGAGCGGTGCGTCACCAACGACGTCCGAATGCGCATCATCGGCCGTCGCGACCGGATTCCGGCCGAGCTCCTCCGGGCTATCCTGGCGGCGGAAGAAGCGACCAAGCACGGGACGCGTCTCGATCTCCGCATCGCGGTCGACTATTCCGCGCGCGATGCGATGGTCCGAGCCGCGGAGCTGCTGCGCGGTGCCGACCGGATCACGCGCGAAGACCTCGGCCGCGCCATGTGCAAAGTCGACCACTGGTCGGGCGAGTGCCGGGACGTGGACCTTCTAATCCGCACCGGCGGAGAGCAGCGCCTGAGCGACTTCCTTCTCTGGGAATGCGCCTACGCCGAGCTGTACTTCACGGATCGCCGGTGGCCCGATTTCACTCCCGCGGATCTCGAGCACGCGGTGAAGGAGTTCCACTCCCGGGAGCGGAGATTCGGGACGGTTCCTGAGGCGGCAGCGGGTTAAAGGGGTGCAGGGCTGGCTGCTCGGCGCTTCGGCTGGCATCCACAAAACCGAAGCAGGGAGCTGCAAGCGTTGCAGCTGCTTCGCCTGGAGCTTGTCTGTAGGCGTAAGGAGCCCTTCAAGTCGAGTTCCCTAGGTGTTTCCTCGAGATCTCGGCGAAGCTGGCGATACCGGACCGCCGCACATCTAGAACGCCTGTATGAAAGCTGAGAAGCTGGTTTGCTGCAAAGCTTAAAGCTCCCTGCTTCGGTTTTGTGGATGCCTGCCGGGCGCCTCGCCCTTCTCCCCGCGCCCCAACCGCGCCCTTAACGTCGATGGTTCTCGCCCGTCTAATGTTTGTAGCCGGGCGCATTTCCGCGTGCGGCGCTCAACAAGTTGTGGAGGTTTGAAATGTCGACAGTTCGAACTCTGGCCCTTGGAGCTCTGATGGTTTTCGGCGTGGCGGGCGTTTCCGCGGCGCAATCGTCAGTAACCCCGAAGAGCCCTGCGGATAGCGGCTACCATCGCCGCGGTCCCCGTCCCGACGGTCAGTTCCGGAAAGGTCCTGCCGGCGGACGCGAAGGTCGTGGCTTTGGTCGCGATCTCAATCTGACCGATGCGCAGAAGACCCAGATGAAGGCGATCCGTCAGAAGTACCAGCCGCAGAACCAGGCGCTGCGCGATCGCGCGAAGCCGTTCATGGAAGCCGCACGCACCGCTCGCCAGAAGGGCGACTCAGTTGGCTTCCGCAGCAACATGGAAAAGGCCAAGCAGGTGATGCAGAGTGGCCAGTCCTACCGCACCCA
>Ga0193735_1000335_pt1 | contig 14929 bp, 15 predicted proteins | sample U1m2metaG_FD_145080 | JGI IMG/M metagenome (GOLD analysis project Ga0193735, IMG submission 145080) | Soil microbial communities from a riparian zone of the East river system, Colorado, United States - U1m2 | ecosystem: Environmental > Terrestrial > Soil > Riparian zone | place: USA: East River... | reverse complement strand
AGCACACTCGTCGCACAAGACGTTCCGTTGAACTCGCGCGAGCAAATTCCAGTGGGCGGGCCCATATGGAAATATCTGCGGCGTCGCTTGGCCTTTGTGGCGACGAAAGCCGGCCAGTGACTGCGGCACCCATGCGATATCGGTGGCTAGTGAGGATCGCAGCGTCCAATCTACGTCACCAAATGAACCAAACTTGGTCGTAAAATGGCCGACGCGCCCCAACAATCTTCGGCGAAACAGAAGGCTGTTCATTGTGATCCACAACGTAACGCTGCACATGTGCAAGAGAAACTCCGTTTGTCCACTGCGTACTGACGGTATGTGGATCCATTCGCCAAGTATCTCATCAGAAAACCGTCGCCCACGCGCGATCGGTTGACCGTGTTCGTTGAATTCGTCGTAATCGCACAGCGCAATGTCTACTTCGGGCAACCGACCCAGAGGCACCAGCAGACATTCCAACAGGGTGGGTTGCATCGTGTCGTCGCTGGTGGCGATGTACACGTACTCTCCCCTGACCCGTCGCAAACATTCATTCCATCCTGCGTAGAGACCCTCTCTGGGTACCTGAAAGAGGCGGACTCGCTTGTCTGCCTTGAATTTCTGAAAGAACTCCCACGACTTATCATCGGAATAGCTGTCGCAAACAATCAACTCCCAGTCCGTCACCGTCTGGCTAAAAATCGTCTCCATCCGCTCTTCGAGAAACGGACGCGTATTCAGAGACGGCAGACAGATGGAAACAAGTGGTATCATAAACTATGAAAGTTTGCGAAGCCAAAGCGCGCTCGCCCCGGCAGCGTCCCATTCGTGTATGCAGATGACCCACGCCCGCCGGGGTCTAGCAGCCAGCTGTTCGCAGAGCAGCAAAGTGTGAGCGCTTTCTGGCGAGCGGCGCGGCGGATAATGACTACGAACAATCAAAAGCCTCATCAATTCCTGCGCGAAATCAGCACCTCATTTTGTCAACTTTGGACATGAGTAATCGCTGCCGCTATTGACGGCAGAAGATCGCATCAGCCTGAAGGATGCGGCCATCCTTTGGACTCAACAACTGTTCGAAGTTTCCATTGTACGTAAAACCATGCTCCTTGAGAAGCCGGTAGATGTCGTCGAACAACGGACCTCCCTCGTAAAGAGACTGAAAACTCACTTCAATAATTATGATCTTTGCCCGCGCGACCACATCCTCGCCTCCGGCAATGACCTTGTCTTCAAAGCCCTGCACGTCCAACTTGAGCAGCAGCGGTTCACGCAAGTTTAGTTCCCGAACCACATCTGAAAGCCTGCGGACTTCGATCATTTCAGTTTTTTCTTTGACCGCGAACGGGAATGACTGCTTGTGTAGTTCGGCCAGTGGCAACAGAGATGAACTTGGAGCCCATTCATTGTGATGGATCTCGTGTTGCCCGGCCTTTTCACCAAGTGCAGAGCGAATGGCGCGGAAGTTTGGCTGTCCTTTAAATCGTTCTATCAGTTTTGCGAACGGTTCCTCGAGCGGCTCAAAGCAGACCAGTTCTGCATTGGGAAGCATCGTACGGATCCGTTGGGCGAACTCTCCCATGTGTGCGCCCACATCCAGCACGGTCTTGATGCCCGAGGTCGCAAACCAGTGGTCTTCGGCTTTGTACTGCGGGCTGAAAGCCTGAATCATTTCGAGTTCTTCCGGCGGAATGACAGGCTGAGGCTTCGGCGGACGCCACCGCACAACATCCATTCCTAACGCCCGAAACGGTGCCTTGAGGAGCCTCTTGGCGGCAGTTTTAACATTCACGACACAAAATTGAACCTATGAGTTATGTAAACGCCTTCCAATCTTTGAACGAATTCGGCGAAGCAGTTTGATTTCTTTGAGAAACAGCAGGCGTCACGACACCAAACTGCGATAAACTTCCAGATGTTGTTCAACAGTTTTTTTCCACGAAAACATGCGCACACGCTCCAGTCCGCGGTCAATCATCAAATCTCGGTCCCCTCCTCCCTTGGCGGTTTTCAAAATACACTCGACCCAGTCCACTTCCCGCGTTGGATCCAGCATGATGCCGCCATCGCCCATCACTTCCGGCAAGCTGGTGGTGTTGGACGTGATAGCCAATGTCCGGCACGCCATCGCTTCAAGTGGAGGAAGGCCAAAACCCTCATGCAATGACGGGTAAACCAGCGCCACGCTGGAACGGTAGAGGCTGATGAGTTGTTGCTCATCGGGATAAGTCACCGCTTCGACACGGTCGCTGATTCCGAGCATTTGCATCTGCCGGCGCTCTTCCGTGGTCAAGGGCGCACCGGCGATCTGTAAAAGGATACGGGGATTGGACTCGCAGGCTCTGGCGAACACACGTAGCAGAAAAAAGAAATTCTTGTAAAAGGCCCGGCGGCCGCCGACAAAAAGAAAGGAAGGCTTCTCAAAAATTGCCTGCTCCGCCAGCGGCGGCTGGATCTCAAAAGACGATCCCAGATAAATCACCGAAGTTTTGCCCTGCTTTTCTGGGAACCGTTCCAACAAATTATTCTCCGTCGCCTTGGAAATACAGATGCTATGGTCAGCCTTCCGGATCGCCTCCGTTTGATCGCGGATGACGTCTCCTAACCCCTCCATCAGCTTGGGATAAATGGCGTAAATAAAATCGTAGACCGTCAGAACCATCGGACATTTGAAATCCGAAAAAGAAAATCCATAAGTCAGGTCGTAGTAGGTAGGATGAAACAAGTCAAGCCGCCTAAGCAAACGCGGTTTCCACCATTTATCGCGTAGCGGAACACTGAAGCGGCGAGGTGGAAAAAGCTTAAAGGACGGCCGTTCCAGATGCGGATGGCTGGGCACGTTTTTTCCGAAATTTTTCACCCCGGTGATGACAGGATGATAGTCCGCTGGCAGACCGGAGATGATCTCCGTAAAGTAGCGGTTGACGCCTCCCGCGCTCTGCATTTGAAAAACACGGCCATCGTAGAGAATTCTCATGTATCGTGGATGAAATGCACGCAATCCAACGGCTCGCTCACGATAAAGATTTGGCAACCCAACTTAGTAGGAATGGATCGAAGATCGTCCAGGAAAAATGGTCTGTGAACGCGGCTGTTGAGCGTCTCGAGAGGCAACTGACTCAAGTGGCGACAGCTGAGGCTCCTCCGAGTTCTGAGTAGCTATTACGGACAAATCGGTCGAGTGGACATGGAAGATCGCGTTAATTGTTCAGCCGCTTCCTTCGCTTGTCGCATGGCAATCGCGAAATCTTTTTCCAATAAAGCCGTCGTTTCTGCTGATTAGCGGAATGTTTAGAGTTTAGACGTTTTTCCAACAACACTTTCAGTGGTGCATATACGGCACCAACGTCGAACACTTCTGTGGCGTAAGCGAGGGCCCGCGCGCTTAGTTTTTCCGCTTCGTTCGTCGATTGCAATAGACGAACGACCGCGTCGGCAAATTCTTTCCAGGACCGGCACTCGATATAGGGAGGCGAGCCAATATAGTCCAATCCTTCAACTCCGTTGGTCCACGCAACCAACGGTTTGCCGTGCGCTAAGGCTTCTGCGCTTTTAATCTTTAGTCCCGTGCCCGCAATGGCAGGATTAATGACTACTCTTGCGTCCTTATAGACTTCTGCAAGGGTTGGAATCCATCGGCTATAGCGAATCGCCTGATCGTCTGATTGGCATGCGTCACCCACACTTCCAACGACATGCAACGTCGCCGCCGGTTGCGCGGCCTTTATCTGTGGCCAGCATTCCGCTAAAAATCGACGGAGGCCGTGAACGTTGAACTGGTTATCGGAGGCGATCACGACAATACTGTCCAGGTTACCTACGTTAGCCGGCTCATCGGCTGTAACGGCAAAATCCATTCCCACCAAAATTACTTCGCGTTCCGGCACGAGGGATCTTAATAACTTCGCTTCCCTTGATTGGATCGCTATGATCGCATCTGCTTGTAAAAGGTATCCTCTTTCTTCCTCTTTGGTGCAGGCGGTGACATCGTCGATGCCCCACGCCAAAACTTGCTCCGGCTTCTGCGAAAAGACTTCGGTAGTGTCCACTAACTTAAGGGTGTCCGGTGGGAGCGCATTGAAGCAAGGCGTTAAAAAAACAGTCTCAGCTATCAGTGCGCTTGCCTCATATTTTCGGGCGAGCTTGCCCACTAGCCTTACCAAGTTCTCAGGGCATATTGCTCGCTTCGCTCGGTAATCTCCGATGTTGGGAAGGGCAGACCTATGGACTTGACTCAAATGGTCCCCACCAACGTCACGATCGCTAAGTAATCGCTTTAGCGTTTCCCAGAGCATCTTTCTTAAAAATGGAAATCGCATCCCTATTCGAGTTCGAAGGGCTGGCTTCGGAAGGGCTGGCTTCGTCCAGTGCACCGCAAAAGTCACCTTGCGTAGTTCAGCGAGGGCATTCGAGTCAATCGAGTCTGCCGCCATGACCAAGATTACGCGATAGCCCTCACCGTGTAGCCATTTCAATAACTTCAAAATTCGGAGGTAAACACCGTGCGCGGGCGGATACGGGATGACATGGCTGGCAACTAATATAGTGTTGCTGTGAGTGCTCATTTTGGGGCGTGTTTTAATTGCGTGAGCAGTAGAGGTTGAATGCGCGGACCAACTCCCCGCCGAAAGAAGGAGTTCTCAGGTCGATTGAATCAGCGGGCACGAGACGTCGAGCCTTCTCATTAATGGCCATCACCGCAAGGTGGTGAGCCCGCAACCAATCCACAACCAGCTCCCCGGACGCTCCCGCCGCCTCAAGCCCTGCCAGGTAACATTCGAGAAACATTTCGAGGTGCGTTTCCGAACGACTTATGAAACGTTCCATTCCGCGCAACATGCCATCCCCGTGTTCCATTCGACCCATCACCCACGCACGTCCTTTCCTTTCCAAATGTACGTATCCCCGGTCGCGGAGTCGTAGATTATGATCAGGTTCAACCATTTCCGGGTTTAGCAACGCGCGTCGCACGTATTGAGAATACGGAGAGATTTAAAGCAAGGCGGTTCCGAGTTACACGTTGAACAAGAATGGGTGCATCACATCCTGCCAGGTGGGAAGGTTTGCCAACTATCTGCGGGAAGACTCAGGTGTCAAAGGCTACCGGTCCCAAGCGGCATCCACAGGACTGCCCGCCCCGCCAATCCGGATGCGTTTGGTTTTGTTTGGTAGGGCGCGTCACTCCGTGCGCGCCGTCTTTTCGATCGCGATTCACGACTCGCGCGAAAACACAGCGACAGCGTTTCGGCTTCCTCCAACCATTTCAGCTCGCCTCTGCTTAATCACGCGAATCGATCGCATACCTTGTTGGACGGTGGTTTCGGTATGTGTCTCGTGTAGGTGCGCGTACGTCGGCGCGAGGCAGTCAGGCCATACCGATATTTTCTTGACCATCCGACCGCGATTCTTTCAAACTCGGCATCGCTAAACGGATCTGAAACCGGCGGAGGGCTTTTTCCCGCTAGGTTCTTCGCCTCCTCCAGACTCGCGACCAGAGACTACTGTCGTATGCGCGATTTGCATAGCCAGATCGCGCTGCCTGGATCGACGCTCATTAAAGGTATTTCCCGCCTAACTTGCTCCGGGTATCGATAGCCGATATAGCTGTTAAAGAAAACTATTTCGAAGGCCTTATTGTATTGAAGGAAGGCCCGCAGGAGATACAGCTCGTTCCAAGCCCGACCTTCTCGAAACCAATCCGGCGGGTACTCGAATGGATAAAAGATATCGTGGATGTGGACGAGAACTCCCGGCCGCAATCGCGGAAGAACCGAGAACATCAGATAATTTACGTCACTACCCAACTTCGCGACATGTGAACAATCTATCAAAAGAATATCATTTGCAGCGAGAGAATCGAAGATGTCCAGTGAAACATCCTGAACGCGGCTGGTAATCAGGTTCATGGTGCGCTGATCTTCCGGACGAAGAAGTCGAATAAGTTGGTTGGGGTCTGGCTCGACAAATGTCAACTGTATCGAGGAGTTGTAGTACAATTCATTGACGTCCAGCATTAGGGCGGAAGAGAAGCCGGAACCTACCTCGACTATTCGCCGCGGCGCAAAGCGCCTGATCATTGAGAACAGAATAGCGGGGTCGGCGCCGATATAAAAAAGATTGTTCACCCAGAATCGCCTTTCTGGTCTTTGGTCACTCGGCCAATCGAATTCGGCTGCAAAAGGAGCTAGCTCACCGAGCAACCGAAGCTGCTCATCGGAATTCAGCGATATGCCGTCCGTTTCATTCGGAGGGGGATAGAGGTCGTGGGATGAGCTGTCGAGAACAGAGAGGTCGGGCAGAGGAGAATAATAATGCCCTGGGGCAGCAAATTTGAGCTGTTGATTGCTGAGCAGCGGATCTGTCTTGGACAACTCTTGCTTGAAAAATGCCCGAACCTTGACGTTAGCAAACAACTGCCGCAGCAGCCATTTCGAAACCCTTTTTACCATGTTACATCCTGCCACTTGATTTGGTGCAGCAGCCTCGGTTTTGAAAGACACTAATCTCGGGAGACGCAAAGCAGCCCGACTCCAGAGCTCCTCGCTATCCCAAGGGTATCCATACATAGTAGAGACGAATATGATATTCGCCAGCGTTATGGTTTGCCTGTCGACTCCACCTTAGAAAGCTTCATCAGAGTGTTATCCTTGGCGAGTCAGTCTGGTTGTCCTAACATTAACCAAAGCCGGCGCGAGAGACATCCCGAGGCGAGAACGGTAATGACGTCATGATTAGATCGGTTCAAGGCACCCTTCACGTTTTTGATGTCGCAGCCTTGAAGTTTATCGCGGAAATCAACGCCCATGATCTTGAGAGTGTCCGCCACGACCAAGGCCATGCTACAGTGCAAACGAACGACAACGACACAGCGCTTCATAATCTTTTTCCTTCACGTACAGAGGACCCTTGATCCTTCAAGCCAGCGCATCCGGCTCGGTGAGCGCCCGTTGCTAAATCTGATCTAATTCCGGCTTCAATATTCAGCTCCATAATCTTGACCCGCCGAAAAGCGCCGATGCTTCCGCCGAAGCGGCAGCAGTGATGAAAAGAGGCGTTGCATTGATGTTGCCGCACCGCAGCAGCACCCACTAGAATATAACGCTGGCGACAAGTCTCCAGCGAAGCGATGGTATCGATGTCCGAGCTAACGAACACGACCGATCCGTTCGCATCGCTAACCCGTATGCCGATCGAGGCATTCTTCGCCTTACGAGTAACTCTGTACGTTATTTTCACAGCAATGGGTTCGTCAAAACGCAGACCAGATCTGTCGCTTCCGGCCGAAGTGACGCTAATTGCCTCGAACCCGATGGGGTTGTCCGAGACATCAGGTTCATCGCGCATCCATGTTTGCCGCGTGGTGCGTGATGAACCAAAAATAGCGTCCCACCACATCGCGGCTGTCGCCGTCGCAAACAATCATACCTTTGTCGACCCAAATAGCTCTACCGCAGAGTTCGCTAATTGCAGCGAGATGTGACTCACGAACAGGACTGTACGTCCCTGCCCGGCGACTTGTCCCATTTTCCGTACGCTTTTTTTCTGAAATTCGGCATCGCCTACCGCAAGTACCTCATCCACAATCAGCTCCACGGACGCTCCCGCCGCCTCAAGCCCTGCCGGGTAACATTCGAGAAACATGTCGAGGTGCGTTTCCGAACGTTCAAGGAAAATAGCGCATTGCATCTCGCAACAGCGCGACCGAGCATTATCTGCAGAAGCGACCCAAGGTGTCAAAGATTACCGGCCTACGGCCACTGCTCGCCATGCCGGCCCGCCCGCCCAGAGCACCGCGAAGGCGGGACCCTTGCGCGTAGGCAAAACGCGCAGCGGCCTCTAGCGACGCGAATCGATCGCGGCGAGCTCCGCCTCAACCATTTCGCGGACAAGCTCGCGAAAAGTCCCTCGAGGCTTCCAGCCCAGTATCTTGCGAATCTTGTCCGAGCAACCGGCCAGCCGTGCTGGTTCTGCCGGCCGATCAAACGCCGGATCATGCTTCACGTATTTCTGCCATGGAAGGTCAACTACAGCGAAAGCCGCTTCGACGAAATCACGCACTGAATGTGATTCGCCGGTTGCCACTACGTAATCATCGGCTGTGTGGTATTGGAGCATCAGCCACATCGCCTGGACATAGTCCTGGGCACGACCCCAATCTCTTTGGCTCTCAATATTCCCGAGCACCAGCTCCGTCTCCAGATTCCGTGCGATCCGCGCAGCCGCGCGCGCAATCTTTCGCGTTACAAAGTTCTCTCCGCGCCGCGGCGATTCGTGATTGTAAAGAATGCCGTTGCAAACAAAGAGGCCGTACGATTCCCGATACACTTGCGCCAATTGTGTGGCAAAAGCTTTGGCGCACCCATACGGGCTCGTAGGGCGCATCGGCGTGCTCTCGGTTTGAGGAATCTCACACGCATTCCCGAAAATTTCAGAACTCGAAGCGTGATACAATCGCAACGGCTGCGGCTGCGAGCGCACGATTTCGAGTAACCGAAGCGTCGTCATTCCCGCTTCTTCGCAAGTCGATTCTGGAATCTCGAAACTCAGGCCGACATGGCTTTGTCCGGCAAGATGATACAATTCCGTCGGCTGAACTTCGGCAATAATGCGACTCAGAGTCGCGCTGTCGGAAAGATCGCCATAATGGAGAAATAAGCGGCGACCATAAATTTTTTCATCGCGCCGAAGATGCTCGATGCGCGATCGCAACAGATTGCTAGTGCGCCGCACGATGCCGTGCACCGTGTAGCCCTTTTCCAGAAGCAGTTCGGCCAAATATGACCCATCCTGACCCGTAATCCCGGTAATGAGCGCGAGTTTCCTGGAATCGTTCACACTTCTCGCGTCTCACTTGCCACATTTGCACTCTGTTTTCTAGAGCGAAGTGGTGGAAGAGCATTTCCATACCCGGCCGATCAGCCACGACAACTCAAATCAGCGCATCAGGCGCGGTACAGCGGTGGAAATAGTTTCACGACCGCTAGAAACTTCGTCCGCATGAGAATCCGCAGCCGCGGTTTCGCGCAATAGGGTTGGGTGTTCCACTCGCCAACGAAAAGGTCGCGGCTTACCTTTCGAAAAATGTCCGTGCGTTTGAAGCGCGCCACCTAAAGAACCTCAAACCGGGATCGATTCGATCGAACAAACGATTCCGGTCTAGCCAGAGGATCGAGCCCGCGGCGTTCCCCTAATCTGCGGCGTGTGTATCATATCCTCCAGGCAGCCGTGCAAGATTGCAGCCACATTCTCTACGCTATACCGCTCCACACCATGCCTGATCGTTTGTTCGATGGACGCCGACCGGGCATTCGCGTCCGCCACCCGCCGGGCAAAGGATCGCGCATCCTCTCGCGGCGCCAGCATAATCCCGTTACCAAACTCGGATCGGTAACGACGGAACAGCGGTAGATCCGTAGCAACGATTGGCTTGGCTGCGGCAAGCCATGTAGCGAAAGAACCCGAAGCGGCCACGTCACGAAACGGGCAGATCGCGACATCGGTTGCCGACAGATAGACATCGAGGTCATCATCGTCGAGATATCCAGTAATGCGGACACGATCAGAAACCCCCAGCTCTTCGATACGTCTCAGCAAGGCCAGAAAGAAAGGATCGCCGGAGTCGTACGTGCGCCCGGCAAAAATCAAGGCAGTCTCCTTAGGCAGCCATCGCAGCATAGACAACGCGATATCGTGACCCTTGAGCCAGTGAATGAAGCCCAAAAGGGTCACGACGAGTTGGCCGGACAACCCAAGTATTTCCTTTGCCGAATCCTTCTCCCTCAGACCCTGCCGGCGCTCGATGAAATGAGGAACCATCGCGACAGGCGCTTTTAGTCTGAGGCGTCTCAGCCGGCTCTGTTCCTCAGGATTGGAGACAACAAAGCCAGACGCATGGGAATCGAGCGTGACTAGGAATCTGGCCTCTAGTGTCGGCTCAGGACGCATAATCCGGAACAGCAGTTTTTGCAGATTCGTAGGAAGGAGTTTCGGATTTCTTACACTTTTCAAGCAGTCTTTGGCGCTATCAATCACGTCTCTCAATTCTGTGTGGTCATACACGTCATGAAGGTAAACGATGACGGGCCGCTGGACCCTTGAGCAAAATTGAATTATTGATCCAGCCCGGCTTTCGCGCGGGCCCCAGAGTAGCGCCGTCATGCTCGAGGCATGCACAACAACCAAATCCGCCGCCCTAAGTGGCGCGAATGCGGTGAAGTCGCTAAAGTGTGGAAGCGGATCGGGATCACGGACAACGGCGACGGAGGTGTTTTCCAACCGCGCGAGACCATTGGCCAAGGTGATGCTGGCACGGACGATTCCATGATCTTCAGGGCCGTTGATGAAAAAAGCCACTTTCATGCTGTCCTCTCAGCGCCCCGGCATTCTACAAGAACTTCTCATATGAGGCCTGCTTCAAGGAGCTTGAGCAGTGGCTGAATAATTGAACAACGGTTGCGACAACCGAGCAACCTCTCGGCGCAATCGCAGAAGCGAAGTTCCTTGTTCATCCGCCGACGCAGACGAGTCGTCCCGTTGCTGGTTTGTAGAACAATCCGTAATCTCGATTTTGTGTTCCAGCGTTTCATTGGCTTATACTCATTCGCTAACTTAAAAAAAATTCTGAAGGATGGTCACGTAGTCGAGTTGGCCGCGAGGTGAAAGATGTAATCGGGCTGATGTTTCCGAACCAGAGCCTCGACTTGTTCGGCCTTCGCCACGTCGCCGACGATCCAGCGACCGCCACCATCCGATCGTGAAATGCCGACGACCTTGATCCCTTGCCGGCCAAGCAGGTTGCCCAGGTAAAAACCGTCTTGTCCGCTGATTCCAAAAACAAGGGCGTTCACATCGCTATTTTTGAAACACCAAAGCAACGAGGGAGCCGCAAGTGCGGCATGATGCTCGATTGCCCATGGTAATACCCTATAGCGCAACCGTCCCGGTGCGTTCCGTGTCGATATAGATGGTATTCACAAAGGTATCTGCGTACGGCGCATATCCGTGAGGAGCCAGGATGGAAGTAATCACGTTGCTCTTCGGCTTTGCCAGGGTTTTGGAGAATCCAACGGTTTCCACGCAAATGGCAAGCGGCCGGTGTTTCTCGTAGTTCAAGGATTTCAGAAGCGCCAGATCAAGTCCTTCCGTATCGAGTGACAGCAATTCCAGACCGTCCGGAAAATAATCTGTGATGATTGACTCTAAGGTTACGACCGGAACCGACATCTCCTTCAAGATCGGATGTCGGCCAGAGCGGACCCTGGCAGCGGCCTCTTCTGCATCAAAGGTGTTGAGGCCCCATTCCTCGAATAGGTAGTAGTGGCGGGGGCCGGACTTTTCAGCGGATACGCCCACATTGAGCAGCTCGTCCTTGGGACGTTTTTCGCGGATTAACGCCGCCAGATCAGGGTTTGGTTCGACACAAACCCCCTTGGCTCCTGCACGGTAGAAAAGGTAGGTATTGTTCGCTACGCACGGATGCCCGGCGCCCACATCGAGATACCGAGGAGTCGGAATGGCAAGCTGGCTAAACAAGAAGGCAAGGATCCTGTCCTCGCCGCATTCGGAAAATGTCTCGCCGGCATACTCGACACGAAAGTGGTGAGGAAAGCCTGACCTCAAGCGACGGTAAAGGCCTAAACGAATACTTTTTGGGAGGAGCCTGACAATTTTACGCATCATAAAGAAGCAACTCTCGCGACCTGTTGGCAGCGATTTTTCGCTATCACTAAAAGGAAATATCTTCTCAATGCTTCTCGGTGGTTTTGCGCACAATCTCTATGTTCGGTAAAGGGAATATTAAGCCGATGCCGCGCGCCAGTGTCTCGCTTTCGCGCCGCACGAACTCCTCTTTAAATGCCAAGGGAGAACCAGGTAATAATCCGGATTCATCGCGCGTGACTCCGCTTCACTTTACAAAAGAACCTTGGAGATATTGCTCTCCGAGGTCGATGACTTTCGTCAGCGCGGATGAGCCACAGACTCGACAGGTGGTTCGATGGATGAGGTGCATGGATTTAGTGTTTGATGGCCTTGGATTGCAACTGCTCGACTGCTGCGCGGAGTTGTCGGTCAATTTCGTCAATGCACTGGGCCCGCTCGAGGTTAAGCACTGCCAATTGCTTGACAATCCCGTCTCTGGCGTCCGGCGGCACTTTTTCGATTTCGTAACCTTTGTCTACCTCGTGCCACAGCCTGCAATTGACCTCGGCCAAATGAGAGAAAACCGCGCCGATACTGCCCGTGACTTCCGGGACAGCGTTGCCTTCTTTCGATAAACCTTGTGGGCGGCAAAAGTCAGCCGCTCCACCGGAATGCGACCGCTGGCGGCATCCGGGATGAACGTATCGATCTCTTCCCGGTGCGTTGCCACGCTGCGCATCCGCTCGGGTTGCTTCTCAGAGTGCCATTCCTTGAGCTTGACGATTGTCAGCTTATCACAGAGTGAACCGAGTGTTTCTGCCATAGAACGCAAGGATAAAAAGTTTCCTGTGGGAATTCACGCACGAACGCCGCCTTATCGGGGAACAATAAGATAATTGATATCCATAACCAGTTTTTCAAAGCGATAGGAAATAGAGTTCACAAAGTCCACATAATCCTGAAATGATGTGCGAAACTCCGCCTGAAATGGTTGGTAGAATTCGAAGATAATCGGCATCCTGTGTCGCTCGATCGTCTCAACCGCGCCGCGCAGGGCAAAGAGATCGCTGCCTTGGATGTCCAGCTTCATAAAACTAATCGGGGTTTCGATATTTAGGCTGTCGATATTGAGAGTTTCGACCGTACGGCCTGCGGTTGCATTCGGGTCAATGCCATAAGAGCCATACGCTCCAAATCGGATGAAGTCTTGGACCGGGTAAAAGAGTTGTTGGTTGGGGCGATCATAAACGGCGCCGAGATGAGCCGTTACATTCTGGCAATTGTTCGCGGCGAAAGTCTTTTGCAAAAGTTCGTAAATAAAAGGGTCCGCTTCAAACGAATGCACGTGGCCCGACGAACCAACGAGTTGAGAGAAGAGCACTGACATTTGGCCGAAATTCGCGCCAACATCGAGCACTGTACTTCCAGGCCGGAGGTACGCCTTGGCTGTCTCGATGATCTCCGGTTCGAAAATTGCGCCGGTCTTAATGCAGTGAATAACAGGATCCCGCGGCGCGTCGGTCGGCAGATAATAGCGGCCCGTCGGCGTATCGTATAGCCGAACCCGCTGCTCCTTGGCCTCGATCCCGCTTTCACTTGCCGCGGATTCCTGCGCCAATGCCGCCCACGACTGCAGTTTCTTACCGATCCTGCTGTGGTTTAAACGGTAATAGGACCGGCCAAGAGCATTTCGAAAATGGTTCAACATGTATCAAAGACACCCCCGGCTTTAGCTCGTCGTGTCGTTGCGTTTCGAAGTTTATTAATAGCGATCTTAAGACCCATTGTATCTATTGGTTAAATGACTGTTTCTAGCGTTCGGGTCCTGCCGCACAACGGTTCCTTACTTAACTCCCATTTGCAGTCGGCAAAAACACAACCATAATCAACCCCCTCATACATCGAGAATCGGGACCCCGCGTCCAGCACATCGATCTGAACCTCATTTTCAAGCACATCTAGCCAAACTCCAAAGATGAAGATGGATAGATGGAAACTATATTTTCCAGGAACCAAAAGATTGGGCGGGATGGTCGCCGTCGCATAAGAACGACCATCTTTGACATGTCGTTCTGACAACTCGGTTATACTTGTAAAGACGCGGCGACTCCGTTGATCTATTACACAGAATGCCAGCTCCGCGTTCTTAACCCACTTTCGCACGGTGACCTCGACGGAGAGGAGTATCGCTTCCTTGTGGTTGAAGTGTGATTTCAGTTCTCCAAAGGAATTCGCAGCGCACGCGCGCGTAACAAACATATCCTTTCCGAGTGTTTCACCAGTTCGCTCTTTTTTTGTCTTTGTCGCGGAGATCGATGCCAGATAGTAGTCGGCGACCTCATCGGTCGGACCTATCTTCGCTAGTGTTCCGTTCGATAACAGCGCGACTCGGCTGCACAGTTGTCTGATCGCGCCCAGGCCATGGCTGACAAAAAGCACAGTCCGTCCATGCCGCGAAACGTCCTCCATCTTGCCCAAACATTTGCTCTGGAATGCCGCATCACCTACGGCGAGCACCTCATCGACGATCAAGATCTCCGGTTCCAAGTGCGCAGCTACCGCAAACGCCAGCCGCACATACATGCCGCTGGAATAGCGCTTCACTGGTGTGTCCATGTAGCGTTCAACTCCGGCGAAATCCACAATCTCATCAAACTTTTTCCGTATCTCGGCCTTGGTCATCCCCAGAATCGCGCCGTTGAGAAAAACGTTTTCGCGTCCGGTCAGTTCCGGGTGAAAGCCCGTGCCCACCTCCAGCAAACTGGCGATGCGTCCCTTCACCCGCGCTTCCCCGCTTGTCGGCGCGGTCACACGCGAGAGAATTTTCAGCAGAGTGCTTTTGCCCGCGCCATTGCGGCCAATGATGCCGAGGATTTCACCTTGCTTGACCTCAAAGGAAACTCCGCGCAACGCCCACATCTCGTCGTCGCCCAATGAAACCGAAACACCAGAGATCTGATGTTCGACGTTGGTGGCCAATTCTGATTTCCGATTTCTGATTTCTGATCCCTGATCCAACTTGGAATACGGGTCCGGCTTGCCGCGAACGCGGTGCCACCACCGTTCGAAATCGTGACGGAGCGTGCCTGTGCCAATGATCCCCAAGCGGTACTTCTTCCAGACGTCGTCAACTTCAACGACAGTGCTCATCGGAGACTCGTTTCGTTCATCGGGTCATCGGAAGATGGAAGCCAGCAGATAGGAGATTGGGGTGAGCAGAAGCGACAGTGCTCGTGGGAGTCTGACTTTCCGTCCCTCGGTCGACCGCAAAAGGCCTGAGACTGTAGATTTCGTTGACTAATTGCCG
>Ga0193735_1000334_pt1 | contig 14961 bp, 16 predicted proteins | sample U1m2metaG_FD_145080 | JGI IMG/M metagenome (GOLD analysis project Ga0193735, IMG submission 145080) | Soil microbial communities from a riparian zone of the East river system, Colorado, United States - U1m2 | ecosystem: Environmental > Terrestrial > Soil > Riparian zone | place: USA: East River... | reverse complement strand
GGAGAGCACTATTTGTGTTATTCTTTGTTGTCGTTGCCGCAACAGGGACACTCGTAACGGCGATTACCGTTTCCGCGCCAGCCCAGGGCGCTCTGTTCTGTGCAGGCCAAGAAACTGACACAAGAACCTGCCACAATTCGCGAGAGATAAGAAGTAGTGGAGAGATCGATAAAAGACAAGCAATGCCTCGCTGATCGATTTCGACCCTTCTTTTTTTAAATTTACGGAAGCGTAGAAATGTCAATCTAACAACTAGCTTTGACCTCTGACGATCATAGAATCGATGTTTAATGGTATTTCATTCATTTCTCTGCGCCTCTTTCTGAATCGCCAACTGCATATGATAATGAAGAGTTTTTTTGCAGCTGGGGCTATTATCACTGAAAACAACCTTTCTATAAAGGCGAAGCCTTCGCTACGAAATAAATATTCAGACGGTTACCGTTAACAGTAACAGCACTAAGAATTACCCTGGTAGGAATCTATCAACCAAGTGTTACAACCCCTATACAAAGGTAAGCTAAGCACGAGAATCGGTACTAGTACTACCACACACCTACACTCGGTACACCTAACCATCTACTTATAACATATTTACCTATCAGTAACACACTAAACCATAAACATACTATCATTACCGTGTCTAAAATTGACATACTACCACCATATACACTACTTGCATATATCGTACATACTACTAGGTACTGTACCCTAGTTCTATTTCCTTATTGCACGATACACAAGTACACACTTACAATTAGTAATGTCTAGAATACTATCCGCTCAAACCTAGATACAAAATATTATTTACTGGTCCAAACATAGCAGCAGTAGCAATATACTACTACTTCTATGCAGATCAGTATAGTCACTAAAATGATGTGTAAGCTATAAAATCAATGGAGTGTAATACAGTAAGTACGCATCTCGGATAAGAAGGGAAGTATCCTACTCGGCTCTGCATAATCATTCCCTTCTTATTATTCCCATTACAACCATTCAGTAGGCCATCCTCGAGAATACCAAGGCCCTACCTACACAAGAACTGAGATAGAATTATAAAAGAAACAACATCAGCTGGTTCTTGAGGATTCGTATTCTTCACCTCCAGCTTTGCGAATCTCAATAGAATCCAGAAGAGTAACCATAACTAAGTTTAGATCCTAGCACATTAAATCAGCAGCTGGAATAATATTATCCTCTTAGTTCGATCGAGTTAACAACACAACTCTAAAACGCACCTGTGAAAAATAATTCAATGCACGAGTTAGTAGAAGTCAAAACTAAAACTACAACAGCTGAACCACCAACACCAGCAACTATAACAACAGGTCGAGAGCTACTACGAGAAGTCAGTCTCATTGAAAAACTCCAACAGCCTCGAGAACAGGGAACTTATTTCCGGGTGGCCTAAATGAAGAAGAAGATTGTAGCGAGAACAAAAACATTGAAGGCCATCGAACTAGACCAAGACGTGAATAGCTACGACTCTGGTACGATAGCCTCGAAGAATACAGAAATATCAAAGGCAAAAACTAAGGTCGGGAAGAAGTTTAAACTTGAACAACAAACAGTTTAGTTGTCCTTTGCTTTCGATTAATTAAAGATAAACTGCTTCTAACGTGTAGTTATTTTTAATCACTTCTTACATTCTTGAATCTGTATTGGAGCCATCCAAATCAGCTAGGTTTAGACATTTTGGGAGTCCATCTCTTTGCGAATTTCTGAAAATTCCTTTTTTGGCCAGGCTCACTCCCTAAAAATGTCATATGCAAATCTCTCTGCGGTGGTTCGCTTACTATTTCTATCATATATTAGCATCACTTGTCAAGTTTCAATATTGGAAGGAAAATTATAAGCAAAAAAATAGGGGTTTGGCAGGAATTTTAACTTCTAATTCTATGCCACTGCTCTGACTAGTCCTATTGCTGCACACAGGTTGCGTATCAATAAACCCTCTAAGACATCCATCTGTACTGAGCACTACAAAACTAGGTCCTATTCCTGTGATGTTCTCTAAGGTAACTACATCAGGAATCAGACATACTTGTACAGGTGCCGTTTGACTTACCAGTCCACTGATGGTTAGAGTAACACAACTTGTAGTTCCGCTACCACCACCTCCACCACCGCCTGTCTGATTAGTTGTCTGATTTGTTGGTGCTGCTTGTTGAATGTTGTCGCTCTGATCAGCAAATCCAGTCACTTGATTATCATTACCTTGTGTGTTTTGTCCTACATCTGACTGTCTGCAAGTGTTAGTTCTATAACAGAGGTTTTGTTGATTCAAATGTTGGTCTCTGTGTGATAGATTCGCGCTTACACCATCACGGACTGCATGTTTAAGACTCGAGGTGTCTGGAAAATCTGTTTCCGACCCTCTCTTTGCTGCAGCATAAGACTGTATTGGCGCCAGTATTGTTCCTGCTAGCATCAATGATGCTATTACTGCTGCTAAAATTACAACAGCAAATTTTTTGTGTTCCATAATTCTTCAAAGTTAGATCATTTTTTTAATTTATACACATTAAGCGACTAATTGTGCTACTTTCGTCAAGCTAAAAAAATAGAGAGTATCTGAGATTACAATTCATTTAGAGAAAGTACTAAACACATCGACAATTTTGAATAACTAGTTATTTGTTACATTAGTATTATTGAATGAAATATATAGTTACATCGCCCTTCCGATGGCCACAGTCTCTGCGTTCTTCAATACAGAGAAATATTTTGACGCTTATATCTGAGATTTGAAGCTTACTACTTTATCTTAATTTTGATTTAAGTAGCAGCCAATGTTACTACAGTAAGTAACAAAGACTTTGATATCATTCAATATCCAGCGGCGTAAGAGTACTTTATAAATTCTAACATTAGTAATCATTGATAGTTACTATTCAATATCTAGAGTGTTTCTTATCAAAATATTATTGAGATATACCGAAATGGTATCCATAGCCTCTGGAATCATGGATATTAGAGCACTTTTACATTTTCGGAAACCATATTAGGTACCGAGTCTGTTGTTGTTTGAGATCACAGCCCAATATTTACTCGCTAACTCCTAAATTGTCATGATATTAGTAATTTAATTTATTGAAATGAATCAATCTGTAGCTAAATAATGCAATGTAACATTCATGGATGCTAAGAAATTACAATAATTAAGGAATTAAAGAACGACGCAGATAGCAAAATAATTATTGTTAGTGTGCAAATCATAAGAATGGTGAACATGATCTTAATGCTTTTTAGAAAGGATCTACAAGAAATGGTGAATGTTGCCAAGAATATGGAGCTGGAAGTGATCAAGTTTTCAGAGTTGGATAGGGGAGTTAATTGAATAGGAGTCGATTAAAAGACTATCTCCTATTTAACAGAAATATTCTTATCGGCTTTATTGGTGCATTTCTTATCGGCGCTGGAACTAGCCATGCAATAGCGAAATTGACTTCTCCACTTATTAATTCATTGATCTCCTTAGTTGTTGAAACGAGTGTATTTCTCGCAATATTTGGCATTCTGTTCTATTTTGACAACAAAGACAAGTTTGTTGACGAAGAGGGGAAGAGAAGAGAATCTGCAAGAGTAAAGTGGGTTTTATTAAAACTAACTTCAACACTTTCAATCGCGGAGGTTGAATACAATACTGTAAAACCCGCTATTCATTTTTGGCTCCTGACTGAGCAATTTCAACCTTTCATTGCTTCAATCATTGCAAGTTTTATTACCATGATAGGATATCTTGCTGTTGCTGACACTATGGCATATCTCACCCGTTTATTTAAAAAACCATAGTGGGCTTGAAAACAATGATGATGAATAAACAAAAGAAGTTGAGTTAGTAGAATTTGGTAACAACTGCTTTTGAGCTGTTCATCACAAATAAACAGTTGTTGATATTGTTATACAGGGGCTGTGATCATCTTAAAACTAGTACAGATAATAGATGCTACTGGTATAAGTGAAGGAGGATAGAGGAGAATGGCGGACAGGACAAACTAACTCAATTATTTTTAGATATTGACTCCGAGAGTGCCTACTTTAATTCCCTCTCTTTGCTCACGAAATTTCCCATCTCATCCAATTCGACTTTAAAGAACGATAGCATACAATCAAGAAATGCAAACTTACCTGTAGAGTCTGTACTCCACACCGCAGAGCCACGGAATATTGGTTTACCTTCTTCATTAACACTTCCTACCGCCAGGAAGGTATAATTTGCCTTTTCACCACTACCATCATTGGTAGTTATTACTCCTTATCCCTCAGCAGTTGATACATTATTACCTTTAGAGATACCAACAAAACTACCTGTGTTTGTTACTTCTATATCACTTTTCACTGTTCCATTGGCTGAATAAGCTGCCTCTGTTCTGTTACCACCAATTTCTTTCTGACTTGTAATCTTTCCTTTTTCTTCAAAAAATGGCTCTCCTAACTCCTACTTCATGATCACTGTCGGATGAATGGAAGTATATAAGAGATGTTCTTCCTGATCCCAAAAGTATTCAGACAAAGAATATCCATGTCATTATTATCTAATGGCATAGAGTTTAAAATAAAAATGAAGTATCTTGTCCTGCACCTTCAAGCCCACATGGTTATTAAAGGACATTTTTCATTCTCAGCAAATTTGTGCACCCAAGTCAAACTAAAATATTTTTCACAAATTTTTAATGCTTAACGATGCTCTTGTTGCCATCGTTTTACTGCTTTCTTCTCATCGAATACGAAGAAGCGATTATGCCAGAATAACCCGGCAGCCATCACAAGACAACCGGAAATGTAAAAGGGAGTCCATATCCATATTATATCCTGCCTCCAGCCAGCATTAGAACTGTATACAAAACCGCTGTCAGCTATGGTTATGATTATGAAGGATAAAAATATCCATGGAATCGATACTAACTTTCCACTTCGACGACCACCATCATCTTTTCTTGCAGAATCCAAAATCATCAATGCTGCAGGAACTATTAGTATTACATCTAAAATCGGATAGGCTATATTGACAAAGAATTTTATAATACTATTCTGAGCGGAAAAATCTGATACCTCAAGAGCAGCATCTATTATGAATATGAGGTAGATAGCCGCAGCAATAGATACTATAATAACATCATATCTGTTAGGAGACCTATTGAAAAATCTAAACATTCTAAATATGTAATACATAAATGGAGCATACCCAATCAACCATAAAGCGTCAGCAGGTGAGGGAGTCGGGATTTCTATTCCCATTACAACTTCATAGTACGACCAAATTACTTCAGCAATAAACCATAATACTAGTCCTATAGCAAGTGAAGCATATACTTTGCCAATAAGACCATCTAGTTTCTGTCTATATACTACTAATGATGCTAAACCCACTGCTGTTAGTGTGGCTAACGGCTCTATCATATCACTATACAAAGTCTTAGCTTCTGTAGTATTCGAGAAAATAACTAAAGAACTTGAAACAGCAATGGATGCTATTAATACTATGATAAGATTTCTACGCACTAATTTAGGCTCAGCGTGTGGCTGTGACCTAGATCTCATTTCAATTAAATTTCACCTCTTACTTGCTACATCTCACTTCTTCTTGCCTTTGTATACTCTGAACGGTTCGTCGAGGATGACGTATTCATGAACTGCGATCGTTGTCTTAATTATGGCGTTCTTATCATTATCAATATTAGAGATCTTTGACCTATCAAAAGCACATAGAACAGAAATATTATTTTCTTGGGTGTCTTTATGAAGTAACTTTTCAATTGAAATAATCTCATGATCAAAACCATTTCTAAGCCACCATGTTGCGTCTTCTTCTGCTATCCTAGTAGTTTGAATAGTATTTTCTTCCTCTTCTTCGAACTGTTCTTTCTCCGATCGATTTGATGAATGCAATTTAGCAATCCAATCAGACAATATCTTTGTTATTCCATGTTTTGTTCGATTGTCCTGTGATAATAATTCCTCGTACAATATATTGGTGCAACGAAAATCGCAGAAATCATTATCTGGTTTCTTAACTAATAACATACCTTTTGAAACACGACCCGTTGTATGAGGATCAAAGAATTTAGATAATATCTTGTTTTTTGAAAGTTCATTTTGATAGAGAAGCGAGATGTGTTCGTGTGCCCTTATCTTGGAAATAAATTCTAGTGTTTCTAGCTCTTTCATCTCATTCATAATACCCTTTACTCCAAGACGTGAATTTAGGATATCTTTGATTGTAATGCTGGGGTCTGTCATAACAAGATTTGTTAGCATTTCTCTTTTAATGGAACGAAGAATCGGTTGTCCTGTTTTACCTAATATACTATACAAGGACTTTTCAAATAAATCATAATTTGTTAGTAATTCATTTTCTGATAAACCATCAAGTGACCGCATATTTTGTAGCAATGCTATGCAGTATGATTTCCCAAGTCTGGCAAGAGTGTTCATAATTGATTTACAAAGTAGATCTTCAGCGTTACAAGCAACTGGTAAATACCCACTCTCATCTAGAAAAGTCAAATATTGAAAATCGCTTTTTAGCTGTTTTTCAGACACCATATGTATTCAATGCCGGTTAGTATTATACTACACTATGTATAAATTTCTGAAATTCGGGGACTGTGATAGGATGAAGAAGATCTAGCCTGTAGATCCTTACTAAGGCTTGAATGGCTTTTACTTAACTGGTCTTTGAGCTGCTCATTGTCGATTAGAGCATTAATTATCTTGTCATATTCTTCAACCTGGAATTCATCAGACATTTCGAGTGCATCAACAGCTTTAAGCTTCCAGTAATTACCTACAACCTTTTCAAGAGTAGTTTGAGCGTCATATACTATCCGGCCCATGTTAGTGAGAAGATATTTTCCATTCTTCTTAAGCACCAAACCAGCCTTTGCCAATTTGTACATCCTTGAATAATACTGCTTTCTTGTGAAATGTAGTATGCCTAAAAGAGTATCACTGCTGTTACTTTCAATGTCTGAGAGGGCAATAGTCTTAAAAAGCAGCAATGACTTGTCATCAGATATTGCAGCTAAAATATCAACCACAGACACCATTCCATAAAAGTCACGCACCTTATATCTAAAATATGCTTGTGGGTAAATATTGGTAACATATTGTCTTTATTAATCAAAAGTGGAAGCTTTAATGAAATTTATCCAAATCAGATCAATATTAACGAGAGCCGGAGAGAACTGTTATACCCGGGGTTTCTGTTAACCCTATATCTCAGTCTAAATCATGTTGTAGTTAATTGGATAATAGTCCATTTCCTTCTCCTAAATCTACAGTCTCTTACATGCTGAAACCTAGAATACAATACTAGAAATTTAGATCATCATGATTACTATCTATGATGCTTGCTTGCTGTAGTCCCAAGTAGAATAGTACTTTGGACTAATCTCCAAGACAACTGATTGCCCTTTTCTTTGTGCATCTAGAAGTGCTTGTGCCATTGGATGTTCCAAATTCCCCAAATATCTAATCATTATTTTTTCTGCAATTGGAATGTTAAAGTCGATGTCTTCATTAATTCTTACACGTCCTTTTCCACGCACTCCTTTATATGGAGGATTTGGATCATCGATGCAAAAATAGATATTTTCATTCCTTCTTAGATTGTATGTTTTCTTGGCTTGTTTTGATGTCTCTACGTACATTTTGTTCTTGGAAGAATCATAATAATACCATGCAGGATGAATGTTTGCATCACCATTCTCATCTATTGTGCCAAGATGAACATTTAGTTTGCCATTTGTTAAAAAATCCTTTATCTCTTCTTCGTTAAGTGGCACGCCAAACCCTGGACTTGCATTAAGGATTCGCATTGTCCAAGCTATTATTTTCTTAATGTATATTTCTTTTGATTGTTGAGTTAAACAGAAAATACACGCAGATAAGCAACCAAGAAATAATAGATCTTAATTAAAGCGAAAAAAATAAAAAAGTGTATTGTGAACTTTTTCTTTAATTTAGCTGATCTATGATTATCTTTTAGCGTAATCTTTTAGACCCGTAAAATCGACTGCTACTACGGGGTCGTTTCCAACTACCCATGCATTATGTCCTGGTGGAATTATCGCGGCATCACCTGGTCCAAAATCTTCTTCTGTACCATCATCCATTACTACTTTCATCTTTCCAGAAACAATATACTGTGTATGTGGGGCTTGGCAGCTCTCTGTTTTAACTATTGGCTTGACACATTTTTCCCAGCTCCATCCTGGTTCCAAAATGCCTCTTCCTATAACAACATCTCCAAAGTTGGCTAGCTCAATCTTTCCTTTTTCAAATGAGCGTGTCTCATCTGGAGAAGTGTTTAAATTCTTCTTTTGCATTTTTGCCATTCTTTATCAAAAAATAGGATAGTGAGAGTTCACTATAAGCTTTTAGTTCATTTTTCATTTGGCTTGGGATTTTTTGTTCCTAGTCTTCATCCATTGAATAAGGTAATCACTCTGAATAGACTCCTGTTAGGTCCATTACTATTCCTCATATTTCATTTTTAGTCAACTTGTTGAATACTTGTACCTGATTTGAGAGACGATGGGAAGTAGCGAGCCTAATAATATTGTCCATAATCCTAACATTAGTAACTAAAGACGTCTGCATTAATCAATTTACAAATCTAGCTAATTACAATGTTATACCTTTAAGCTTTACTGAACTACGTTAGCGCATATACATTTATAATAAAATCCATTTCTATTTGCGCATTGCAAAATATAGAGGATACTAAAAAGACGCCGCCGCAACAACATATATCCCCTGATCCAATCTTTCAAATGGCTACTGGTTTTTGGGTCTCTAAAACCTTGATGACTGCAGTAGAGCTAGAACTCTTTACAAAACTTTCAGGGTAACAGGGGAGTAAACATCAAAGAGCTGCAAGGCATATTGGGCATGGAACAACGTCCAACAGAAGTATTTGCTACAGCATTGGTGTCTCTTGGTCTTCTAAAACTATCTAACGCCGTTTCTCCTCCTCCTTCTCCCTCCTCAATTGGTGACGTCAACAATAATAACAGACTGTATTCAAATTCAGAACTTGTTGATAAGTTTCTTGACAAAAAACAAACCGACTGGCTATATGGGAGATTTTATAATTATGTTGGACAAGCAGTTTTATGACAGATGGGGTAGACTCGTTGAAGCATTAAAAATAACAGTCCTGTTTAACGTGCTGGCGGTCAGGATGTCCAGAGTGTCGGAAGCATGTTCGAGCAGGCTAAAAACAATCAAGCATCAACAGAAGCACAGATGCAAATGTTTACCCATGCAATGTATGGTGTTAGTGTGATACCTGCCTAGGCTCTTACTAAAGTATTTAATCTTTCAGAACATAAAAAGATGATGGATATAGGCGGAGGATCGGGCGTATACGCGATCGAAGCAATCAAAGAAAATCCCAGAATGTCTGCAACTGTCATTGATTTGGAACCGGCATGCAATGTTGCCAATGAATACATAAAAAAATTTCATCTGCAAGATAAGATTAGAACAGAAGCATTGGACTTTTTTAAGCAAGATCTTCCAAGAGATTGTGATGTAGCGCTCCTCTCACATATTATACACTTCCTTGACGAGGAAAAGGACAAGATTCTGTTAAGAAAGATTTATCATAGTCTTCCAAAACAGAATGGTGTTGTTCTAATCAGTGAATGGTTACTTAATGATGAAAAGACAGGACCGATACCTTCAGCTATGTTGAGTTTGACTATGATAGTGGATCAACCTGTGGGAAGAAACTATTCTTTCGCTGAGGTATCAAAAATGCTCACGGACGTCGGATTTACTAATATAGAAAGAAGACCCCTAGCAGGTCCAGCAGAGGTTGTGATAGGGTACAAGAAATGAATCGCCGCAAAGCCTGTGGTCTAAGAAATGCTTGTCTATCTATGATGTCTTCTCTGGAATTGTCTCCAGTTGCTGTAGCATCCCAAGGAAATCGGCCTGATTCCATCTCTCTGTGCACTTCCCAGCTATGAACTTTAGGATTGTAATGCCGGTGAACTTGATAAATTTATCAGTCGCAGATATTCCCATAAAGTCAGCTTTATGCGTCCCACTTACTGTAAACCTGCAGGCAAGCTTATCTGCTCTTGTAAACAGATCTTCAACTAAAATCTGTGTGTCTGGAAAAGACCTATGAAATCCCTGATAAAACTTTTTAGCACATTCTAAGCCTGCTTCTACACCGGGTATTCCATGTATTACAACGCTAGGAGCGTACATTAGCAAGTACGAGTCGAGGTCACCTTTGTTCCAATCAGCTATTGCTCTGATAAACATCATGCCGTTGTTATCCTCCTGTGCTAACCCTTGTTGCTCTCGTTTTCCAGAAGATAATGACACTATCTCTATTACCTTTCGATATGTGCTAAAAAGTAGTTAATAAGTCATCGCTCAGCTTAACAGATATGAAAGTTTGCATCTTTGAGTTAGTGGAAAATGTGATTTCCTATGAGTGGAGAATGTCCCGTGCACACCAAGACGAGACCATCTAAAATCCATCGTATCACGATACTAGAATTATCATTCTCGTCTTTGTCGACGAATATTGAAGGAATAGTATAATGTAGAAGAAATTAGTTTTGAAGAGTAATAAGCCGCTGTTTTTGACTGAAAGTATGTTTTTCCTAGATAAAAAGCCCTCTTTTATTGTTGGTTTAGACACATCTCGTATATATGTTAGTCTAACGTATCTAATGCTATGATAGGTGAGTTTTTTTGATTCAAAATAGTTTTCCGATGAGAGAATGGCATGTTAAACACATGGAAAAGACAGTTGTAAAGTTTGTAACAGGGCTATCTGCGACTGCTAGTATGTGGGAGAAAAGACAGAATAAACGCTATGGTAGGATAACTAGTGTTTGCAGACAGATAGGCTATGACATAAAGCAAGGTGTTACGAATGAACAAGTTCTTTCGCTCTTACAAAAAATCCGAAATGATTCATCCTTTTCAGGTCTTCGGGACAACGACGGTTCTACAGAGAGATTAAACGAAGTAGAAAAACGCTTTCTGCCATCAAAGCAAAAGAGCTATTGGTGGGAGTAACTTTATCCTTTGTGTTTGAGTATCAACATTTTATCTTTTAAATGTGATATTTAATTGACGATTCCGGTAAAGTGAGAGAATCTTCTTAGAAGAGATATCATTTTCTGGTCGATCACAAAAGCTATTGTTTATGCTTTGATTTGTAAACGTGCTAGAATCTAAACAAATAATATACGAGCCCAGCCTTTGAATCTTAGGTTTATTCTTGTTGCTTAATAAGGCTTAGATCTTCTGTGTCTTGACAGTTATTTTTGTTAATATACAATTTGCATCTTAACAAGAGAGATTATTGACACCATATAAAATCGTCTTCGAACATTTCTAGACAAACAGACCCACCACCACCTGTTCTGCAAGTCTTTCGTCGCCGAGTCCTCTAATCTTATGTTCAAACGATCAAAAATATTGGCCTTTAGTTTCTGTTGTATTGCTTATCAGCTTACTGGCAGACTAAATGAAAACGTTGCTCCTTTTCCATCATCATTATTCTCAGCCCATATCCTACCATTATGAGCTTCTATGATACTTTTTGATATGAACAGCCCTAATCCTGTACCTTTTGTTTCAAACTTCTTGGCAAATTTTGTAAAAAGTCTTGGCAATATTTTGGCATCTATACCTGTGCCAGAATCCTTTACCCTAACAATAACTTCTCGGCCAATATCTTTCTTTTCTATCGTAACAGTTATAGTACAATCTTTTGTAAATTTAACAGCATTTTCTATAAGATTCGAAATCACCTGATTAACCCTGCCCCTGTCTGCTTCAACAATGATTACGTTTTCTGTGGCTAATACTTCTAATATTATATTATTATCTTTGTTTTCACTTCTGATCTGATCTCCTGAATCTGCAATAGCATTTCGCACCATCTCAGTTAGATTGAATCGTTCTTTCTTCAGGATTAGTGACCGGCTTTCAATTTTTGTAACATCCAAGACATTTTCTGTCAGTTGCTTTAACCTTTTTGCATTCCTGATAATAGCATCTAGCAATTCACGTTGTTGGGTATCATTTATTTTGGTGCGAAGAACTTCAGTTAAGCCAAGTATAGGTTGTATAGGGTTGCGCAGCTCATGAGCTGCTATGTTGATAAACTCTTTTTGCATTTTTTCATGGACTTTAAGTTGCTTATTTGATTCTTTTACATGTTGGTATAATTCAGTCTGCTTCCAAAGGTTCTCAAATATTGCAACATAAGATAAAACGCCTGCCTTGCTATTAGAGAAAGTGGATAACCCTATTGCTTCAACAAAAGTTGATTTGGAGTCATCTCTTAATTCCATTACTAAAGAAGATTTTCTATCAACTACCAGAATTGTAGCCATTGTTTCTGACATCTGTTCAATATATCTAATGTGGATATTTTCTTCTCGTTTTAGAGTTAGTACGGTCTGTTCCGTTGATTCATGAAAAGGCATCAATATTCTAAATATTGCATTTTGTCGGTTAGCTGCTTCTTTTCCTAAATTTACTGCCCCTATTTTATATTGGCGACTAAAAGCATTGGTAGTAGGAAATATCAGTAATATTTCTTTTGTAGCGGCTTTTACTATATTCAAATATAGATCCTGCACTCTATCTGAGCTTCTGATAACCTCAATGTCGGCTAAGTCGTCTCCTTCTTCAATTTCTTTTATTTTCTGATCAACAGGGATTGCCCTATTCCAAAAACTCTCAAATATATATTGTTGGTGTTCCACAATGTCCTTAACATTGCTATATATGACTCGTGATAATGGTTGTGCTTTCTCTTGATGGGCAGCTGTGGTAGCAACATACTCTGTTTCGCTAACAGAAAAGTTTGCCTTGATTCCGTCTATATGACGAACCTCGTCAGCGATCTTCATCATCTCTTTACAAGAATCAATATTTCCCCTGGTAACCTCAGTGATGTATCTTGTTTTCACACCTCTATTCTTAAGGTCATATAATACATTCTTGAATGATTCAACTCCAACCGCTAGTGAGGCAGCCTTATGGTCAGCACAAGAATCTATTCTATCGGCTTTAGATAAAAATTGGAGAATTATATTCTCTACTTTTTCTTCCCCATGCGTTACCTCTGTCTTTTGAGAACTATTGTTACTAACCACACGGGCATCCTACATTGCTGAACATGACTTATGATATCAGCAGGTCGTTATATTACTACAGTACTAACGCTTTATGATATATCATAAGTAGTGCGATAATTGTCATCTTTTAGTTTCTAGACAAAATGTACTGATACTTCTTTCGAATATTCTATAATATAATTATAGCATCTACATTGCAAATGCGGATATCCTCTCAGAACAAGTTTCGTTAGAGACATGAACAATCAAATAGTAGCTTTTATAGCAATAGTAGCAGTAGTTGCACTAGTCTTCACAGACCAGTTACGTCACCGATTGCATAAATGCAGTCAATGTTTGTGCGCATTTTTTCATCAACTATAATACCCTCAGACGTAAATTTTAGTCCTATATTATTTAGTTCACGTGTATCAATATTTGGTCTTCTTCCTGTACAAACAAGGATTTTTTCGGCGACAACTGCCTCTCCATTTACAAAAACTGTCGTATCGCTGATCTTGTCCACTCTTGCTTTTGTCAATACATTAATGCCATCAAGTATCATGTACTTCTTAACCGCATTTCCGATCTCCTCTATCTGAAAAGGCATTAGATGATCTTTCGCTTCGATCAACGACACCCTGCATCCTAGGGAGTTGTAAATAGAAGCAAGTTCACATCCACTATATCCACCGCCGATAATAGTAAGCGATTCTGGCATGTCTTCCAATTCTAGAAGGGAGGTGGTCGATAGGATATTTTCTCCAAATTCGTATCCTGGTAAACAGGCAGGATAGCTCCCTGTAGCAAGAACAATATTTTTTGATTCTATATCTTGGCCGTTGACGACTACCTTATTTTTCATTTGTGAATCTATGTGAGCTTCACCTTCTACTGAATTCACTCCAACTGAGGACAACACAAATTCAACTAGTTTTCTTTTGGCGGATTTAACAGCAATGCGCCGCCAAGTGCACTGGGATAGGAAGAAGGAAGTCAAGGAAAAAATTGAGTTCTGTTGAGGTTCCATCACGTCGTCTATCGTTGACTAATTACAATAATTGGACTGTCAGTACATAATTATCAAAATCATGGATATCATCTACGAATAGAACATTAACTTTATCTTTTACCATTGTATAGTACAGTTATGGCTGATCAAGTGTTTATGTACGGCATAGTAGCAGGGGTATTTGCCGTCTTTACCGGTATCCTCTTTGGTTGCAGAGTAAAAAGGCATTCAAGCGAAGAGAAGACTGAAAGAAAAGTAGGGCCTCCTATATAACACATAGAAAAAACTAACATCTACAAAGAATAGAATAAAATAATTGTGGAAGTAGAGATGTCTGCTGTTTAACGTACATCAATTGCAAGCCCCAATCTCGGTCCATAGAATTGAATAACAGAATACTATAGCTATAGTAGGTATAGCGTTGTTGGCAGCCGCAATGATAGTCACAATACCGACAGCTAATGCTCATAACATGAGCTTCAAATTCAAACAAAGCAAACAAACCGATGTAGTGGTAATGCTCCCTCGATCACTTTCGGGTTTTGATGACATTGGTCGATTCACTATATTGTGCTTTTCATTCTTCGGTAACGTATCAACTCACCCATTTTCTTGCGCATAGTCGTTTATTTTGTGAAGACTTACCCTTGGATACTGTCAGATAGTATTACCTATCTTTGCAATTATCTCTTGATTTGGTGATGAGGATTCTAGGTAAATACAGAGATATCTATCATTGTTAGCCGTTAAAGGAGTAATTGCTATCTTTAATATACCATGAATTTCTGCAAGTTCAACGTGATGAACAGATTGCTCTTTCTCTCTATAGTCTGA
>Ga0193735_1000333_pt1 | contig 15010 bp, 9 predicted proteins | sample U1m2metaG_FD_145080 | JGI IMG/M metagenome (GOLD analysis project Ga0193735, IMG submission 145080) | Soil microbial communities from a riparian zone of the East river system, Colorado, United States - U1m2 | ecosystem: Environmental > Terrestrial > Soil > Riparian zone | place: USA: East River... | reverse complement strand
GCACGCCAGAAATACCAGGCTGCAACCGAGCGATAGGGACGCCATTTTTCGCCGATCTTCACCAGTTGTTTGGGGGTGGGCAATTTTCGCCGGCCAAAAGTCTTGGCGAAACCTTTGCGCACGCCGTAATCATCGACGGGCCAGACATCTGGTCGACCAAGATCGAACAAGAGAAGCATCTCAACCGTCCAGCGGCCGATGCCGCGTACCTGTGTGAGGCGCGCGATAATTTCATCATCACTCATCCGAAGAAGTGCGCGACCGGATGGCACGGTGCGATCGATTGTTTTTGCAGCGAGATCCTTTAACGCTGCGGTTTTGGCGCGCGAAAGACCAGCGCCACGAAGCATATCGTCCGGCGTTGCCAGGACTTGTTTCGGATCGAGCCATTTTCTTTTGGGATAAAGAGCCCGCACGCGGCCCCAAATCGTCGCCGCGGCTTTTCCGTTTAGTTGCTGGTAGGCGATCGATTCCGCCAGTGCGTCAAATGGGCGGATCGAAACCGCCGGCTTGATCTCATACCGCCGCGAACGCGCAATGAGTGCGGCCATACGTGCTTCGCTCGCACTGAGATGTTGATGGGCGGAATCGTGGTCCATAAAGCGCGAGCCTAAATAAAATCACGAATGCCGAATGTCGAATGTCGAATTAATGACGAATGAGGAACGTCGGTGGCCGGGTGGCGCAGCGCGCCCTGTTCATCGCCCTTGCCGAACCAATCCTTTTCAGTTTGGTGATTGCCATGGACACACAACTCACCTGGTATGGCCAGTCCGCTTTCAAGATTGTTACGCCCAACGGTCATGTTCTGCTTATTGATCCCTGGTTGACGAACCCGGTTCATGATCGGGGCAAAGACGAAGTCGCGGGACTGAAGCGTGTTGATTTGATTCTGGTTACGCACGGACATTCCGATCATGTGGGAGACGCGGTTGAGATCGGGAAAAAGACGCGTGCGAAACTGGTAGCAACATTCGATTTATCGGCGGCGATTGTTACCGCGCTCGGCTATCCGAGCGAACTCGCTGACGTTGAAACTACCGGGCACATGGGTGGCACGCTCACTCTGCTCGGAGGTGAAATCGCAGTCACGTTTGTGCCCGCGTGGCATGGCTCCGGAGTTTCCAAAGAGGAAACCGCACCGTCGGTTTACGCCGGCAATCCCGCCGGCTTGGTGATCGCGATTCGCGGCGGCCCGACAATTTATCATACGGGCGACACAGATCTATTTTCCGATATGGCGCTGGTATCTCGTTTCCACAAGATCGACACCATGCTGGTTTGCATCGGGGACCATTTTACGATGGGCCCTGACCGGGCAGCGGAAGCAGTCAAGCTCGTTAATCCACGCGAAGTAATTCCGATGCACTACGGAACCTTTCCCGTGCTCACAGGCACACCCGAAGCGTTCGAACGCGAATTGAAAAGCCGCAAATTAGAAGGGCAGCTGCGCGTGATGAAAATCGGCCAAACGCTTACTCTGGACGAAGCTAAAGATTCATAACGTTACAAGGCTCAAAGCGCGGGCGCGGCGGGTAGCGCATTCGCCAGCGGGACGACGACACTCCGCTGTGTCTTGCGGCTCGTGTTGACAATGACAAAGAGAGCGACAGCAAGTGAAAAGCGCTTGCCCGCCGCTCGTGTCTGTCCCCCGGCAAGGCTTTGGGCGAAATTGAGTCAGATTCTGAACGCCCGAACTGGTGCGGTCCGCAGATGAGGATGAGGTATTTTCTATTCCGCGAGGAACCTGAACCTGTAGGTGCGTTAAGCTGTTTAAGACCCTCCGGCTTGAATTCAGTGTCCGCGTAGCTTAAACCGCGCTTAATGCGGGACCCGGTTATGTGAGTGACAGAACCGCCGGACCCATAGACTTTGAGATCAGCTGGAAGCGAATCACCTCCGTCGAGCAAAACACGCGTGGTATTGATGCGCCGAGCAACTTTGCCTGAGGAGTCATATTTTTCGATGCGTAGAGGCACCAACCGGCGCGAATCAACCCAGCTTTTCACACTGGAGTAAGACGAGGTGTGGCCTTTGCCCGGTTTCGATTCCAGAATCTGGCAGGGAGTGCCGTCCATGTCCTCCGTGCCGACGATTGTCTGCTGACTCCAGGCGAAAGGACTGTCAATTATATCTTCGTAAGAAAGGTCGCTGCCAAAGAGCGATTGTTTCATCTCAGCCGACCCAACCGATTTAAGATTGTTCGGCGGCGTGAACAATGTCCCACTGAATTTGTGTCCGAATCGGTGAAGCAAAACCGATTCACCTTTCCGCTCTTTCGGAAAAAGTATTTGATAAACGATGTCGCCACCCGCGTCGGAAACACGAGACTTGATTTGAATCTGAAGCGTTTGTTTCTCGCCGCTTCCGATCTCCATCCGAATCCGGACGAACATGGAACCGCTTTGCTTTGCACGCAGTTTAGCGGCCAACTCCGAGGCGGTGTCGGCGGCGGACGCAAAGGACGGGAGGGCAACGCCAAGATAGATGCCGACGAAACAGGTCCTTCTAATGCCAAAATGAAGATTCATAAGTAATTCGACCAACCGTTAGCCGCTTTCTTCAGCCATGTAACGCAAGGCTCGGCGTTAAGCGCGAACTCCGCCATGCCGGATAGAAACCGCTCAGAACGCCGACGCAGACAGCGATGGTAACAGCCATCAGTATGAGATTGAAGCTGAGATCCGGTTCCAGCAAGCCGCGGATGGCGGGCGCAGCTTGCATCAGATGAACACCGATAACGCCTAATCCTACGCCGATGATTCCACCGAGTAATCCGAGCATTGCCGATTCCCATAAAATCATTCGCACGATCCGGCTGCGCTTCCACCCGAGTGCCAGCAAAATTGCGATCTCCTGCCTTCGTTCAAACACGCTCATGAGCATGGTGTTTGTTACGCCGAGCACACCGACGAGTATGGCCAGCAATGATGTGCCCCAGCTCATTGCATTAATCACGCGATAACCCTCGGTGTGCGCTAGGTGTTCGCCTGCGGGATCGGCATGGGCTTCTGGAATAAGCCGTGACATTTCTTCGCAAAGCCGCCGGATTTCGGCATCGTTAGTCCCAGCAGCGACTCGCACGTCAATCGCGCTGATTTTGTCCTGGTTTCCGGTTACCTGCTGCAGTAGCGGCAATGAAAGAATGATCGAACCGTTCTCAACAAAGGCGGCGCCTTCGACAATGCCAACGACAGTGAGTTCCTCTGTCTCGATCTGAACCGTATCGCCCACTTTCTTTTTCAACACGTCCGCGGCGGTGGTGCCGAGAAGCACCGCTCGCTCCATCTGATCCTTTGGCATCCGTCCGGAGACGACCTTGAGATTTTCCCAGGCAAAACAGCCCCATTCGCGGCCCGACACAATCATTAGCTCGGCATTCTCGACGCTCATCAAATCAACGAGAATCATACATGTTGCGGCAACACCGGGCAGATGCGCAATGCGATCGCGCGTAGCTGCGGGAAACGGCTTCGGAGTCAGAGAGCCGCGCATGTTATGAACGACAATATCGGTACCACGCGACTTCATACCTGCGGTCCAGCTTGTTACAAGCCCCCGGGACAACCCAATTAACGCCACGACGGCGGCGATACCCACTGCAATTCCCAAAAGGGTCAAACCGGTGCGGATCGGTCGGCGCTTGAGACCGCGCGTAATAACATCGAAAAAAGTCATCTCATTCGTGCCTGGAGAGTTTTGCCGGATCGCCATCGAAAACAACTCGGCCGTCCTTCATCTGGATCGCACGCGATGCGCGCGACGCAACACTCATATCGTGGGTGACGAGGATCAGCGTCATGCGACGGTCGAAGTGCAGGGAAGTGATTAGATCGAGTATGTGTTTCGCGCTTTCGCTATCCAGATTCCCGGTGGGTTCGTCGGCCAAAAGGACCGAAGGAGAATTCGCCAGGCTTCTGGCGATCGCGACGCGCTGGCGCTCACCGCCGGAAAGTTTGGCGGGAAAATGATTCACTCGCTGTTCGAGCCCGACCGCTTTCAATAATTCGAGAGCGCGCGTTTTTCGCGCGGCGCGCGACTGGTGATTTTCGAACATCGGAATCTGGACATTCTCAATCGCGGTGAACGTCGGAAGGAGATGAAACGCTTGAAAGATAAAACCGATCTCGTGAGCCCGATAGGCCGCGACATTGCCGAAATCGAGCAGTGATTTGCCTCGATACTTCAACGTTCCGGCGGTCGGCTGGTCGAGTGCGCCGAGCATTTGCAGCAAAGTTGTCTTGCCGCTCCCACTTGGGCCAACGATCGCGACAAACTCGCCTTCCCTGATTTGAAAATCCACACCCCGTAAAGCGTGTACCTGGCCATCGTCGTAATCCTTTTTGAGGCCAGCCGCCTCAAAGACGAAAGGCGACGTGGCATTTTGTGTGGATTGCGACGGCGTGTTCATAATGAAACAGGAAGCCGCGAAAGGAACTGCGTCGCGCGCTGGCGGCTATGTTGTGACTTAATGCAGGTAAGCCCGTTCGTCGCGCAGAGCTTCATTCGTCGGTTTCTTATTTGCGACGAATTCGCGATGCTCACGTAATCGGCTCTCAGTCGCATCGCACCATTGCGCTCCGACACGAGGATTCGCCAGGCTGCGGATCAGGTCCGGCAACGCCTGTCGATAGCTCATGAATGGAGCCACGTCGTCGGGTCTTTTCGGTATGAGCACGGACGTAAACTGAGGCAGCACGCGATGCGGAAGTCCGGCATTTTGATGATGCACGCCGTGGTAAGGTTCGTGAAGCAACGTGTAAGCAAACAAATGGCCGAGCCAGCTCTTCGGAACAATGCTTCGGGTAGAGCTATTCACGGTATTGCCGGTCAGGCCAACGTGTTCGATGTATTTGCGCCAGCTCTGAAGATTTGCCGCTATCAATCCCGGGACCAAATACATCCAGAGAAAATATTTCCACACCCCAAAAAAGGCGATTGCAGTCAGAATGGCAGTCCAGACGACAGCCGCCAGGGCAAGCTCAGCCCAAATTCTCCTTCTTACCTTGCGGCTACGGACTAACGAGGGTCGGCGCAGGAAAACGCGCAAGAAGATTAACGGTGAATAGAACAGCCCTACGGTGAGTTCGAGGAGAGCAGCCAAGCGTCGCGCCCAACGGGGCGCTTTGGTGATAACTAACGGCCAGAGCTCAGCATCGCGCTCGGTGGCAAGGTGCATGTGATGCATTTGATGCACCACCCGATACAGGCTGAACGGCAGGAAACTAAATACGCCGAGGATCACACCATCGAATTCATTCAAACGACGGCTCTTTCGCAACAGACCATGCGAGGCCTCGTGAAAGCCAATCAACAGCCCGTGCATGAGATGGGCGGCCACCAGCACGAGCGGCAGCGCCAGCCAAAGCCAGCCACTCCAGACCACCCCCCAGAGCGCGACTTCGGTGAAAGCGAGCGAGAACACAAGGGTCTGGAATGCGACGCAGCTCACGTCATGCTTTTTGTGCAGCTCGGGAACGCCTTCGGCAGTTGTCGCTATTTTTGCCATTTCAGTTTGTCAGGACGGCTGTTCGCCTCTCCGGCACGCGGCAAATGTTTTCCACCACTGTCTTGAATAGACGCCCCAGTTCTTCTATTTCAGGTTGTGAAAAGAGATTTTCCCGGAACAGCCAAACCACTTCAAGCGCGTCACCCAGTTCTGTTATCTCGCATCCCAGATCGAACCGGGGCGTTCCGGTCGAGCGCATCCTTAGCTTAAGTGAGAGCCCTCGAATCTCCACGTCAGGCACGGGGTGATTTTGTAGAGCAAATCGCACTTCAAAAATCGGGTTGTGTTTTGGCGACGGACGTTCGCCTATTGCCCGGACAAGTTCGGCAAACGGCATCGCGTTTGCAAATGAATCGACTGTGGATTGGTGAACGATTCGTAAATGCTCCGCAAAAGGACGATTCCGTTCCACCTGCTCCCGCAGGGGAACCACGCCGGAAAAATATCCCATCGTCTCACGGACATCCTGCCTCGTGCGGTTCGCGACCGGCGTTCCCACTACAATGTCTTCGGCGCCGGTCCACCGCGACAGCGTGACCTGGAATGCTGCAAGCAAAGTGCTAAAAAGCGTGGCGCCGCTGCGACGAGCTAACTCCCGCACGGGTCCGCTGATCTCCGCCGGTAATCGCGAAACCAATCGTCGCGGCAGAAAGACGACGGCGGCTTCGTCGGGCACGCTCCAAAGACGACATATGCCCGTGAGGCGGGATTTCCAGAAAGCGATGCGTGGTTCCAGCTCGGCCGATTGCCAGAATGCTCTCTCGGCGGCGCCCCAGGCGGAATAAGAAGTGGGCACTGGCGGGAGCTTGTCAGCCCCGCCCATGCGTTGTTGGACATAGGCGGCGCATAGATCTTGAACAAACACACCCAGGGTCCAGCCATCGGCAATCGCATGGTGAATTGCAAATATCATTAGCTGGTCATCGGGCGTACGGCGAAAGACCTGGACTCTATAAAGAGGACCCTGAACCAGATCGAATGGTTCGGAGAAAGTTTGGAGGGCAAGCTCTTCGATTTTCTCAACCGGTGTTTGTAGAGAGATGTCGCAAAAACGCATCACCGGCTCGGCGCGAGCCCGGATCAACTGAACAGGTCCGTTTTTTCCCGGCAAAATTGACAGTCGCAATACCTCCTGTCGATTGACCACTCGTTGCAGGGAAGCGACACAATCTTCCGGAGTGATGAGACCCCGGACATTAATAACACAGCAAATGTGGTTGGACACATCGCCAGCCGGGGCTGACGACGTTTCCCACAATTCACGCTGAGGCAAAGTCAGCGAATGCAGACAGGCTTCGCCTCTCTCAAGCCATTGCCGGAAACGAGCGCGTTTCTCCTCAGACATTGGGGGTTACCTCGAGCACGGGTTCGTCGTCGCCCAACAGCCGGCCGATCTCTTCAGTCGAAAGTGCGTCAAGATCGACCTCGACTGTAGAGGTCGCGGGCTGTGCGACTGGCATTGACCCATTACCTGGCGTCGTCGCGGTGGCCGGCGCGGTACCGCCTACATGGCCCGCGATTAATGTTGCGATCTGCCCGATCGTTCGAGCGCGCATTAGACTCGTCGGCGGCAAAGCGACGCCGATAGCCGCTTCCAGCGAGTTCTCGATTTCAACGCCCATCAAAGAGTCGAGGCCCAGGTCGGTGAGCGGTTGATCATTACGCAGCGTCTCTGGCTTTACCCGAAGGACCGATCCGACAACTTCGCGCACGGCATGGGCGATTACGGTTTCCTTTTCTGCCGGTGCGGCGGACTCAATTTTGTTTCGCCAATCACTTACGACACCGCCGCTGTCCTGGTCCTCGACCGCCGCGAAGATGCGCTCGAGCAGCGGGTTCCCTTGCATGCCTCGGAAGAATGTTTTCCATTTCGCCCAATCGACTCGAATGGCAGCGATCTGCGCACTGCCCGCACGAAGCGAGGACTCAACAATCGCCAGCACTTCGCCGGGCGAAAGTTCACTGATACCCTGTTTGGCGAGAAATTCGGCGACGCGTTCGTTTCGCGCAACATAGCCTTCTCCGCCGAGCACGCCCCAGTTTATCGTTAGGGCGGGAAGCCCGAGGGCCTGACGGTGATGTGCTAGCGAATCAAGGAACGCATTGGCCGCTGCGTAATTGCCCTGCGCAGGATTGCCGAAGATTGACGAAATCGATGAAAACATGACGAAACAATCCAGCGCGATGTCGCGTGTCCCTTCGTGGAGGAGCCATGCCCCAAGTGCCTTTGGGGCAATAACCCTTGCCATCCGCTCGCTGTTGAGCGCAGCGAGCGGTGCATCGTCAATGAACATGGCAAGATGAAAAATTCCGCGAAGAGGTTGAGCGTTGCCGCCGATTTCAGCCAATAGACGTGCGATGTCGTTAGCCGAGCCGGCATCGGCTTTTACGATTTGAACTGTGACTTTTCGATCAAGCAGGCTGTTAACGAACGCCTCGGCTTCGGGCGTGGATGCGCCATTCCGGCTTGAAAGCACCAGGCGCCGCGCGCCGCAATTGACCAGCCAGTTCGCAATGACTTTTCCGAAGCCACCGAACGCGCCGGTAATGAGATAGCACCCATCCGACTTGACTTCGAACTGTGATGCGATGGGTTCCCCCCGGCGCGGCACAAATGCTTCCGGGAACGAAACGACCACCTTGCCGATGTGCTTCCCGCTCGCCATTAGCCGAAAAGCTGAACCGACGTTGTTTGCTGGAAATGCGCGGAACGGCAGCGGATAGAGCGCGCGCTGCTCGACGAGGTCAGAGATCTCCTTGAGCATCTCTCTCGTAAGCGATTCGTCGCCTGCGAAGACCGCGTCCATCGCGACAACGTGAAACGATGCGTTGCGCCGTAATGGCCGCAGCGGAATGCGCGAGTTTTGATAAATGTCGCGTTTGCCGATTTCGACGAAGCGACCGAATTCAGCCAGGCATCCGAGGCCCATTGGAATTGCTTCGCCGGCGAGGGCATTGAGCACTACGTCTACACCGCGACGATCGGTAAGTTCCATCACGGCTTCGGCAAAGTCGCCGCGCCGTGAGTCGATAACGTGTTTTACGCCGAGCGTCTGGAGCAACGTTCGCTTGGCGGGGCTGCCGGCGCTGGCGATGACTTCAGCACCGAGATGATGCGCGATCTGGACCGCGGCCATGCCGACGCCTCCCGCACCGGCGTGTATGAGCGCCGTTTCACCCTTGCGTAGTCGCGCCACATTTTTCAGCGCATGCCAGGCGGTCATGAACACAACCGGAATCGTAGCCGCTTCTTCAAAGGACAGATCGTTAGGAATTCGGCGCACGTCGCTGGCACGCGCCATCGTCTGTGTCGACAACCCGAACACGGCCAGACCGAAGACCCGATCGCCCGGTCCAACGTGCGTGACATCGGATCCAACGGCGGTGACGATACCGCAAACTTCGTCTCCAAAGATGCGCGCATCGGGCGCTTCGCCGGGATAAAGCGCGAGAGCCTTCAGCACGTCGCGGAAATTCATGCCCGCCGCCTTAACGTCGATGATTACTTCGCCCGGCCCGCACGACGGCTGCGCAAAAGGGACGAACCTCAGAGTATCGAGCTGGCCTCGCTCACGTGATTCGAGTCGTAGCGGTACAGCGGGATCAAGCGTGCGCTCATGGCGCGGACGGCCACGTTCGAGTCGCTGAACATATCGCGCCTCGCCGCGAAACGCGACTTCGCGCTCCGACTCGGCACGCAACAGTTCCATCCAAAGCAAGTTTGCATCAGCCGCGGACGGCGTCGGCGGCAAATCAATCCCGCGACACGCATAGTTCGGATATTCGTTAAGAATGACCCGCATCAGACCGAGAGCGGGTGCCTGCGCTACCAGGGCCGGGCTGGCATGTCGGCCGACAGCTTCCGCGCCGCGCGTGACCGAGTCGATTCGCAGTTTGGTTGTGGGCCAGGTGCTGTCCAGACTCTGGACGAGGTGAAGCAGGGCATCCGTTCCAATCGTCCCATCAATGTCGGCCGACAGCTTCCGCGCCGCGCGTGACCGAGTCGATTCGCAGTTTGGTTGTGGGCCAGGTGCTGTCCAGACTCTGGACGAGGTGAAGCAGGGCATCCGTTCCAATCGTCCCATTAGCGTCGATTTGTGTGTCAAGGTTCCAAAGATAGATGATCCGCTCCGGCACGGCTTCGCGAGCGCACGCCGCGAAAAGTTGGTTCCAATCTTCAGGCTCTTCGGCTCTTAGCGCGAAGGTGTCTGGTTCGCTCGCTGCAAACGCAGTTCCACGGAAGGCGGTTCGACAACGAATACCGGCCGCGCGCAGGCGTTCGGCTAAGGAGGAACCAATGCCTTCCTGGTCGGCAAAAATAAGAAATGATTTTTCCGGAGGAACTTCCACCCCGAGCTCGGGGGTGGGCGGAGCCTGCCACGCTTTGCGCGCGAGAATGCCGATCTGGCCCTCGCCTTGCGGCAGCATTAATCCTGGCAACGAAGTGGTCTCGTTGAAACCGGTTTCACGAAGCACCGTTTCCCATTGCGAACGTCCAAGTAGTGGATGCACCGGGCGCAGATCCCGATCGCTGAAACGCCACCAACCGCTGGTCAGGCCGAAAACGGCTTCCGTCCACAACTGAGGCGTGGCCACGTCCATGAAAACCAGCGAACCGCCCGGTGCGAGCAGTTGGTATAGGTTACGCAGGGCAGCGCGAATATCGGTTACGGCATGAAGCACGTTGGTGCCGATGATAAAATCGAACGAGCCGAGCTCGAAGCTCTGTTCGGTGGCGGATTTTTCAAGATCAAAAATCCTGGTTTCAACTTCAGGGAAGTTCGCGAGCTTCTGATGCGCACTCGAGAAGAACGCAGCGGAGACGTCGGTGAATGTGTACGAGTGTAAGCCCCGCTCCAGGGCTGGGAGGACTTGCGCGCTGAGGCCGCCGGTGCCGGCGCCGACTTCGAGAATCCTCAACCCGCGACCCTCGGGGAGCGCGTGGGCCGCTTCCTGCACAGCAGCGCTGATAGCTGCCAACCAGTGGCTTGTCAGCAAACCGTCCCCATAAAAATGGTCGAGCAGTTCCGCTCCAGCGCCAGCGAACAATACCTGCACGGCATCCTTCTCACCGCGCAAAATCGGACCGAGTTCGGCGCAATTTCCAGCCACGAGCTGCGCTTCGGGAAGATGACCGGGATGCTCCGTGATGAATTGTCGTTGCGCTTCGTTTGCTGATTCAGCGGCGGTTGTGAACGCAGGGTTTGGTTGATAGCCGGATCCACTTGATTCCACCAGGCCACGCTTTTGAAGTTTCAACATCAACTGTTCGAAAACTGGCCGCATCGGCACGGCGACCCGCAGTGAATCGGCGGTGAAATCAGCGCCGATCGTAGCTCCCATTTCCCGGAGGCCCGCGCACAGCAGGACAGCAGCGAGATCGTCCTGAGCGGCAATCGCACTTTTAAGCCGCTCTCGTCCGCGCGTAGCGAGCACATCGTCGAGCGCGCCTTGGGCTGCGTCGCGCAGGCGGGTCAACGGCAAAGGTTCCAACGTCCCCGGGCGGAATTCGTGTGGCGTGCGCTGCCAATCTACATGATAGAGAACATCGCGGACGCCGCCGATAGCACCCCGGCGCACCCCTGCGACACTGATGGCACGGAACCCCTCCACCAGAACACACGGTTTGCCGGATTCGTCATAAAGAGCAATGCTTCCATCGACGAACTCATCCGTGCATTGGATCACGCTGGCGCAGACCCGTGCCGAGGCTCCGGGGGAACGCAGAAATAGAATTCGGCCAAATCGGACCGGCAATTTCAGTTGCGAGCCGCGTGCTTCGACCGTCGAACGACCGGCGGAGAACACATGTAGCGCGCCATCGAGCAGCACGGGATGCAATGGATACTCGCCGGCCCTCGGCGCAATCGATTCAGAAAGCGCCACCCGCCCGGACGATTTACCATCTGCGGCGCAAAGCTCGCGAACAGAGCGAAATGTTTCGCCATATCCGAGTCCCAGATGGTCGAACCGACTTTGGATTGCGAATGTGCGCTCGTTAGGCTCGTAGGAGACTTCGATGTGAATGCCGGTGGCAGGTTCCGGCAGGATAAGCGGCTTGCGAATCTCAAACTCCTCGACCACGAACGGTCGGCCTTCGAAAAGTTGCGTGCCGGCCTCAATTACCAGATCAACAAATCCCGCGGCTGGGAAAATAACATGGTTCTCGACTTTGTGATCTTTGAGGAAAGCCATGTGTCGGCTATCCAGCCTGCCGGTCCAGGTGGGCGTCGCGCGCGGCAGCCGCATGTCGAGCATTCCGCGGCCGCCCGAGCCGAGGCGACTTTCGCGCCAGTCAGGAGCTTCGTTCCACCAGCGGCTGCGATCCCACGCATATGCCGGCAGCGGAAGGACACGACGCGACGGCGTCACGGCTTTGAAATCGAGCGCCGCTCCTGCACGATGCAGATCCATGGCGGCTTCCAGTACAGAATCGTGTTCCCGTTCCCGACGGACAGAAGAGATTACAATCGGTTTCGATCCGCCACGGCTGGCGAGACATTCCGCAATCGAATGAGCGAGGGCGGGATGGGCGCCGAGCTCCAGCCAGATATCCACACCAAAGTCAGCAATCGCATTGATCGCCGGCGCGAATTGAACCGGTTGCCTGATGCCGCGGGCCCAATGCGCCGCGTCACCAGCATTACCGTTAAGACGGTTGCCAGTGATGGTGCTGAACAACGGAATGGTTTCGGGCTGCGGTGCGAGGTCGATCAGTGCATTCTCGAGCGCGTCGGCAGCGGGCTGCATCATCGCGTGATGAAACGGATGATCGACTCGGACGAGCCGGGCGAAGACGCCTTGTGTCTCGAGCTCGGCGAACATTGCTTCGATTGAATGACGTGGACCGGCGAGGGTGAGCGAGCGAGGGCCGTTGAATGCCGCGATCGAAATGGTTTGGTCATGTTTGTCGATCAGGGCTTGCGCTTCTTCTTCGCCAAGCCCGACCGCGAGCATCCTGCCTTCACCGCGCGCGCAACCTTCCATGAATCGCGCGCGCAAAGCGGTGATTCGCGCGCCTTGTTCCAGCGAGAACAAACCGGCAACGCATGCCGCAGCGATTTCACTGACGCTATGGCCAAGAACAGCGGAGGGATGCACGCCCCACGATTTCCAAAGCTCCGCCAATCCAACTTGCATCGCGAAAATGGCGGGCTGTGCAATCTCGGTACGATGCAATTGTGAGGTTTCTTCCGAGCGGCCGAGTTCTTCCAGAAGCGAAAAAGTCGCGACGCCACGTAGTGCCGCGTCACACTGCTCGATCACATGACGAAAGACCGGCTCATGTTGCATCAGTTCGCGGCCCATGCCCCACCACTGCGGACCCTGTCCGCTCATAATAAATGCGACGCGCGGTGCGCTCTCAGGTCGCGGCGTGAATGAGGTGCGAACCTTCACGCTGTCCTCTTTGATCGCGAACGCGTCGAGTTCTTGGATGAGTTCCGGTATGGAGCGTGCAACGAGAGTCAGCCGATGCGGATGATGATTGCGCCGCTTGCCGAGTGTGTACGTCAAATCGGGCAAAACCGGTGAATCGCCGTTAAGATTAACTCGCTCGGTCAGCCATGAAGCCAGCTTCATGGCATAACCACGAAGCGCGTCTTCTGACCGGGCGGAAAGCATTACCGGCCAAGCGCGCTCGATCCAGATTTCTGGCTGATCCGCGTGCGGAATAGATGGCGGCTCCGTCAGAATGACGTGCGCATTTGCGCCGCCGAATCCAAAAGAGTTTACGCCTGCCAGCCGTTCACCATCGGTTTCCGGGAACGGCTCGGTGTCCGTCGGCACGCGCAGTTTCAGTTTATCGAAATCGATGTGCGGATTCGGGGAACTGAAATGCAAGCTGCCAGGAATTTCACGATGCTGAAGAACCAGCATCGCTTTCAGGAGTCCGGCAATGCCGGCGGCAGTTTCAAGATGGCCAACATTCGTTTTAACCGACCCGATGGGTAACGGAGTTGAACGCTGCTCGCACAGGATGGGTAACGGAGTTGAACGCTGCTCGCACAGGGCCTCCGCGAGTGCGTGCGCTTCGATCGGATCGCCCACGGCCGTGCCCGTGCCGTGCGCCTCTACGAATCCAATTTGCGCCGGCGAAACGCCAGCATCTTTGCACGCATCCTGGACCAGCCGAGTTTGCGCTTCCGTGCTTGGTAGCGAGATACCATTTGTGTGTCCGTCCTGATTGACCGCTGTGCCGACAATTACTCCCCGGACCGGATCACCATCGGCGATAGCTTGGGAGAGGCGCTTCAGCAACACCATCCCGGCCCCTTCGCCACGAACGAAACCGTTCGCTGTCGCATCGAACGCAGCGCATCGCCCATCGGGCGAGAGCATTGACGCTTGGGAAAAACCGATGAACCCGCCCGGCGTGATCATCACAGTCACGCTGCCAGCGAGTGCGGTGTCGCCGCGTCCGGCCCAGATGTGCTCGCAAGCAGTGTGGATCGCGGTCAGCGCAGACGAACACGCCGTGTCCATCGCGACACTTGGACCGCGCAGATTCAGGCAGTAGGAAATCCGATTCGCGGCGATAGAGTGCGCGCTGCCGGTGGCGGTATGGGGCGTAATACCGAAATGGTCGAAAGCAGTGCTTTGGATTCCCTGATAATCATTGTGCGAAATGCCAACGAAAACAGCGATGTCACTGCCTTTCTCAAAGTCGAGTACAATGCCGGCGTTCTCGATTGCTTCCCATGACGTCTCGAGCAGCAAACGATGCTGCGGGTCAACGTAAGGAGCTTCGCGCGGCGAAATGCCGAAAAACTGCGGGTCGAACTTGTCGATTTGGTCGAGGAATCCGCCGCGTTTAACAAACGTTTTTCCGGGAATGGCCGGCTCGCGGTCGTAATATCGCTCCACATTCCATCGATCCGCCGGCACATCGCCGACTGCGTCCCTGCGTTCCACCAGCAACTTCCAAAAAGACTCCGCGTCGTTAACTCCGCCGGGAAAGCGGCATCCGATTCCTATGATAGCGATGCGATCTTTGTGCATAAATGGCCGGTTTCCCGGAAGCCTGATGATAAATAAACTTTGTCTATGGCGAACGGTGAGCAGCCCATCGTCACGAAGTTTATTGAGTAACCTGTAGACGGCAAAATTCCATTAATTATTCGCAAATCAGTCATCTTGCGGCCGGTTGGGCATGTGCCGCAAAATATGAAATAGTGGACAAAACATCAACCGGCCGACGAACTTGGAACTAGAACAATAGCATCATGTGCGGCATCGCAGGTATGATCAATCTCGCGGGACAACGTCGCGTACCCGAAGGGAGTATTCAACGAATGGCCCGGGCGCTGTTGCATCGCGGCCCGGACGAAGAGGGCTTTTTGGTTCGACCCGGACTCGCCCTGGCTGCACGGCGGCTGAGCATTGTCGGCCTGGCCGATGGGCAGCAGCCGATCTTCAACGAAGACCGCAGCGTCTCCGTAGTTTTCAACGGCGAACTGTTTGATTACGTCGAGCGACGAGACGAGCTCAGGGCGCGCGGAC
>Ga0193735_1000332_pt1 | contig 15037 bp, 17 predicted proteins | sample U1m2metaG_FD_145080 | JGI IMG/M metagenome (GOLD analysis project Ga0193735, IMG submission 145080) | Soil microbial communities from a riparian zone of the East river system, Colorado, United States - U1m2 | ecosystem: Environmental > Terrestrial > Soil > Riparian zone | place: USA: East River... | reverse complement strand
TAGCCGTGGGTGTCGCGGTTGGTGTGGCTGTCGGCGTAGCCGTGGGCGTCGCGGTTGGTGTGGCTGTCGGCGTAGCCGTGGGCGTCGCAGTTGGTATGGGGGTTGCAGTTGGGGTCGGGGTAGGTCTGGGTGGATGAGTAGGACGCGGCGCCGGTGTTGGACGAGGCCGTGGTGTAGGCTTAGCCCTGGGCGTCGCTCTTGGTGTAGGCGTGGGTGTCGCCGTTGCCGCCGAGAGATTGCCCTCCAGAATAAGACCCGACGCCGCAGCCGCGAAACATGCGATCGCGATGAGCCGGCTCATTCCCAGAACAAAGGTTTGGCGCTCATGCTTGAGGGGCTCGTGCCAACAAGAAGATGAAGGCCTTTCCTCAGCATGAATGATATTTGTTTTGAGCTTCGTCATCTTGGCGGTCGGACCTTGGCCCTGCGTTGATAAAGCTGCAAAGAATCCGACATCGACCACGGTTCCTCCTTTGTTTCTCCGGGAACTGCGGGGCGAAGTTCGCGAAAATGTAGGGCAAGTCGAAGATGCCTATCCGGCAAAGGTCAATCCGTGCTTTGGCCCGCCCCGCTGTCATTCAAAAATTTCCTCTCATCAAGTGCTGCGCCGATCATCATTCGTCCAGAAGAACTGGCGGTCAATCTGCTGCGTCCGTATCAAGTATTCCAATTGTTTGAGGCGCGTAAACGTCCGGTATTCAAAGACATCTTTCGTCATGTCGATCCGCTCGAAAAGATCGTGAAGTTGTTGCGCCCCCCGTCGCACGTCCCAGCCACATCTGAACCCGGGCAAATGTTTGCGAATCTTCTCAAAGGACACGCGGTAGCTCCGATTATCCTGGCCGGGAGCTCCAAAACTTACACGACAGCCAGGAAAGACCTCGCCTACTACGTCTGCAATCTCGCGCACACGATAGTTATGAGAAGTATCGCCAACATTGAATACTTCATTGTGAATCGCTTCGCTGGGAGCCTGCAACACCGCGATAATTGCACGCGCAATGTCCAACCGATGGACCAACGGCCGCCAAGGTGTCCCATCGCTAGTCATCTTGATCTCCTTGGTCGTCCACGCCAATCCAGCCAGGTTGCGCCGCGCACCAAGGAAACACGTCCTTTCTAGGATTGCTTTACGGAAACGGCGGAACGAAGTTCCCCCGGCGATTAAACCTCTTTCTTCGCCAGCTTCGGGCGCCCTGGATCCGTTACCGTACGATCGGTTTCAATGCCGCTTTGGTATTTCCGATTGGCCCGCCAACGAAGGGCCAGACACTGAAAGTGCCGCCAGCGATCAATTTCAAAACCGTGAACGTGCTGCGCGTCATCGCGCCATTCATATCATTTTGTCGTTGCTCTGTGGAGAGCAAAACAGACACAATTGGGCTTCAGGCACAACGGCAAGGGCCGTAACTGTGCCCCCCGGCTATCGGCGTACTTATCCGCACCCGGAAATTTTCGGGAACTTGGTTCCGTCGTTACCGTAGAAACGAAATAGGAGCCTGGAAGGCGTGTCTCCTTCCCGCGCGGTTTTCATGCTTGGAATACCCCGTGCGCGCTACGCTTTTCTGCTTGATTGGTACTACCATCACTCTTGGCGCGATCATAGGATTCGGGGAAGCATTCTTTTGGCGACTCGCAGGACAAATCGTGCATGGAGCGCTCAGCATTGCATGTTTCACACTTGTCGGAGTTGCTTTCTGGCGCTTTGGCTGGAAAATCGGCCTGCTTGATCTTCTTCTTGTTTTTATTGCCTCGAATGTGGGTCTCAGGTTGCACAAATATTTAAGGATGGGGTCCGGTTTGTGATACGTTGCCAAATCAGCTAACCAGGCGATACAGCCCACGAGGGGCGGCGGCTCCAGCCTCTTTGCTCTTCGGGGCGGATCGCCAGGACGGTCACAGTTCCGCCTGTTACGAGCGTGCTGATCCGTGCGCGGACACTACCGACTACGTCGTTGGCTTGGTATTTTATTGTCGCATTCGCGGGAATGGTAATCGTGGTAAGAGCTGTCCATACATTTCCTGATCCTGGCGTCGGTGTCGCGGCCATAGGTGCATTGCCAGGACAACATTCAATGGTGATCTGCCCGGCTGTGATTGGGCCGTTGCCCTGGATTTTGAATGTGAGAAAGCGAGCTTCCCGTAGTGTAAGAGTGAGACCCGTTCCAGTGCTCGCGTTTATCTGCAATGCTGTCGTTACATTTTCAATGCTCATTCTTTTAGTCCTCAGTCCCTCGTAGCTGCCTGATTTGTTCTAGCTGCTCCTGGCTAATCACAAACTGCTGATTGAGCTGGACTCCGGGCTTGTCGTTGTTGTCCCAGCCAAAGATACGAGCTGCGCTCTGTGCCAGATCGCGTAGCTGTGACGTGTTGGACACGTCCACGGGCGGCTTCTGAGCGGCGTGTGTGGCCGCCTTAGCCGTTGTTTGCATCAGCGCGGTCTTGGTCGTGATTTCAAGCTCCTTGTGTGTCGCAACCAGTGCATCCGCTACGGGATGCAAACTGGATGCGCTTAATGTGCGACCCGGTCTGCCTCCTGGACGTTTAGGTAGCTGCCAGCCGCCGCGCCGCGCCCACGATTTACCCGTTGGGATAGGCATGTCTAGCTTGCGACAGGCTACGTTCAGTCCTATCTCTAGGGCAAGCATCCTGAACGCTTCCTTATTGACGGTCTTAGTTTGCTTCTTTTCGTTCATATTGTTACTCCTTCTGTTTGTGTCGCATTTTGGTACACGGACTAAAAAGCCCCCGCGACTAGGGGCACTTGAGCCTGTATTTCACTTCGCGGAAGCAACCAGCGAAATCGGGCGGGCTGCTTTTGTCTAACATAACCCTGAGTCGGAGCGATAACCGACTCGCACAGCTTCCGAATGACGTCTCCAGCACCGGGACGCGTAATGCTGAGCCTGTCCGCCAGACTCGCCTGAGATATTGGAAAATCCTTTTCCTTCTTGTGCTCAGCAGCTCCCGCGAAAGCGTGAACGATCAAAAAGCCCTCGCGTTGATGCTCAGTTTTGAGCCCATCGAAAGCGCGCTTCTCTGCATCTGAAAGCTCGGAAACGAGTTTCTTGCGCATTCCGTCCCACGCTGCAGTGAAGTCGCGTAGATGTGCGTCCCGGGCGGATCGGATGTTTTCCTCATTCAGTCGATAGTGTTCTTCTACAATCCGTTGCGCCGCCTCGCGCCCAAACTTCTTAGATAGATGACCAACCAGCTGCACAAGGACACCGTGACGCGTCCCCTTCTGCGCAATCGGATAGCGAGCCAAAATCTTCTCGACTACTGGTCCTGTGCTGCAGCTCCATTGTGTGAAAGAGTAATTACCTGTACTTTCATGTAGGGAAAGTGCTGAGCTGTTACGAGGGAGAGCGTTTGTTACTTTCCCTACACCGGAACTCCACGTTCGCGGCAGCATTTCCAACAACGGCCCAACTGTTTCGGCTTCGATCAGTGAAAAGGTGTTGTTCTTGGGGTTCCATACTCCAGGCGCTCGGATAGCTCTACCACATGGCTGCGACTCCGCCCGCTCATTCGGGAATATCTCACAGCTGCCATCTGCAATTGGCGCTCCGATCCAGTCGCAGACCTGCTTCAATAATGGAATCCATCTGCCGATAGGATGCAGGTCGCGAGTGTAGATGAATAAGTGATAACCGTTACCAGACGCGCAAAGGATAAGGTAAAGCTGTGGTTGTCGCAGTAATAGCTGGAAGGCTTCCAGCGACCATTTCCGCGCTCGGTCGAACTCTCCATTGTGAGCATCGAAATCAATTGCGGCCCACCGGGATTTCTTATCTGCATTCGAGGGATAAAAGCCGATAGCAGTCTGGACCGTGGCCTTTCCGGTGACGGTAGCCCACGCCCACCTTGCGCGCTTGTCGGCCCTGTATCGGAAACTAGGCTTCTTGAATTGCGGCTCTCTGCTTTCTTTGTCTATCCAGACCGACAAGAAATGTTCCGGGGGATTATCGTTAAGCATGTGCTCACACAAGGCAAGAAAGTCGCCTTCGGTCCAAATAATGTCTGCACGCTTGGCTTCGCCAACGAGGTAGCAGTTGTTTGCAAGTGTCGGAAGTCGTCGCGCTGCGTCGGGGAGCTTTAGCATTGTGACGCTACCTCCCGCCGCTTAGCGCCTTTCCTGTTGCCCGCTGTCCTTACCCTCGGAGCTATTTCCGACGCGCTGGCAGCCGGAATACGCGATGAAAACACGTCATTAGTCGCCATGACGTAGCGCCTCACGATTCCCTTAACCTTCCGCCAATTGCCTCGCATCTCGTAGGTGCGTCGGTAATGATTGACGCCAGCTACCGCGACGCGACGCGTGTCCTGCCGCTGATCGAGCTTACGTGAGTATCGAGGGTCGGTTGTCTGAAACCAGAAAGTGCCAGGCGCGACCTTCCAGGCGCAAAGCTCCTGCGGCCCGTACGTGTAACAGGGATCGGCGCTCACAAGTCACCTCCGATCGTGGCGCCCGACTCAAGGAACTTCTCGAGATCGGACAGCCGAATCCGCACGAGCTTACCCGAGGGTTTAAGTGCCTTGAGTCTGCCAAGGCGGATTTGCGTCTCAAGGTAACGCGGTGTGCAGCAGACGTACTCTGCAGCCTGCCGCTTAGTTAGAATTGCCGGGATTTGCGCCCCGGCTGGCGCATAGATGCCAGTCATTAGACAATAGTTCTCCTATTGTCCCGACTCGCATGACTAGGGGCGCGGGATGTTGCCCCTTACTTAGGCTTTCGCCCTATCAAGGGCCGGTCTTGGCTTTTTCGCAGTGGAAACCTTTATGCGTGCTACTTAGCAGCGACCGCTGGTACTAAAGCTCCTGTCTTCCTAACCGAAATTCCTAATTGTCTCGCTCGCTTGCGTAAACTCTTTTTCACTCTGTTTTTGTCCTTTCGAGTAAGGGCGCGAGGGAGTCCGTTGCGAGGGACCGTCACATAATGTTTAAGGTCTTCTGACACTTCAAACAATCGGCATCCACATCAAACTGAAATTCGCTGGCGACATAATGGGTGCCGGAGCCAGCCTGCTTGTTCAAACGCCAAAGCTGCCGATCGGTGTATTTATCGTAGTGACGGAGCTGGCGCTTTGATTCGTGGATATGAGATACCGTTTCCTCGAATTCCCTCTCCCTCGCTAAATCGTAAGCCAAATCCTCCCAGTCGGGTTCGTACCCACAATGATCATAAACGCATGGATCATCCTCGCGTGCTAAACAATCAGGCGGGGGAATCATCTTATTCAAGGAAGGGTTTACTTAGAACATTCTCCCCTTTCTGAACGCCATCCTACTACATTTAGGAGTATATGCAAACACCAAAATCGCAAGATGTTGTATCGAAAAGCGGACAGCCCTTAACCGATAGACTTAGCGTTGAAGGAAACAACATTCCTAGCATTCTCCTCTGGAATAAGCTCCCAGTACCGCTCTGCTTCCTCTGGTAACACAAGCTCGCGATAAGTACTGTAGAGCAGCTGTGGAGTAGTATGCCCTAGCTCAGCCGCCACGCGCGGAGCATCATGAATCGCGGCCAGGCGATAGGACGCAAACGAATGGCGCAATCCGTTCTGGGGCCACCGCGTTAGTTCCGCCGCTTTACGGACTCGTGCAAGTTTCCCGCGCGCAGACCAGGGAACTACCGGTCCCGACATGCCGCTGCAAGGGCGAAGCCACGCGGCGAGATTCGATTGGATTGAGATACTCCTCCGCCGCGCGCTCTTTGCCTTTGCTTCTTTTATTTCGATGTGTCCCCGTGTTAAATCGACTTCACTCCAATCCAGTCGTTTAATCTCCGCGTCACGTAAGCCAGCGAAAGCGCCAATGGCGAGCATAGGCAACACGTCAGGGGCATTGCGGTTTGCCGCGTCCAGTAACGTACGCAATTCATCTACCGTGAAAATTTCTGGGGCCTTGTCGATAAGCTTCGGCTTTGCTGTGTGCAAGATCGGGTTGGAATCAATCATGCGACGTCGGGCGGCATAGCTAAATAGAACGCCAATGTGTGAGCGGAAATTTGCGCGGCTTTTAGGCGAGTAGGCGAGATCGCGTAGCCAAGTGTCCAGTTCCTCTACTGTGACTGCCGCAATAGGGCGGTCACCAAAGTCCCGACAGAACTTGGACAGATAGAGCCTCAAGCTTTCGATATACCGGGGCGCGCGGCCGTCCTTGCGCTTTGCTTGTATTACTTCCTCTGCGAGCTGCGCGACTGTTGTTTTGCAGCGGCGCACGCGCTCAAGGTGATCGACAAAGAAGGCCCCCGCATCATTGATCGTCTTGCCATATTCAGCGAGCGTGTTTCGCACGGTGATGAAGTCACTCATTTCCCGCTGCGAAAGCCCGATGGCGTCCCGGCTGTGCCGCTCTAATAACGTCTGTTGACGTAATCGCTCCGCTTCAGCTTCCGCGCGCGTCTTGTAAAACTTGCGGCCCTTGCCGAATGCGCGAAGATCGAGCAGGAATTTGTGTGTTGCACTGTGATGATACTTGCGAACATTTAAAACTGGCTTCTTCATGTCGAAAGTCATGCCTACCGTCAACATGGTGTCAACATCGAGTTTCCAGCGACTCTACTACTTAGTCACAAACTCAACAAAATAAGATATTTGCCAGGGTGGCGAAATTGGCAGACGCGCCAGACTTAGGATCTGGTGGAGAAATCCTTAGGGGTTCGAGTCCCCTCCCTGGCACGGCTTAAGAAGCAGCCAACGCCCAACGCTCAACGTCCAATTCAGACTGTGGCAGTTCGGCGTTGGACATTGAAGCTCCTTGTCAAAGCACGAGCCACTTCAGTTCGCGCGAATGCTTCTTGGTTTCCCACAAACGGGTACCACCGAGGAATGCGTTCTCATTTTGCCCGCGTTCCGTTCCTTCCGGCAAGCGACCGAAACGGTGCACGAGACCACCACCAAGAACGACATAATCGGCAACGAAGGATTTTCTGAGTTGAGTGACCGCATAAGCCACTTCTCGCTTCCATTTCTTTTCCCCCAACAGTGCCAGGCCTCGAATGCCGAGGTAATTTTCGATGATGTGTCCGTGTCGATATGGCAGATCGCCGAGTTCAAGCGGCATCAAATTCTTGTCCCAGACCAATGCGGATCCCAGTCCAGTGCCGAGCCCCAGAAAGAGCATGCGCCCGCCACGGTAACTTCCGAGCGCCTGCAGCGCAGCATCGTTGACAACACGCACCGGAATGCCCAGCGCTCTCGCAAAATTGAAACCAATCCATCCCTTGCCCAAGTGCTTCGGGTCTTTTGCGATTTGTCCTTTGCGCACCGGCGCGGGAAAACCGATGGAAGCCCGGTCAAATTTCCAACCGCGCGCAGTTTCCTTGAGTTTTGCGATTAGTTGTTGCGGTTTGAGTCGCGAGCCGGAAGGAAATTCACGCTCATCGCGAGACGACCTCAGCAGTTTTACGTATGTGCCGCCGACGTCGACGACCAAAACTTTTCTCTTCATGAGCGACGGCCCCGACGCGTTCGGGAGTACTAGCGGTCGCGTCGCGTCTTTCGCCCAAAACGCTGGAAGATGGTCTGCTGTTCTGGTTTTGCCACCGTGCTTGCTGGCCAGCATTCTACTATTTCAAGGGCGACAAAGCGGAAGAGCATCTGCCGCGCAGATTTCAAATCGAGTCGCAGGTTCTTCGCGATTTGCTGCACGGAGCGCGCGCCATTGAATTGCGACGCGAACTGTGCCTCATCTGGCGTCAGACTCAGCTTTTGGACACGCTCGAAGCCGTCTTTTGTATAAGCCGGAATCGACGCCGGTTCAAAGTGGGTGCTCTCATCGATATTCTCAACAAGACGCAAGGTTTCCAAGGCCCAGTCGCGGACATTCGGTTCCCCGGGTAGATCGGCAGCGTTCGTTAACAGGGCTGCATTCTTTTCAAACATGATCCATACCCGCGGGGCCGTCCAAAGTTGCGAGAAGAGCTTTTGCCCATATTGCCGCATTAACTCCAATGCTGACTCGCGGGCCATCAATTCCTGGCGAACAAGAGCAAGAAAGAATGGGGTTCCAGTTTCTCTCTGTTGATCGCGTGCGTTGGCCGCATTCCCCTCGTCAACGCCAGCGAGGAAGGCGGGCGTCTCCGGGCAGTAAAGCTCCGGATCCCGGGTAGTGACAAAGATGATTTCGCCATCGCGCGCCAAAAGATCGATTGGCTCCTGCTCCCAAAATGATCGCAGCAAGCCAGTAAGTTTCTCTCTTGAGATTGCTTGCAGGGCGCGGTTCAACGGAAAGAAGCTGGTGTGACCGCAGAAATAGACGTCGGCTGCGCGAGGCTCCTTTGAAGGAATGGCGTCTTCGGGCGGATCGCTCGTGGAAGGTTCGCCCCAGTCGGCAGGTTGTTGCGACGCGCTCCACCAATCGTCGGACTGCGCACCTTCCGCATTCGTAGGGGCGTCTCGGGGCGGTTCATCCGCCTGCGGAACGTCTGAACCTTCCGTTTGTTCTTGTTCTTGGTCTTGCTCTTCGCTGTTCGAAGATTCGATTTCGGCTTCTATTGACTTGGGTTCACCGGATGATTTCCGCATAATGTTCCTCTCCTTGTAAGCAAATCCTATATAACGGCTTTATCAAGAACCCAATCATGCCAATGAGGATCTCTGGCGATCTGTTGAGAACCGTCGCGAGAGCTCGCGCCGGCTGATTTTTCCCCGCTCGTTCGCCGGGATTGTGTCCACGATGAAAATCTGCTTGGGCACCTGCCAGGTGCTTAGCCCGCGACGGCAAAACCGCAGGAGATCAGTCTCGCTTACGTCTGACGCCGTTACCACGCAGGCCGCTACTTCTTCATTGCGCAATGCTCCCGCGCCCGCGGGACGACCAAAAACGACTGCTTGCCGGACGCCGCTGAAACGCAGCAAATGCGCTTCCACTTCTGCGGGGTTCACCTTCTTGCCCGCGACGTTAATGACGTCCGAAATCCTGCCGACGATTTTGAACCCGGAATCCTCTTGCGCCAGTAGATCGTCGGGAACGAAAATTCCATCGCCCAACTTTTCGTTGTCCGGTTCCGGGAAATAGCCGTCGCCGACAGCGGCGCTGCGCACGCGAACCTGGGTCGCTGACCCATTTGGGTCGACCATTTCAAGATTTACACCTTTCATTAACTCGCCAACAAACCCTTCACTGGGGTTAGTTGCTTCGCGATCGTAGCAAATCCCGCCACATTCCGATGCACCATAAAATGAGTGGATTGCCAGATTAAACTTTCCCCAAAATTTCTTGGCGACCGCGATCGAGAGAGGCGCACCCGCAGAAATGCAAAGCCGAAGCTTCGGCAGCGCGGGAACGTGTTCCATTTCACAAAATGCCTGATAGAAAACAGGCATTCCCGGGAAAACGGTTGCGTTGCTGCGCGCGAGGTCGGCGAGGATGGCGCGCGGTGTTCTGTCACGACTGATGACCATCGGCACACCGCGCGCGATCAGTGGCGTGAGGAGATTACTGAAACCGTAGGAGTGCGAGATCGGAATAACGCCGAAATTCAGATCGGCATCGGTAATTCCCATCGTCTCGCAAATCTGATTGCAATCAGCCAGAAGCTCCTCGCTGCGAAAGCGAATGAGCCGCGGCGCGGCCGTCGTTCCGGAGGTTAATTTGAAAAGCGTCGGCGGTCTGTCGCCCCAATCCGTGGTCCCGCTTCTTGCGGCGATTGAAAACGCTGCCTCCGCTTGCTGCTTGCTAACGGATTCATCGATCGGAAGAACAATACGCTGTGTCCGCAAACACGTCAGGAAAAGAGAAGGCCAATCAGCATGATTTCCAATCTGAATCGCGTTGACGTCAAACGGCTTGGACGGAGCCATCTTTGTCTGCACCGCGCGTGCGTGTTCCTCGATGCCGAGGAATGTTCTTATCACCTCACCGCTGGTCGCGAAAATCGCGGGCGCGTCGCGCTTTTGTGCTAGCGTTCTTTCCCAAGCTTTCAGCAATGGATCTGAGGATTTCATCTCTTGCGCGAAGCTCGTTGCAGGAGTAAGTTCCGCGCTCCTTTCCAAAAATGAAGGCCGGTATTCATCCAGAGTATTACGAGACCGATATGGCGTGCGCATGCGGTGCGGTGTATCATACCCGCTCCACGCGCCGCGATATTAAGATCGGTATTTGCGCTGCTTGCCATCCCTTTTTCACCGGCGAACAGAAGTTCGTGGATACGGCCGGGCGCGTCGAGAAATTTGCCCGCCGCTACGGCAGCACCAAAGCCGCGCGGGCTGAAAAGAAAGCTTAGCTGAGCTGTAGCCGCCTCGCGTTGCCGGGGCGCTATTCACTGCGACGCAATGCCGCGTAGCAGGAACGACCCAATGGAATTTAACTCCCTAATTCAACTCAAACGCGAGCGCTTCGATCAACTCGAGCGCGACATTGCCGACCCGGCGCTTTTTTCTAATCGCCAGCGCGCCAAGGCGATCATGCGCGAGCATGCGAGCATCAAACAGCTGCTGGCGAAATGGGATGAGCTCGAAGCTGCGCGGAAGCAATTGGACGACAATCGCGAGCTGGCCATGTCAGGCGATGTTGAGATCGCGGCGATCGCTGACGACGAGATTCCGGACCTCGAAAAGCGGGTGGCCGATCTCGAACGCGAAGTTCAGATCGCCTTGCTGCCGCCGGACGAAAATGAAGACCGCGACGCGATCGTGGAAATCCGAGCCGGAACGGGCGGAAGCGAAGCGGCCATTTTCGCGGCCGACCTTTACCGGATGTATCATCGCCATGCAGAATCTGCCGGCCTGAAGACCGAGGACCTCGAATCGAGTCCGTCGGAGCTTGGTGGCTTTAAGGAAGCAATCTTCCGCGTTTCGGGCGAATCTGTTTTCCGCAAGCTCCGTTACGAAAGTGGAGTTCATCGAGTGCAGCGCGTGCCTGCCACTGAGGCGCAGGGTCGCATCCACACATCGACCGCGACAGTCGCGGTGTTGCCCGAAGCGGAAGATGTCGATCTTGAATTGAAGCCGGAAGATTTGCGAATTGAAGTCTCGCGCTCCGGCGGTCCCGGCGGGCAAGGCGTAAATACGACCGATTCAGCGGTGCAGGTGTTGCACATTCCGACGGGCACAATTGTGCGTTGTCAGGATGGTCGCAGTCAGATCAAAAACAAAGAAAGAGCGCTCTCGATCCTGCGCGCCCGCTTGCTGGAGCGAAAGCAGCGCGAGGAAGCCGAAAAATATAGTGCACAACGTCGCGGCCAGATCGGCACTGGCGGACGTGAAGAAAAAATTCGCACCTACAATTTCCCTCAGAACCGCGTGACTGACCATCGCATCGGCCTGACGCTGCATAATCTTGACCGGGTGATCGATGGCGATCTCGACGAGTTGATCAGTACGCTACAGACTGCGGATGTGGCCGAGCGCTTGCGAGAATCAGCGGATGTGACTCAAGGAGCGACGGCTTCTCAGCCGTCGAGGTAAAGATGACGGATAGGAAACGGTCACTGCTTCTCTCACCTCAGCTCACGTAGTTAATAAATCAATGACGGTGCTCCAGGTGCTGCAATCGAGCACCGAATATCTTAAGAAACACAAGATTGAGAACCCGCGACTGAATGCGGAACATTTGTTGGCGCACGTCCTGGGGCGGAAGCGGATCGAGCTTTATCTGGATTTCGAGCGGAAGCTGACTGAAACAGAACTGGGGCCGTTGCGCGAATTGGTAAAGCGTCGCAGCGAAGGCGAGCCGCTCCAGCACTTGTTAGGCACCGTGGAATTTTGCGGGCTCACTTTTCTATGCGACAAACGCGCAATGGTTCCGCGGCCGGAGACGGAGCAACTTGTGGAGCTCGTTGAATCGAAAATCGAGAATCGAGAATCGAGAATTGTGGATGTTGGTACTGGCAGCGGTGTGATCGGGCTCAGCTTGGCAGCGAAATTTCCAGAGGCGAAGATTCTTGCCGTTGATGTTTCGGATGATGCACTCGCGCTAGCGCAAGAGAATGCAGCCAGGCTAAACTTGGGCAGCCGGGTCCGGTTTCTGAAAAGCCGTCTACTGGAAAATGTCGAGGGAGTTTTCGATCTAATTGTCGCGAATCTTCCTTACATCTCGACGCAGGAGCGGCACACTCTTTCGCGCGAAGTATTGCACGATCCGGAGGTTGCGCTTTTTGCAGGTACGGAGGGCGACGAGTTAGTGCGCGACCTGATCGCGGAGGCGCCATCGCGGCTTGGCCCCGGTGGGATGCTGGCCTTGGAAATAGGACTCGGCCAGAGAGATGCGTTTCTTTCGGCTCTGGCGGAAAAAAATTACCGCGACATTTGTTCGAAGAACGATTATAACGGCGTGACACGGTTCCTTTTTGCCAGGTATGGATAAGATCCTCGTCCACGGCGGCCATCCGCTTTCTGGTTCTATCAAGGTCAGCGGCTCGAAAAATTCTTCGCTGCCGATCCTGGCCGCGACGCTGCTCACTCGAGAGCCTTGTATTGTTCACGGCGTGCCCGACCTGAGTGACACTCATTACATGCTGCAGATTTTAACCCATCTGGGCGCGCAGGTGGAACGGGCCAGCGGAACGGTCAGCGTCACTGCGGAAAAGATCCACTCCGTCGCGCCTTACGATGTCGTGCGCAAGATGCGCGCTTCTGTTTGTGTGCTTGGGCCGTCGCTGGGCCGTTGCAAAGAAGCGACCGTCGCTTTGCCCGGTGGTTGCGTCATCGGTGACCGGCCAATTGATTTGCATCTCAAAGGTTTCGAAGCGCTCGGAGCGGCGGTACGGGTTGAAGGTGGCGACATCAAGGTTTTTGCGCCGAAATTGCGCGGAGCAGTAATCGACATGCATGGCAGATTTGGTCCGACTGTCCTGGGTACCGATAACGTGATGATGGCGGCGGTGCTGGCCAATGGAGTCACAGTTATTGATGGAGCGGCACAGGAACCCGAAGTGGTGGACCTAGCTACCTTCCTGAACAAAATGGGCGCGAAGATCGAAGGCGCGGGAACGCGTCGAATCATCATCGAAGGTGTACCTGAATTGCACGGCGTCGAACACCGGGTGATCCCCGACCGAATTGAAGCAGGAACATTTCTGGTCGCAGGTGCAATTGCCGGAAAGGGAGTCACCGTCAAGCGAGTGGAACCAGAGCATGTTCGCGCAATCACCGATGCGCTGGCCAGATGCGGTTTTCCAATAGAGGTGAAGAATGATGAGGTTTCGATCTTGCCGAACGGAGATGCGAGTGCGCTGGAGCTAACGACCGAACCGTATCCCGGTTTCCCTACCGACATGCAGGCGCAGATGTGCGCGCTACTCTCTACCAGCAAAGGCACCAGTTCTGTGACGGAAAATGTTTTTCCGCAGCGCTACATGCATGTGTCGGAGCTAAAACGCATGGGCGCGCAAGTGGAGTTGGAGGGTGCGACTGCCGTGATCGATGGTGTAGATTCTCTCCTCGGGGCACCGGTAATGGCCAGCGACCTGCGCGCTTCGGCCGCGCTGGTACTTGCCGGCTTGAAGGCCGACGGAGTAACCGAGGTCAGTCGTGTCTATCATATCGACCGCGGCTACGAACATCTCGATGAGAAATTGAGCGAACTCGGCGCGCACATCGAGCGGGTAAAAGCAGTGTAGCCCAATCTTTTTCCTTGCTCTTGTGGCAGCCAACGGGCAGTCGTTGTGATACGCAAAGCGAAAGGATAAATATGGATCAAACACCACCACCTCCTCCATCAACTTCATCCGATGTCCGAACATGGTGCGTCCTGTGTCACGCCAGCGCATTACTCGGGTTGTTTTTTCATTTCCTGGGCCACATCCTGGGACCGCTTATCGTTTGGCTCATGAAACGTGGCGACTCGCCTGAGATCGACGCCTACGGAAAAGAGTCGCTCAATTTTCAAATCTCGATGCTGATCTATGATGCCATCGCGGCGATTCTCTGCATCGTGCTCATAGGCGTTCCGATTTTGATCGCGCTGTGGGTGCTGAACACGGTACTTGTCGTCATTGCATCTGTGAAGGCCGGCCAGGGAGAGTTCTATCGCTATCCCTTTACGATTCGGCTGATTAATTAATTCAGCGCCGTCATCCCCGAGCGAAATCGAGGCATCCCGTTGCGCTGCCTTTGAGATAATATCGCGGGATTCTTCGACTGCGCTTCGCGCCGCTCAGAATGACGCTGCGTGGTTGGCGTCGCGCGTTTCTGCCAATCGGCGCAACGTCTTTAGATTGACCACGTCTTCTCGTAAGTCTTTGCCCTTCGGGGTTTCGAGTACTTTTGGGATCTCGCGGAATCGGCGGTCGCGCATGATGAAGCGGAAGGCTGGAAGCCCGATTTTGCCCTTGCCGATATGTTCATGTCGGTCCACTCGCGAACCGCGGGCAGTCTTGGAATCGTTCAGGTGAATCGCCACGAGACGATCCAGGCCAACCATGCGATCGAATTCACGGAATGTCTTCCGAGCCGAGGTCTCACTGCCGATGTCATAGCCCGCGGCAAAAACATGCGCGGTATCGACGCATACACACAATCGCTTCGGCTGGCGCACGCGGCTGATAATATATGCAAGATGCTCGAATTTGTTCCCCAGACATGATCCCTGGCCCGCGGTCGTTTCCAGCGCGATCCGTGTTTTGATTTTCGGCAGACCGGAAAGGACGCAGTCGATCGATTCAACGATTTTTTCGAGACCTGCTTCTTCACCCGCGCCGAGGTGCGCGCCGGGATGCAATACCAAAAATGGGAGTTCCAGCTGATCGGCGCGAACCAATTCTTCCGACAGCGAGCGGATCGAATTTGCGTGAAACTGCGCGTTGGTGGCGGCGAGATTGATGAGATAATTCGCGTGCGCGAAGATCGATAACAATTCGCCGCATTGCTGATGTTCGCGGAAGCGCGCGATTTCATCGCGAGTAAGCGGGCGAGCGAACCACTGCATGTTGTTTTTCACGAACATTTGCATTGCAGTGCAGTTGATCGAACGCGCGCGCTGAATCGCCATGTCGACACCACCGGCAACCGACATGTGCGCGCCGAGAAGAATGGGATAAGTCGGTGAATCGGCGAAAGAGCGAATCGGAGAAGGCTGTGTTTCGCGG
>Ga0193735_1000330_pt1 | contig 15082 bp, 10 predicted proteins | sample U1m2metaG_FD_145080 | JGI IMG/M metagenome (GOLD analysis project Ga0193735, IMG submission 145080) | Soil microbial communities from a riparian zone of the East river system, Colorado, United States - U1m2 | ecosystem: Environmental > Terrestrial > Soil > Riparian zone | place: USA: East River... | reverse complement strand
TGGTTGCAATAATGATCATTGGCCCGTTTGGACCGCCCTCGATGTAAAGCGGCTGGGTTAAGACGTTGCCTACGATCGTACCGTTGAAGTTTAAGTCGCGCGTCAGATTCGCGGCGGCCGACTGTGTGAAGGCCGAATCGATGTAAAGCCCATCACGCGAACTGTGGTTGTGATACTGGGTAACGCTGACCTGCGCGTTTATCGGAACAACCGCGATCCACAAACCTACGGCGACAAGCCAAAAAATGGAAAATACCGTTTTCAAAGGTCCATACTCGATAGCATTACGCGCTTTATTATCTTGCATAGGGCATGGGCCACCTGTGTATCCACCAGCAAGGCAGCAAATCAAATACCAAAAGAGAGACATGTTCGAGAAACGTTATGGCCAACTATCTGTCGGGTTTTAGCATGACAGTGAAATTCGAGGAGCCCGGTGCTACCAAATTCCGAAAATCGTAAAGCATTCCGACGTCACTTACACAATCCCGCCCGACACGCTGTTGATGCGGCATGCCAGCGTATCGAGCGCTTTTACGCCGGCATGTTTAGCCATTGTGGCGGAGCCGGACGAAGTCCTCGGGCGTTCCGGACTACCAATCCGGAAAGCGGCGGCGTAACGGGTTTGCCAATCGGACCTCTTTCGGTTGAGAGGCTCAAGCCCCCACCAAGCCCACGGCCAGTCGGCTCGCACAGAGCGATCCCCGTCGTGGATTTCTCCTATCAAATCCCGCACCGGCTCCCAGCCGAGGCCAATTGCAGTCTTCGTTCGAACGTCCAAATCGACTCCTGAAACAAAGAGGTACCCTCCTGGACTAACCAGTTGTGCTATATTGTCGAGGCATTTTTCGGCATCGGCTCGGGCCATGTGACAGAGAAAGTTACTCGCGACCACCATGTCTTGAGGCTCAAGAATGCTTATAAGTTCCGGGTCAGCTACATCCCGAACGTGCCACGTGATCCCCTCTTTGAGCCACGATTTGACTTTGGCCTGATCGCCCTCCCAATCGAACATTTCAACCATCTCAGCCTCGGTCAATCGTTCAAAAATCGAAGCACCGACCAACTCGGAAGTATCGGGAGTGTAAATGCCTTTCTCGGCGAAGCTCAGTATATCCTTCGAAATATCCACCGCCTGCAGGAGTACTTTTAAGTCCGGCCGTGCCGAGCGGACGGTCCAGAGGATTGAATATACCTCGGCTCCGATGCTGCAACCCAACACCGTAAGTCTTAACGTCGCGCCGTGGGGCTTCTGCTCGGCTAAGCGGCGCATCAATTCCAGCGCTGGACGATTCCTTAGAAAGAACGTGCCGAAGAACTGCTGGCGCCTGGCGCCGAGGCAAACCAAGCTATGCAACCACGCCCCGTACGAACGAACGACGTTCAGATTTCGTACGCGAGAAGGGAGACAGTCCCATATCCGCTTGTTCAGCCGCAAGTAAAAGCCGGCAGGAGACTTTCCTAAGACCTGGAAGCGCGCCACCTTCGCCAGGATTGGATGATACCCTTCGTTGTTTATCACAATGAAAGTCTCTTAGCGCTTCGTTCGCTCAAACGCATTGGAGACAAGGGTGTATTGCTCGTCCAAAGTTCTACGATACTCCTCCGTCTTCTGTTTAATGTAAAGCCTAAGCGCCTCGGCATTCTTTTCGAGTTTAACAAGTCTATCGATCAAATTGTCAAAATCCAAGTTAGCCAGAGGAAGGCAGTATTCTGTCAGCCCTATTTCGGTCATCAAGGAATCTAGCTTTCCATGGTCTGACAAGCAGATCACTGGCTTATTGAGCATAAGAGCCAATACTAGATTATGAAACCGTGATGTGACTAAAAAGTCGACGGCTGCGATTTGAGACAACAACTGCTGTACCGTAAATACCGGTTCATTAACAATCTGACCTTCTTTATTCATTAATCCACGCTCGTGCAGCGATTCCATGAAATCTTGTTTCACGCCGCTGTCGTACAAAGTATCTCCTATTATCACTCGCACCATGTACTTTCGCTCGCACAACCAGGCCACAAGGTCTCCTAGCGTGTTCAAGTAATCGCGATAGGTGCGATTATTGTGGCGATCACGGAGGCCCTCTCGACCCAGGTAGTCCTTTAGTCCAATACCGAAGACAGGCCTTTGTTTACCTACGTTCTGACATGCTGGTAACAACGTACGTTGCAAACTAAACGCTAAGTCGGGATAAACGGGGTCACAACCCCGACAAAGCCCCATTTTCCCCACGAACTGTTTCGAGGCGATGTCTCGGTAGCTACGATAGTCCGAGAAATTGAGACTTGTCCTAATGAACCACCTGCTCAGAGGATGATATATCGGGCCGACTCCGATGTTTAGGAAGAGCAACCTAGCCCTGCACAGTTTGGCAATGATTGCCCATTTGAATATGTCGTAAGGCCAGCTAAACGGTCCGGTCACGTAATCTGATACCACCTGCGTTCCCGGAACGATGAGCATATGGCTCCCCTTGATCACCTTAAAGCCCTTAACCCAATGGATCAATTCTAGCGGAATTCGGAAAAGAATCTTTCGCAGTAATCTCATCAACCTTGAGCGTGGCCCAGACCACAATTGAGAGTCCAACCAAGCTGGATATGTTCGATGGGCCGCAAATGCAGGGATACCGTGTCTTAGTTCTGTATCCTCGGGGACTGTGGAAAGACATGTAAATGTTGCATCCGGCACGGCCTTATGGATGTTGTACATGGTAGCCTGCAACGTGCATTCATTACCTAAATTCTGATTCCCAAACACGCCGAAAAAGACGATTTTGTTACTCTTTTTGTTTTGTTTCACTTCGCGATTAAGATTTTTTGGACGGTGTCCAAAGCTTTAGTTGATCGCTGTTACATTTAATGCAGACGCATGGTACGGGGAGAGCTGTAGTGCGGTGGCGACCCTGTGCCTGACGTAATGTGCATTCTCACCCCCCCGCTGGGAGGTACTACATCAAAGGATAATTTCTGGCAACGTCCGCCAGTTCTTTCAGTCGTTTCTCCCGCAACTCAAGCTGCGGCATGGGCTCGAGTCCGGCAATGGCAAGAATTTGTTTCCAACGATACGACCAGTCGTGGCGAAGGAGTGCTTCCGCGGCGTTCCGGCGGCTGGCTTCGCAGAGCCGCTCCGGTTGATCAGCAAGCTCAGTCAAAACGTCCGCCACATCGGAGCTATTGGGGTCGATTGCAATAACCGCGTCCCTCCAATCAAAAAGCTGGCGAAACAGCTCACAATCCGGAGCTTGGCCGATCATCACGGTACCTGCCGCCGCGCCTTCGTAAAATCTAGCAGGCACTTCAATTTGCCCTCGAGTCTCCTGCGGCAGGTTCACCTTGCCAGGGGCAACCAAAAAATATCGACTCCGCTTGATCTGATTGGCAAGTAATTCACGGTGCTGCCTATGGTTGGACACCAAGTTTTCCGCACCAGCCTGGAGCGTCTCATAAACGTAAAACATGTTCCGCTCAGCCGTGAACTTAAGCAGCGTCCGGTGAAGACCGTCCAATCGGCGGCCCAGGCTGTAAACGTCGATCACCCGTGCCGGCGGGTTCGGGTAAGGGCTGAAACGGATCGCGTCCACCCCATAGGGAAGGAAGTGGCAACGCCGTCCAATTACTTGGCTGATCGCGTCCACGCTCCCTTTGAAGCCAACGAACACATGATCGAATCGTTTCAGGATGTGCAGGTAATTTCGGCTATGGACCACCTCGGCGGAGTACAATTCGTCCAGCCAACATACGCTTGTCCTGCACCGATCCTTCCAACCCTGCATGGCGTTCACGTAAAGCACATCTCGAAGAGTTTGGAAGCGGCAAAAAAACAGGTCGTATTCCTTTCTGAGCCGGACCGGACGGAGTCCGGGGTTGACGGAGGCCAGCGTTCGAGTCACATCCTTCCACAAAAGCCTACGCTGGCATTTTTCCCTAAACCTGAAGCCCACGCCGGGTTCCAGTGGAAAGAGATCAACGTGATCAGACTCCGTGAAAACATCCTCAGCTTCGTAATTCGCCGCCTCAAACGCCATGCGAGCGACTCCTCTCCAGGTTGGCATGCAAACCCGAGGTGCGGGCGATGACGCCGATGGTTGCGACAAGTGTCGTCCCCGACCTTGGTCGTTTAGCGTGTGCATATTTTCATACGCTCGGCGCACCCAGCCGCCAACCTGGGCGGGAAAAGTGTTGATCGACTGGGGATGTCACCAATCCTCATTTTATCGATGAGCGTAGAAATACCGATCGATACAGATGCTTCGCATATTTCCCATGGACTCGTGCAGGTAAAAATCGAACCGCATCGCACACCGCTGCCCAGCGCCAGGCACATGGGCAAACTATTGCCAAAAACCAGACCATCGTTTCGTCGGCCATATCGGACCCGCGATCTATGAGATAGCCAAATGTCCTTGCTCCGTCAGAATGGTAAAATGTCCCAAACGCGGAAAAGCCGCTCAAACTAAGGATCACAAACGCTGCTGAGGATCTCATCTGCACCAAGCCGCGGAGCGCAACCCCCTTAACGTTGTAGCCTTTTAACAACTTGATGATCGGGCAACGATGCAGCGTCTAGTAATCACCTACGGTGCGGCTAAACTCCAGCCCGGCCGGAAGAGTTGGGCCGTCCGCAGAGCCGGTGTAAGGTGTTATTGAAATACCAGATTGCTGTTTCGCGATGCCGCGATGGGATGGACGTCAGACGCAATGTTCGGCTTGGCGTTGCTGTTGGAGTCGACGTATCTTTCGGTTTAGCTGTTGGTTCTGGCGATGGCGGCGCTGTAACCGTTGTCGCCGCTGTTGGAGCCGGTTTAGACGCTGCTGTAGGTTGGAGCACCTCGAGCTCGGTGGCGGAGTCGGTGGCGGAGGCGGTGGCGGAGGCGCTTGCCCGGTTACCAAAGGATGCGGATAAACATAAGGCGTATAACCAGGCATGCGGGTACTGTTGAAATAATGCTCATTGGCTCTGACGCCCGGGCCTGCGCTAAAATTGACTGGTGCGTTACCAGTGGTGTTGTTCCACGAGTAGCACGGCTCGGTCACTTGATTGTTCCATCCGGCGGGTCGAACTGGCGGGGTGCCAGTAATCAAAGAACCGAGCGCACGGCCGGGTTGATCCAGGGCGTGAACCACTTTACGAATTTCAAGCGAATCGCCTGCGCAGAACGACATGGCTGGGGGTGTCGGATAACCACCGTTTTCCGAGTAAGTGATCGTGTTCGATGTGTTGCTCAGAATTTCGCTGAAACTAATGCTGCCTGAGTTGCAAACATCACTGGTGCGCCTGATAGCGTATCCTGCCCAGTAGTTCGTTGTCCAGTTTACGCCGGAGACAGTCACGGTTCTGTTCCCGCTGTTGCCTGCCGCCGTCCCCGTGAAGAACGCGTTCGGCGCGTTCACGTCCCATGCATTTGTTCCGTCGGCGCCGCCCCAGGGGTCAAACGGGTAGAAGTTTCGGAAATTTTGAAGCGTAAATGTAGCTGAATTGCCCCAATATCCGCTGATGATGTTGTCGTGAAACAACACCCCTCCTGAGCGGACGCCGCCTACGAACCTGTTAAGATCAGTTCCGGTAAATGTATTGTTATACACTTCCATTGCCCTGCCGCCGCGCGGGCGCCCCGTGCTTTCAGTGCCGTGATTGGCTATGAGGCCGTTGAAAATATTGTTGTGCCTGACAACAAATCGCCCTCCTCCGTAGGAATCTGTAATGCCTTCTTGGTATGGGTTGCCATGCGTAAAGGTGTTGTCCTCGATGAACAAGAACTGCGATGAGCCAAAACCAGTCGGCGCCGCCCACGAACCGTCACCCAAGGTTCGTCCGTTCCAATATGAGTCGTAGATATTGATTGGCAGGCCAGTCCTGTCGATTACGAACGTGTTGTGATCTATTACTCCGATTACCGTATCGAATACCGACGCACCGTTCAGGTTGTTCCATTTACAGTGGTCAAAACGAAATTTCGAGCCGTTGGTGTTTGACCCGACAACACGCAATATGTCAGATTGCCTGTTTGTTCTGCCTCCGTCCTGAAATTCAATCCCGGTGATGCGCGTTAGACTGCCAGCGGCGAGCGTGACTTGAATGAGTTGTCCGGATTGAACGCTGTCCATTATAACCGTGGTGCCTACTCCTGCGCCTTGCAGGGTGATCGCCTTGCTGATCGTCACTCCGGTTGCCCAATGCAAAATTCCCGCGGGGAGCGTGATCGTATCGCCGTTATGTGCTTGGTTATTGTGAATAGACTGAATGCTTGCTGCTGTCCCATTAGATTGGTAGATCGCGGCCCGAGACTGCGGAGCCAAAAAACTGCTGAAAATTAGAGTATAGAGTACGATTACGTGTGATTTCATGACGGAGGCTTGTTGAGAGTGGAAGCCTAACGCCGTCGTTCGTATCAGGATAAATTGTCATGGCAAGCAATTTTTTTCGTCCGTTCCAATTTTTTTCGAGCAGGTTTTTTTTGGGTCGCCGTTTGAAGGGCAAGAGCCTGAACTGATGGACGTCCGGGATGCCTTCTATGCCTTCCACACTTTTCCCGGCAAGACCGGCACGCCAGCCATGGCGTTTCGGGTATCCACTATGCACCGGGCCCACTCGCCAAGCTCATGGTAGTTCACCGACGAATGGTTGGTCGCAATGAGAACAACATCGAAGTTCTCTATCGTTGCACGGTTCCACTCGACGGATTTTCTTCCCGCGAACTGCGGGTGCTCGCGGGTTGGTTTGATCACCGGAACATAGGGATCGTAATAGGCGACTTCCGCGCCGCGGTTCTGGAGCAAATCCATCAATACGTAACTGGGCGATTGGCGTTCATCATCAACATTTGGCTTGTAAGCCAAGCCAAGCACGAGAATTCTTGAACCATTAATGGATTTTTGTTGAGAGTTAAGTGTGTCGGCGACGCGATGTACGACATGCTCTGGCATCCGTGTGTTGATCTCGCCCGCCAACTCGATGAAACGCGTATGCTGGCTGTACTCGCGAGCCTTCCATGTGAGATAAAATGGATCGATCGGGATGCAATGTCCGCCAAGCCCAGGGCCGGGATAAAACGGCATGAACCCAAATGGCTTCGTTTTGGCTGCTTCAATGACTTCCCAAATATCAATGCCCATCGCGCCGTAGACGAGCTTCAGCTCATTGACCAGCGCGATGTTTACACTACGAAAAATATTCTCCAGAAGCTTGGCCGCTTCGGCGACGCGACACGAAGAAACAGGCACAACTTTGTCGATGGTTTTGCTATAAAGAGCCACCGCGCGATCAAGGCAGGCTGGGGTGTATCCTCCTACCACTTTCGGGATTCGTTTAAGGTTGCTCTGTTCGTTAGCCGGATCTTCGCGTTCTGGCGAGAAGGCAAGGTGAAAATCCACACCCGCCTTCATCCTCGAGCCGTCCTCCAATACAACGCGCAGCTCCTCTTCAGTCGTTCCAGGATAGGTTGTCGATTCCAGAACCACCAAGGCTCCCTTTGCGAGATGCGGCGCGATCGACCGGCCGGTTTGCGTGATGAACGACAGATCGGGTTCGCGATTTTTGTTCAGCGGTGTTGGCACACAAATGATGACTGCTTCGACCTCTTTGATGAGACTAAAGTCTGTTGAGGCTGAGAATTTTCCGGAAGCCAGCAACTCTGCGATGGCCGACTGTTCAATATGTTTGATGTAACTCCGCCCGTTGTTTAGCAGCTCAATCTTCGTAGGATCGACATCGATTCCTAGCACGCTAACGCACGAGCGTACAAACTGGATGGAGAGCGGTAGCCCCACGTAACCAAGGCCGACAACTGCGATTTTCATTTTTTAATCATGCACCGGCGCCAGCCGAGCCGCCTTCCCTGGATGCACCGGTTCCGACGGAAAGAACAATAATCTGGCATATAAGTAAGCAGCGAACTCACTGACTACATTCCTAACACCTTGGCTGTAGTGCCACCATCGGTTCGCGGGATAATCCACGTTCGCCACGGCGATGATTCCAACCTGTACATCCTTTCCAAAGGCTTTTTGGAAAAGCAGGCGAGTGCGGCGTGCGTGTACATCTTCGGTAACAACATCGATGCCAGATACGACCATATTATGGTCGCGGAACCAGTTCCGCAGTGCAACAGCCGACTCGTAGGTTCTGTCGCGGTCCATCACACGAGAGGGCACCATCTGCAACGATTGCTCCGGCACGCCCGCCTTTTTCAAAAGGTCCGCCCCAACACTGGCTGAGGTCATGAAGTCGTTGCTGTATCCTCCAGTGCCTTCCACCGGGCCGCCTGTCGTAAAAACGCGTTGATAGCGGTTATCCTGGAATTCCTTTACTGCCGCCCGAATTGCATACTCGTTTATCCACCCCTCGACTACAAGGGTATTCGCATCGACGCGGTGGGTTATCGCAAGAAATGGGTAAACGCCCTTCAAAACAAGCACGCTGACGAGCAAAAGAGCGGAAATGACAATCAGCCGGCCACGCCAGGAAAGCGACCACCGCTCCCTGCGATCAAACAATCCCCATATCGCGCGGCGCGGTGTGGGCTGTGCCAATGGAACAGACGCACTAACGCTATTTTGCATTAAAAAAACTGATCCGGGATTTCATTTCCAGGAGAATCTCAATGAGCGAAAACGCCACTCGACGCATCGCAGGGACAACAAAAATTAAGATTGCTCCAGCGAAAAGCCCAATGGGAGCGCTCACTACCAATTGCACTAGTGGATGTGAGTTCACGAGAGGGAGGCGCACCAGCCAAGTCACACTGCAGACTACTATCCAAAGCGGAAGGTAGCGGAAAATCCCAGACCACAAATCCGCCGTAGTCACAGGGCCATTCCGTCCGGCAAAATAGTAAACAGCCGGCGTCCCAAATAAAAGTCCGGCTGTGGAGAAAGAGATCGCGAGTCCGACAGGGCCAAACGGTAGACCGACAATAAAGGAGGCGATCGTGATACTGGAACAGAGCAAGCTAGCGAACAGCCAATCTTTGCCTCGCCCCTGAGTTTGGAATAGCCAAGTTGAGGCTCCCGTCAGAGGAACCCAAATGGCCGCGATGGTAAAACCAGCGAAAATAGGTATGGCCTGTTCCCATTTCGGCCCCAGGACCACAAGAGTCAGAGGACGAGCAAGAGCTAGAAGTAGACCAGTGAAAAGAAAGGTTACCAACGCCATCGCCTCGTACACGCGAAGAAATGTGCGACGGTATCGCTCCGGTTCGGTTTGGACCCGCGACAGGGCCGGAATCAGCACAGCATTGATTGGCATCGTGAATTGTTCCAGCGGTCGCATGAGAAGAATGGAAGCTCTCGAATACAGGCCAACCGCCACTGGACCGAAAAAGCGGCCGATCAAAACATTATCTAAACCTCGAGCCAGCGTGTTTATCAGGTTCCCAATCGTGATGTTTGCTCCGAAACTCAGCAGGTGTCGAGTTTGAGCATTCCGCGAGAATAATCGAGGCTGCCAGCCCGAAATTAACCAGGACAGCACAAGCCTAATGACGACTTGCATCAGGTTGGCACCAACCAGCGCCCAGTAGCCGTATCCGGATAGCGCCATGCCGATGCCAGTTAGGTAACCGCCGAGCACGCAACTAACCTCGATCGTCGCGATGGCCCCGAAGCGCATCTGCCGGTTTAACAGCGCAATGTGTTGAACCGCCGAGGTAGTAAGGAGAAAGGTAATCGAAAGCGCGAGCGTGATACCTACAAGCCGTGGTTCGCGATAAAACCATGCGATTGCCGGTGCTGAGGCAGCAACGACCAGTGTAACAACACCACCCACACCAACGTTTACCCAGAACAGATTGGACACCTGTGCGTGACTAATCTCCTGCCGCTGCACCGTGGCTGTAGAGAGCCCTATATCCTGAAAAATCCAGAGAAAACCCATCATGGTCGTTACCATGGCATACAGGCCGAAATCCTTTGGTGTGAGCAGGCGCGCAAGCGCCATAATAAACGCGAGGTTTAACAGGAACTTGATTGCCTGTGCCGCGATCGTTATAAAACCCCCGGAGATCGTTCGGCCCTTGAGATCACCCAAGAGGTGATCAGTATTAAGATGTTTGTCGTTGGGATCGACCCGTTTGCTCACACTATCTTGTTCGCCTGTTTCTCGCGGAGCCACGTCAACCAAAATAGCCTCACTTTGAGCTGCGCTCGAATTATTGTTGGTAGTCATGTCGATTTCTTGAAAATCCAGGTTAGCTGGACTCACGCTGCTGAATAGCGCGTTTGATATTTCATCAATGCCGCTTTCTTACCCAGGAAACGACCGGTCTCGTTTCTTAACTGGGCAAGCTCGGGTCACGCTGAAGAGAATGCATCATCTTGTCCCACGCTCTTAGCACGGAACACTTGGTCTGATTGTAGTACAATTGGGTATTCTTTGCAGCCGCGAAGCCAAAGAGCTTTTCAATCCAGGCAAACTTCCACGATGCCTTGGGAAGAGAAAGCCGGCCTCCCAGACTCGCGGCAAGTTGTTGTGCTTCCTGCACCAGGTCAGGACGGTTCGGGTAGAAACTAGGCAACCAATCCTGCAAGCAGATCACGCACGCCGCGCGAACGCGGTCGCTGTCTTCCCGGGCACGCAGGTATCCAATCTGCAGCTTCATCGTTAGGAGTTGCGCTTCCATTTTCTTGTCCGATCGGCCGATATGACTTAGGCGACTACTCGGCGTGATGCGATAATAGACCCTGCTCTGTGGAATGAACCGAATGCCACTACTGACATCAATTACACGAGCGAAATATTCGCCATCGTCGTCTACTAGAAGACGGGGGTCCCAGGGTCCGGCAGCCTCAGTCAACTCTCGGCTAACGAGCCAAGTGGCGGTTTGCACATGCCAGTGTCCTTCCCACTTCCTTATCAACCATTCAGTCGGGGTAAGGTCGAACCAGAGGGAACTCGGAATAAATTTTGCTTTGCTTGGCCGATACCGGAAAGAACCCCATGGCGAAGAAAAAAGTATCCGTCGGTCCTTCGCCCGTTCCGCTTGCTCCATCTGGTGAGTGATTTTGTGCGGGGAAAGCAGGTCGTCTGCGTCGAGCCATTGAATGTAATCACCGGTACTTAACGAAAATGCCGTGTTTCGCGCGGCAGCAGCTCCTTGATTTGGCTGCGTAACAACGCGGACTCCTTTCGTCTCAAATTGCTGGGCTATTCGCAGCGTGCGATCGGTAGACCCGTCATCAACCACGATGACCTCTTTATTGGGCCACGTTTGCCCAAGCGCCGAACGAATCGCCTCGGCGATCCAGGGCTGAGCGTTGTAGGCCGGAATTAGGATGGAGACCAGAGGCGCCATGTAGTCAGAAATCAGAGAACGGAAGAGCGTGGGAAAACCGTAAAAGGTTAAATAGTGTAATCATTAAATCGGACGATTTGCAAAATTTAGCGTTAGATTTCAGAAGTCAGCGAGAAGATAAGAGATTGGAATAAACAGCCGTCGTTATCTCGGCCACTTTACTCCATGAGTATCGCTCATTCGCATACTGTTTGATTTGACACCGCGTATTTTCCAGGTTGCTGAATAGTTCGCTCTTAAAATACTCATCGATCTTGTTTGCCAGGTCGGATGGATCCTGCGCTCTGAACACCAAGCCTGTCTTGCCTTCGACGATTTCATTCTTCAAGCTCGCTACATCGGCGGCGATGGCGGGTAGCCCAAAATTGTAGCCAAGGAATAGCACGCCGCTCTGAAACACCTGTGCATACGGTAGGACCAAAGCGTCGGCCGCTTTGAAATATAGCTCCGTCTCTTCGTCAGGGACGTACTCGATCTTCTCGATGACGCGATCACCAATGTTACCCTTGACAATGGTCCGCCGAATTTCATTCCAGTAACTCTGTGGCCCCTTTGGCCTTCCCACAATTAATAGGCGATAGCTACGATCTTTTTTTAAGAGTGCAGAAAAAGCCGCTATCAAGTACTCGAGCCCTTTATAGGGGGCGATGTTTCCAAAAAACAGCATGACTTTATCGCCGCTGCTTACGTCCAACCGGCGTTTTGCGTCCGCGCTTGAGAGTCCAGTGTTTGGAACTGTGTTATTAACCCCAAATGGGATAACACTGACCTTGTTCTCGGGAATATGAAACTCAGAGATCATCTCGCGTTTCATTCCGTCGGTGTGAACGAAGAGGTGGTCGCTCAAGTTATACTGAACTTTCAGTGAAAGCCGATTGAGCCACGAATCGTTGGAATCCCGCTTACCCGCGTTCACATTATGCACGGTGAATACAATGCGTTTACGCAGCAGTTTGTAATAGAGCATCAACAACGTGCAGTCGAAGAGCTGGAACTTATTATTCCAGAGAATGTGAAAAATCTTCGGCTTCGCTCCGACGCTGTACCCAACCAGGCGCCAGTAGTACGCCAACACTCTGGCCATCTTTCGGATCGGTCTCGCGTTGGGATTCTGGTCTCCGCGCAGATTAAGAAAGTGCACTCGACGATTGGTTAGTACCTCTGGGACGCTCAAATCGTCGCTGCCGATAAAATCAACGGAAATGCCTTCTGACGTGAGCGCAGTTGCCATTCCGAGGGCGTAGGGCTTGTCTCCGCCGCCGGTGAGAAGGGCAATCTGAAGTGGGCGAGGGTGTTGGATTGATAAGCCGCCTGCGCCTAAGCTACGGCGTGCCAAAGCGGACAAAGCGACATCTGAGGACGCGGATGGGGATGGCCCTTGATGTCTGGTTTCGGGTGTCTGTTCGGCGAGTGGCATCATTTGACGGCACGAATCGCTACGTCCAACTGGCTCATGACTGTGCTTAGCACCTCATCTACTGAAATAGCGCTTGTCGCGCGCTCATCGTATCCCCGTTTGTAGAAGAACTCTTCCAGCAGCGGAGAAACGACTTTTTTCTGAATCCCATAGTCGTAAATTTCCCAAGGGCTCGTGCACGTAAAAAGAGTCACGCACCGCGTACCCGTCCCTAGCGCCAAATGCATTGGCAGACTATCACCGCCGACCAGGCAGCAGTGATTTCGGACATCAGCCAGATGTTCGAGCAGCGATGACCTTTGCGGGAGTACATTGACGATCAACCCGCTATCTTCCAGGTGCCGTTTTAATTGCTCGTAGTAAGCCCATCTCTTCATCGGCCAGACAGGTCCGGCATCGGCTGCTATGGCCACATCGCCCGATAGCTCGGTTTCAATCGGTTCCGGCAACAAATAGGTCTCACCCGCAAAATCGAACCCAAGTCCCCTAAAAATCAGCTCCTGATATGTCTGCCGATTGACGAGCTTAAGCCGATCAGCCTGCGACCGGCCATGGGAACTGATCAGACTGAGATCGAACCAGCACCTCGAGTTGTCCGTATAACGCAAGTGCTGAGACGAGTCCAAGTAAGCACCGAAAATCTCGGCTGGCCGGACACTCTTCAGAAACATGGCTACCTCGAGGGTGTCTTCCAGATTTATGGCAAGGTCGTAGGGAATGTCTAATGCTCTTGCGCGCTCTTCCCACGAAAAATGACGCAAGTTGTCCGACAGACCATCCAGCAATACAGCATTCTTCGCTGCTGTGATCCATGTGACCGAACCGCTTAAGCGACGCAGCAGAGGCGTCGTGCGGACAACATCACCAGTAGCGCCGAGTTTGACGATCAAGACGTTCATACGAGCTCAAAACATTTCATGGTTGGGAGCGGGGCAGTTGATACTTTTTTCCTTTATCTCGTGTGACCTGGTTACAAGCTTACGTTTTCGGCGGTAGGTGTGGCCGGTTTATGGCGGCGAATTCTAATTCAGGTCGATCAGTTTTCTCTGGATGAATTCCAGCGTCAAAATCTTGTGTATCTCAGAGGTATAGTTTCGCTGCCCAGTGCTATGGGCTCTGAGCATCGCTTCCACAGAATTCGCTCGAAGGTAGGGTCTGCTGCGCGCACCCGAGTCGAGAAGTATCTCCCTTACCCATGGCGAGAGTTCATCGCGGTACCAGACACGGAAGTGAGCGACTTTGTGCCGCCCAAGGAACAATTCTTCCAGGCGCAGCGGGGCAAGCATGTGATCGATTTTTGCCAGCCATTGCGGCATCCCGTAATCATAGGCGTACTCCGCTTTAAAGGTGAACTCTTGGTACCAATGCAGCAACCGATTAAGACCGCGAATTGATCCAGAGCCGAGACCGCGATCTGTCGCAATCTTTCCCAACGCTGGATTGCCATCAGCAATGAGTCGAATCGCTGGCTCATTCTGCAACAGCGTTGCAGGCGTTTGATAAGCTAAGGCAACGAGATCATTATCAAAATACGGAGTTCGATACGTGACCTGCGATCGCTCTATGGCAAATTTGCTGGCCATATACCATGGCGCCTGCTTAAACGAAGTGAAGGAAAGCCTGTGACCTTGAAGCTCATTAGCATAGGTCTCACCCGCGTCCCGAAATGAGCTTTCCAAGTCCGGATCGAAAACGCCTTCCAGAGGAGCCGGCTTGAACATTACAAGACGTCTCAAGATTTCGCCGCCACAGACACCGCTAAGTCGGACTGGGGCGATTTGACGGGCCAGTCTCTGAACGTACAAGTCGATCGACCCACTTACGTCCATGGTACCGTCGCTAATGTAAACGGCTTTCTCCGCGAGATCGCGAAACTGAGACAAGAACTCGTCGCCCACGAGAATCGTGTTGTGAGGCTGCCGGCAAAGTTTCGCGGCTCGGCGCGCGATCTTGACGTCTTCACAATCACGGTATTTACCGCCCCACGTATAGCATGGAAGTGTGCCGGGGGGACGAGGCGCCCAGGCCAGCATCATCCGGCTATCTACCCCGCCAGTCAGAGACAAGCCGACGGACTGTTTTCCAAGGAAATATTTCGGGAGGACCCGTGCCCAGGTTTCTTTCAACTTCTCGTAAAAGTGGGATTCGCTTAACTGCGGCTGACTTTCCCATCCTTCTCGCTTGAAGTAAGTCTTTTTCTTTACGGGTTCTCCCCTGGAAAACACCCACGACGAACCTGGTGGAAGCAGGGAGATTCCGGAGAAAAGGGTCCTATCTTGCAGAACGGCCTCGCAACAGAGAGTCTCGCCCAGGCTACGTAAATCAAGTTGACGAGTGCTGGGAAGGATTTTTAGAAGGGCCTTCGCTTCAGAAG
>Ga0193735_1000329_pt1 | contig 15086 bp, 15 predicted proteins | sample U1m2metaG_FD_145080 | JGI IMG/M metagenome (GOLD analysis project Ga0193735, IMG submission 145080) | Soil microbial communities from a riparian zone of the East river system, Colorado, United States - U1m2 | ecosystem: Environmental > Terrestrial > Soil > Riparian zone | place: USA: East River... | reverse complement strand
GCGATGGCGACGGCTGCAGCGGACGTATTGCCGTAGCGATCCAGATTGACAAACATTTTGTCGCGCGAAATGCCGAGCCGGTCCGCGATCGCCTCCATGATGCGCAGATTTGCCTGGTGCGGAATGACACAAGCGATGTCTTCGATCGAAAGCCCCGCCTGACCGAGAGCCTTTTTCGCTGCGTTGAGCATCGCTATGACAGCTTGTTTGTACACTTCTTTGCCGGTCATGTGTATCGTCGCCAAATTCTTGTCCACATTGTCTCGTGTGATAGGGCAGCGCGAACCGCCTCCAGGCATGAACAAAATGTCTGTGTACTGTCCGTCGCTTCCGATGTGAGTGCTGATGACGCCGTGGGCGCTGCCCCGGTGGCGCAAGATAGCGGCGCCTGCTCCGTCACCAAAAAGGACACAGGTGTTCCGATCGGTCCAGTTGGTGATCGACGTTAATTTCTCTGCTCCAATCACAAGCACAGTTTCATGTGTATGGGACATGATGAATTGTTGTGCAATTTCCAGAGCAAACAAAAAACCGGCGCACGCTGCGGAGATATCGAGGCAAGCGGCGTTAGTGGCGCCAATTTTCTTTTGCACAAAGCACGCTGTGGCGGGAAACAGCATGTCCGGCGTGGCCGTTGCCACCATGATGAGATCGATGTCTTTGGGGGAAATTTTGGCCTGCTCGATCGCCTTTAGCGCCGCCTTGGCCGCCATGTCGCTGGTGTCTTCGCCCTTCGCCGCAATGCGACGTTCCTTAATACCTGTGCGAGTGGTGATCCACTCGTCGCTTGTATCGACGATTCGCGAGAGATCCGCATTGGTCAGAATTTTTTCGGGCACGTAACTGCCGGTGCCGATGATTGAGACCGTGCGCAGCGCCTTAGTGGAGCGCGGGCTCAAGCGGGGCTGTCGTTTCATGATAACGGCGAATCTCCTCGACGATATGCGGGTTCACCTGCTGTTCAATCGACTCGGCCGCCACTCGTAGCGCGTTTTTGATCGCCAACGGCGTGCTCGCGCCGTGCGCGATGATGCAGATGCCATTTACGCCGAGAAGCGGACTGCCGCCGTACTCTTCATAATTCGTCTTGGCCTTAATCGTTCCAATGGCATTCCTCGCGAGGAATGCGCCGACTTTTCGCATCTGTGTACGCATGAGCTCATGCTTAAGCCATTGAAACATCGCCACCGAGATCGATTCGCACGTTTTCAAAATCACATTGCCGACAAAACCGTCGCAGACTACGACCTCGACCGGATCTTCGAAAAGATGGCGGCCCTCAATGTTGCCGACAAAGTTGAGCGAGCTCTTCTTTAGCATTTTGAAGACTTCCTTGGTCATCTCATTGCCTTTTACGTCTTCCTCGCCGAGCGATACCAAACCGACCGTCGGATTTTTGTAGCCGAGTACATGGCGCGAATAAACCGTACCCATGAATGCATATTGAAGAAGCTGTTCCGGACGGGCATCGATATTTGCGCCCGCGTCAACTAAAACAAAGACGTTAAATTCGGTGGGAAGCACCGCCGCGATGCCGGGGCGGTCGATCCCTTCCAGCGTGCGCAATTTAATCATGCTTGCCGCGACGGCCGCGCCTGTGTGCCCGGCGCTTACGACCGCGTCCGCGTCACCGCGCTTCACCAGATCGACAGCGCGGCTAATTGAGGAATCTTTCTTTCGCCGCACTGCTGTCCAGGCGCGATCGCTCATTTCGACTACCTGCGTGGAATGCACAATGTCGATCCGTGAATCGTTGCACTGATGTTTGCGCAACTCGTTTTCAATCCTGGCGGGGTCTCCAACCAAATAAAGCTTCTTAATCTGCTGGTAGTCGCGCAGCGCCATCACGGCGCCGGCAACGAGGTTAGGCGGGCCAAAGTCACCGCCCATCGCATCGAGGGCGATCTTCATCAGTGCGAAACTTTGCGAACTTTAGCCTCCGAATGCAAAATGAAAATTGTAGCCGCTTCGCTGCGCGAAGCGTTAGTGCTGAGCATGCGATATTTGGCGTCGCTCACAGAGCGACGGCTACAGTCATTTGCTTTCGAGCGTCAACACCTGTCGCCCCCGGTAATAACCGCACGATGGACAGGCGATGTGTGACGGGATGCTGCTTCCGCACTGGGGACACTTGTTCAGCTGCGCGGCATGCCAGCGGTTTGCCGCTTTGCGCGTGCGTAACCGCATTTTGGATGTTTTGCGTTTTGGGACTCCCATGGCAGGCGGCTATGAAAGCATAATCCTTGTGAAAAACAACCAGCCGCCTGCGGAAAGGTTAAAAGCGTTACAATGTTAAAACGGCATACTGTTGTAACTCTTGTAACGTTTAACTTTTTAACTTGAGTTTATCCAACGCGCTCCAATCGGGTTTTCGCTTTGTATCATGATCCGCAGTCTCCAGCTGTTTCCCTTTGCAAACTCGATCGCCGTCTCGGTCGCAATGCGGATGCGCCGGCAAGTTTAGCAAAATATCCTCACGCATAAATGGCGTAAGATCGACAGTCTCTGGTCCAACAAGCTCCATGTGCACGGCAAATGCAGGCACTCGGATCTCATGCACAAATTTTTCCAGACACGATACGCAGCGAAGTTCTACTGGCTGTGAGAGCGAGCCGTTCGCCCACAATCCGCTCCCGGCAACGCCCACATCAATATCGTAATGAAGGTAGCCAGCGCAACGAATTCCCTCTGACTCCAGTTCCTGGATTGGGCATTCCTCTTCGCCTTCCAGATGCAGACCCTGAGTCGGAATTTGTTTCAGGTGAACTTTCATGAGCTAACCCTCCGAAATTCATCAATCGAACTTCCTGCTCAACGCTTTAGCCACGCAAACTGGAACAAAACTGGAAACATCGCCGCCAAGACGCGCGATTTCTTTTACAATACGAGAGCTGAGATAAGTGTATTCCTCCGTCGGCATTAAGAAAATCGTTTCTACCGCGGCATCTAGTTTTCTATTCATCAGCGCCATTTGAAACTCGAACTCGAAATCGGAGACCGCGCGCAGACCGCGGATCACGGCTCCGGCTTTTTGTGCCCTGGCAAACTCGACAAGTAATCCATTGAACTCAGCGATCCGCACGTGATCGATCTTGCCTGCGGTTTCTCGAAGCAGCTCGAGGCGTTCCTCGAGCGAGAAAAGCGGTTGTTTTTCGTCATTGTGCGCCACAGCCACGACGACTTCATCGAAAAGTTTTCGCGCACGCTCGATCACATCCAGGTGGCCATTGGTCACCGGATCAAAGCTGCCCGGGTAGATTGCGCGTCGCATCTGCGAAAATTCGCAGAGGAAATCATAAATGGAAAGGCGAATGGTAGGGCGCGCTCGCCGAGCGCGCCTTCTCTACCTTGCCGAATTTCCGTGGAGCGCGACAGTCCGACAGATCTCATGCCGGATTCTTCGCCTTTCAAAACAATCGCCGTCGCGAGCACGTTTTCGCCGCGGTTTAAGCAGGTCCTCGCCGAAGCCAAGCGAATGCGAGAACGCTTTCCGGCTGATCTTCATCTGATTTATGCAGGCAAGCGAAGTGAAGAAGCGGCAATAAAGTTTCATGACGTGCTAGAGGACCTCCAGCTTCCAGCCGATTCGACGATCCATTATGAAGAGGGAGATCCGGCCGGAGCTATTTTGCGCACTCTCACTCGTGAGAAGATTGACGTAATCGTTGCTGGCGCGCTGGAAAAGGAGGTGGTGTTGCATCCGTTTCTGGGCAATGTCGCGCGTCGCCTCGTGCGAGAAGCGCAGTGCTCGGTTATGCTTTTTACCAAACCGGCGGCGAAACCCAAGCCGCTGCGCCGGATCGTTTTCGTTGCCGATTATTCCAGTCACGGATTGGAAGCTTTGAAAAAAACACTGCCCCTTGCTGCGGCCGAATCGTGCGAGCGGCTTTATGTGATTAGCATCATTACGACGTTTGATCAGGCCCGCGCATCGATTAGCTCAGGTGCCAGCAAGGGTAAAGATTCCGGCGCACACGACGAGGAGGAAGAGGCGTTGGAACAATTCGTTCTGTCGGCAGGCGCAACGGAAGTCCCGATTGAGGTCCGCTGTGTCCGCGGCAATACGGGGTTAGTTGCGTCGGATTTTGTTCAATCGGTAAACGCGGATTTGCTAGTAGTGCCACTGCAGAAGAAAGACGGCAAAGGTGATCAGGAAATTCCGAGCAACATCGCTTGGATCACCGATGTGATTCCGTGCAATCTCTGGGTGATCCGTTAAGCGGAAGCTCCAAGTTCCAATACCCAAGTTCCAGAGAAATTCCAATCACCAAGCTCCAGATTGGGGCAACTTGTTGATGATTGGAGCTTTGGATTTCTCTGGATGTTGGAGCTTGGATTTTGGAATTTACCTTCCTTTACATGAACAACGCGCCTCAGTTTCAACCGTACGGCTTGCCGCATCTCACGGTCATTTTTCTTACAATCGTCCTGCCGTTCGCGCTTGCGGCGATGGTGCGTCGCACAAAATCGCAGCGACTCGAGAAGATCATTATCGGCGTCCTCTCCGCGGTGCTGATCTTGAACTACGTGATCTACTTAATCTTCATTCGCAGCCGTGGGCTTGTGGATTGGCGTCAAACTTTGCCGATGCAAATGTGCGACTGGGGCATGGTCGTGGTGATCGTGGCGATGTGGACCGGAAGTCACCGCTGGTTCGAAGTGGCATACTTCTGGGGCATTGGCGGTACATTGCAAGCCGTCCTGACGCCAAACCTGCGCTTTGGCTTTCCAGACTGGCGGTTCATCAGTTTTTTTACCTCGCACTGCGGTATCATCGTGGGAGTCGTTTTCCTGATGCTGACCCGGCGATACCGGCCCTATCCCATGTCGATCGTGCGCGTGTGGCTGTGGTCGGAGTTTTATTTTGTGGTGACGTTTATCGTCGATGAGCTCACTGGCGTTAACTATGGATTTCTGCTGCACAAACCGGAGGCGTTTTCCATTTTAAATTTCCTCTCCGATTCTCGCCCGCTTTACCTTCTGCAATTGCACGGTGTCGCGCTGCTCTTTTTTCTCGTTCTGTATGTGCCATTTGCCATTGTGGATCTAATTCAGCGAGGGCGATCGACGGGCGGTTCAGGTGAACCGCCACTACCTGAGGCACGCGGGATGCAGGGTAGGGGTGATTGACCTCAATCGCCCGCCTCGCGAGAATGGATGCGATCAATGAAACGGAAGCCATTGCGCGTTGGCAAAGTCACGATCGGCGGGAAAAATCCCACCTTCATTCTCGGCCCATGCGTGATTGAGTCGGAGAAGTTTGTCTGGCGCATGGCGAACAAGATCGCTGAGATCTGCTCCGGGGAAGAAGTTGATTTCATTTTTAAGGCTTCGTACGACAAGGCGAATCGAAGTTCGGTGCGTTCGTTTCGCGGAATTGGAGTACGCGAAGGCTGCGAGATTCTTTCCGCTATAGGCAGCGACTTAAAGATCCCAGTGACGACAGATGTTCATTCCCCGAATGAAGCAGAGATCGCCGGAGAAAAGATTGATATGTTACAAGTCCCGGCATTTCTCTGCCGGCAAACTGATCTGCTTCGCGCCGCCGCGGAGGCCGGCCGGATGATCAATGTTAAAAAAGGTCAGTTTCTTGCGCCATGGGACGTGCGAAACATTGCCGAGAAACTGATCGCCTTTGGCAACTCACAATTCTGTTTCACCGAGCGTGGCACAACGTTTGGCTACAATAATCTCGTCGCCGACATGCGTTCGCTGTATTGGATGCGCGAAGCAGGATATCGCGTCATGTTTGATGCGACACATTCTGTGCAGCGGCCAGGCGGAGCAGGGGACTCGACCTCAGGTGACGGCGCGTTGGCGCCGATACTGGCCAGGGCTGCGATGGCTGCGGGGTGCGACGGTATATTTATGGAGGTACATGAAAATCCGGCACGCGCGTTGTCGGACGGGCCGACTCAGATTCCGCTAAAGGATTTGCCGAAGCACCTGCGCATGTTAAAGGCTATTCATGCTGCCGTTTCAGGTAGGGGCGATTGACCCCAATCGCCCGACCAATAAGGGCATCACTTCTCGGAAGCGCGCAGTTCGGGCCTCGCACCCTGTAGGTCGCCACGTCGACAGAAAACGGGTGAAACGCGCCTCCCTGCCTCGGGCATTATCGGTTTGGTTATTGTTGATCTCGCTCTTCGTCTTCATGTCGGCGCCTCCCATGCTCGGCCAGTCAAAAGGCCGCAAAAAGAAAGCTGGGGCGGCCGCGTCGTCGAGTGCATCGCCGGGCGAACAAAGTTTAACCAATATTCCACTGCCAATCGGCCACGAAGCCAAAGGCCTCGTGTTACCGGATTTCGATGCCAACGGTCATCTACGGGGAAGAATCGAAGCAGGCACAGCGCATCGGATGGATGAGGAGCACATAGGGTTTCAAAAACTTAAAATCATGACCTACACGCCGGAGAATCAGTCCGATCTGCGAATCGACATGAACACGTCGGTGCTTGACCTGAAAACCCGGGTCCTAAGCTCGCAGGAGCGTACAACAATTCAACGCGCAGATTTCAACATTGTGGGTGATTCAGTGCAGTTCGATACGAACTCAAGAACTGCGCGATTGATCGGAAATGTGAAGATGGTGATCACTGACAAATCTCATCTCACGGCGAAACCTAACGCGTCCGAATGAAAAAATTAGCGGTGCTGGTGTTTATTGCTTGCACGGTCGGGGCGTGCTTAGGCGGGCAGATTGCCGCCGCACCAGCGGGCTCGCCTGCGCCAGTGAAGAAGGCGCAGAAACCAGCCAAGAAGAAAGAGGATAAGTCGCCCACGACGAACTTATTTGGCTCGAGCGCCGCGGGATTACAGTCGAATGAACCCGTGACAACGCAAATCTATGCGGACGAGGCTTTTTTTGATTCAACCAAGAACATGGGCATCTTTAGCGGCCGAGTGAAGGTAATCGATCCGCGTTTCAATCTTCAATCTGACAAACTGACAGTGTTCATTACAAAGGGACAAAACCAGAGTCTTGAGAAAGCCATCGCAGAAGGGAACGTTGGATTGGTGCGCGACCGGCCCGACCCGAACGGCGGCGCGCCCACGCGTGCGGTTGGCCGGGCAGACAAAGCTATTTATACGGCTGCAACCGGAGATGTTGAATTGAGAGGGACGCCGCGTGTGCAAGAGGGAGCTAATATGCACGTGGCGACTAGTCCGGATACGGTCATGATCATTAACCAAAACAGCCAACTGTCTACGCACGGACCGAGCCGCACGGAGATTCATCAGCAACCGGACGAGGAAAAAAAGGCCAAAGCGACTCCTTCTCAGACTTCACCCTCTCAGATTTCGCCCGCTCAAACGCCGCCTCCCGCGGCTCTCCCAAAACCATGATCAGTCAAACTGCACCGGTTTCGACTCCCAAAATTTCTTCGCCTGCCAAAGCGAAAGTGGAAACCGTTCTGACTACTGATCAGTTAGTTAAGGTTTACGGGGGGCGCGCAGTGGTGAATGGGGTCAACATGAATGTCCGTGCCAGCGAAATTGTGGGACTGCTTGGGCCAAACGGCGCCGGTAAAACGACCAGTTTTTACATGATCGTTGGTCTGGTCAGGCCCAACAGCGGTCGCGTGATTTTTTCGGACACCGATGTCACCAACTACCCGATGTACAAGCGGGCCCGGCTCGGCATGGGTTATTTGCCGCAGGAGGAATCGATCTTTCGAAAGATGACGGTGGAACAAAACATTCTCGCGATTTTGGAAACGCTTCCGCTGAGCAAGGCCGAGCGGCGAAATCGTTGCGATCAACTGCTGCACCAGTTTGGGATCGAGCGGATCGCGAAAAATACCGCGCTTACCCTGAGTGGTGGTGAGAAACGACGCTTAACAATCGCGCGTTCGCTGGTCACACAACCGAAGTTGCTGATGCTCGACGAGCCGTTTAGCGGTGTCGATCCCATTGCGGTTTATGATGTACAACAAATTATCGTGAACCTGCGCAAATCGGGATTGGCCATCATGATCACGGATCACAACGTGCGTGAGACTCTCTCCATCGTAGACCGCGCTTATCTGATTTACGATGGCCGTGTGGAAAGCGAAGGCACAAAGGATTTTCTTATCAATGATCCCATCAGCCGCCAGCTTTATCTCGGCGAGCGTTTCAAGATGTGATCTGCGACCGAAGCAGCCGTTGTAGGACAAGCGCGTCGCTTGCCTAATCGTCCTTGAGTTAGAGCAAACATGCGGTAACGTCACGGACAGGCAATGGAGTTTGCCTTCCTAGCTGAAGCTAGGAAAACCGCGTGAGCTAATGACTCCTTCCAACAAGGAAGGAGTTTTTTATGCTCGAAAATATTTGGTTTATCGCGGCCGTGTGGATGGCTCTGGCGCTCATCGCCAGCTTGATCTCGATCCGAACCGGAATCTCTGTCGCGCTGGTTGAAATCTTAGTGGGTGTTGTGGCTGGCAACCTCGCCATTGGGCTGGAAGGCGGGACGCTGCATGTCGGCATTGCAGGAGCGGGCGCGAGCGCGGGACATCTGCATCACGTGCTGCAATCAACTGAGTGGACAAACTTCCTCGCCTTACTCGGTAGCGGGGTGCTCACGTTTCTCGCGGGAGCGGAAATCGATCCCGTTTCGCTCAAGGCGAATTGGCGCGCCAGTGTATTGATCGGAGTCCTTTCATTTGCTGCTCCGTTCGTGGTAGTCTGGGTGTTCGCGCAATTCCTTTTCGGCTGGTCTCTGCACCAGGCGCAGATTGCTGGGATCGCCCTTTCCACTACCTCGGTCGCAGTTGTTTACGCGGTGATGATCGAAGGCGGGTTCAGTGACACCGCCATGGGGAAGATGATCCTGGCTGCCTGTTTCATTACCGATTTCGGAACAGTGCTCGCGCTGGGCACGTTGTTTGCCAACTACAATGTCTGGCTGCTTCTGTTTGTGATTGTGACCATAGTCGCCCTCTGGTTCATGCCGCGATGGACGCAAGCAATAATTAGTCGGCTCGGAGCAAGGCAGGTGAGCGAACCCGAAGTGAAATTCATTTTCTTTGTTCTCTTCTTTCTCGGCGGCTTCGCCACTGCGGCCAAAAGCGAAGCCGTTTTGCCTGCCTACCTTCTTGGTCTTGTAGTTGCCGGTGTTTTTCTTCGCGACAAAACGCTTGTTCGCCGGATGCGCAGCATCGCCTTTGCGGTGTTTACGCCATTCTATTTTATCAAAGCCGGCTTGTACGTCTCGCTCCCGGCGCTATGGACGTCGTTGCTGGTGATCTGCGCGTTCCTCGCCTTGAAGATGGTGACCAAAATCGCCGGCGTGTTTCCGCTTGCCCGTTTGCATTACATGAAGGTGAAGGAGGCGAGTTACACGACGCTGCTGATGGCCACGGGTCTGACGTTTGGAACTATTTCTTCGTTGCATGGACTGCAGAACGGGATCATTAACCAGAATCAATACACGGTGCTTGTCAGTGTCGTCATCTTAAGTGCCTTTGTACCCACGCTGATCGCGCAGAAATTTTTCCAGCCAACTGTGGAGATGATGCATGCGTGGGGACACCTCTACCGCAAGCGTATAGGGGTACTAAGCGTGGAGGATGTGGGGGATAACGGCGATGCAAAAAAATGAGTGAAGAGACAAAGGCACACCCCTTTAGCGAACATCATCAGCGGCATGTGCGCACGACGTTTCAGTACATCGACAAATTGCTCTCTGAAGCAGAGCACACGATGACCGATGCCGGTTCGAAGTCGCCGTTCCAAAGACATTCGGACGACACGACTCCGGTCCAGCGCAAGGTAACGCACGACTATATCAGCAGGATTCGCGAAGCGATGCGACGCGTGATGGAGGAGCTTAACATTCCGCCACCCGAGGCGCACTCGGGCGCGCTCTGGGGTGCCGCTATTAATCTGATGTACTGCTCAATTTCACTCAACGAACTCACACCGGAACGAATGTATGCCTACGGCCCACTTCCGCCCGAAGCCGCTGATAGATTAGATCGCATCCGTGCTGAGCTGGATGAATTGGTGGCTAAGCTGCGAACTTATCTAGGGAAAGGCGCCGGTGGCGATTTACAACATCGGCTCCAGCAATTAGGCAGGACGGGTGACGAGATTCGCTTGCTTAGCGAAATTGAGAGAATCATCACCGCGCATGGCCTTGTAGAATTTCGCGGGACGCTCACGATGCTGCTTGATCGCATGGAATCGGCAGCCTTGGAAGTCGGCGTTTTCGGTAGAGTTAGTTCCGGCAAGTCGTCATTGCTTAATTACATCTTGCAAACGGACGTGTTGCCGATCGGCGTTACGCCAGTCACGGCAATCCCAACGCGCATTAGCCACGGCCCTGTCGCAGAAGCTGGAATTGAATTTGCCGAAGCACAGCCGCAGATCATTCCGTTATCTGAGTTGCCTGAATTTGCAACGGCGCAGAAAAATCCGGGAAACAAAAAGCATGTCACGCGTATTTTCGTGAAATTGCCGTCGGATCGGCTGGCGGAGGGCGTCACGTTTGTCGACACGCCCGGCCTCGGCTCGCTCGCGGTTGCTGCCGCGGAGGAGACGATCGCTTATCTGCCCGGCTGCGATCTTGGCATTGTTCTGATCGACGCGAGTGCAGGACTTACCCAAGACGATCTGGTCGTTGTGCAGGCGCTATATCAAGCTGGCGCGAGCGCCATGGTCCTAATCAGCAAGGCCGATCTATTTAGCCCCGCGGACCGGGAACAAATGATTTCCTACGTAAAAAAGAATCTGCGGGATCAGCTTCGCATCGAACCGCCCGTGCATGCCGTCAGCGTTTTCAGTGCGGATGCTGGCTTATGCGATCACTGGTTCAAAGGCGAACTGCGCCCGTTCCTCGAGCAACATCACCAACTGGCGATTATTTCGCAAAAGCGCAAGATCGGCGGGTTGCGCGAAAGTGTAATCGGCGCCTTGGAACGCAGGTTGCGAGCTGAAGTGGCTTCTCGCGAAACGGGCAGTCTGCCTAGAGAAGCTACAGAAGCATTGCGTGAAGGTGACCGCGTCTTAGAGCGTGCTCAAGGCGAGTCCTTTTTTCTAACGAGGAAAATTGTGAAAATGCAGCGAGCAATCATCGATATCGCCGCACAACGAATTGCAGCAGGATTAGTCGATTCGTACGAGGCGAATGCGGCGTCCATCTTCGCCGAGACGCTTACGAGCCTCATTGCCGAACCTGTGGCTGCTACGCTGCGTTCAATCGAGCAAACACGCGATGCACTGACAAAAGTGATCCAGGCAGTTGCATCGGCCTCGGGAACTGAGAACCCCGATGAATTGCCCAAGCCGGTCGGCATGCCCATGCTGGATGTAAATGAAATCTCAAAAATGATCATCATCGAGAAGCTGGCAATGCTTTCGTTGCTCGGCAAAGCCGTATTGGCGTCATACGTTCGACAGAAGCTAGAGCAGCAATGCGATCGCGCGCTGCTGGAGTTTCTGAATCTTTATGCAAATCGTCTTCGCCGCTGGATGGAGCAGAGCATTAATGCGCTTCGCAACGCGTTTAACGTGTTTGCCGATATGTATCGTGCACACTTTGACGGTGCGCCGCCTCCTGGTGTGTCCGACATGTCCGCTATCGAGAACGACGTTCGGGTTTTGCGTGAGTGGAACAGGCTTGACGAGGAGCCTGCGATTCAGAGCGCTTGAATTTTCGAGCGGACGCACGGTTCTGTGGAACGTCCGGTTGTATTCGCCCCTACCGATGGAAAGCGCGTTGAGGCGAGTGATAACGGCACGATGCACATTGGAAATTGCGCGGTATTCACGCTAGAAGTTAGGCCTAATGGAGGAACGACGCGGGACGCAAACGATTACATCCACGAGCAGTCAGCAGAAAAGCGTTCCGGTTGTCACTGTTGAAGGGTTTTACAATTCTCATGCTGAAAAGCTGCACATGAAGCTGGAAGGCTCGCGCGTGGGGTTTCATCGGAAAATTCGCGAGCCAACCATTAACCGTCCCGGGCTCGCGCTGTCCGGGTTCTACACGTATTTCGCCGAGAAGCGGGTTCAGGTGTTGGGAGCAGCCGAGCATTCATATCTAAAAAGTTTGCCCTCAAGCGTTCGTGTAAAGAGGTTTCGCGAATTATGCGAGCGCAAGATCCCGTGTCTAGTGATGTCGCGTGGGTTTCATCTTGCGCCTGAGTTGCTTGTTGTTACAGCGGAGGCAAAAATCGCGGTATTCCGCACGCCGATGATCACGATGAAATTCATTAACGCCGCTACAATTGCCTTGGAGATGGATTTTTCACCGACAGTGACTGAATTCGGCAGCATGGTGGACATCCTTGGCATTGGCGTTTTGATTCGCGGAGCCAGCGGCATCGGAAAAAGCGAGTGTGTACTGGGCCTTATCGAGCGTGGTTACAGCCTCGTGGCTGATGACGTCACGCGGATTACGATGCTCGAGGGGCGCGAGCTTATGGCGACAGCGCCCGACCTTACCCGCAATCACATGGAAGTGCGCGGCATCGGCATTATCGATGTAGCGAAGGTTTTCGGGATTGGCAGTATCCGAGTCGAAAAGCGTCTCGACCTTGTTGTCACCCTGAAGGACTGGCAGGAGGTTGATGAGGTTGATCGGATCGGTCTTGACCGCGAGTTTTACGAAATCCTCGCTCTTAAAGTGCCGCACGTAACTATTCCGGTACGACCCGGCCGGGACATGGCGCGTTTGATCGAAGTCGCGGCGATGGATGAAAAATTGAAGGGGCTGGGCCAAAATGCAGCCGTGGATTTCAACGCGAAGCTGCTCGGAATCATGGGGCAAAAAGGAGCGACGTAATGGCACTACTGCATCGAAGAACGGGGCGCTCGGCACCAGTCCAGAAGGTTGAGAAAGAAGTTCCTATCGTGAATCGCCTCGGCCTCCATGCCAGGCCAGCCGCCATGTTTGTGCGCATTGCCAGCCGGCATCGCTCGGAAATTTGGGTCTCGAAAGAAGGCGAGGAGGTGAACGGCAAAAGTATCATGGGGTTGATGATGCTGGCCGCTGGGCAGGGATCGAAGCTGCGTATTCGTTGCGAAGGGCCGGATGCTGAAAAAGCGATGGAGGAGTTAGAGGAACTGATCAACGCGCGCTTCAACGAAGATTGATCAAACGAATCTTCCCTGTGTGACCCAGAGGACGCATGCGGCAATTCATGCTGATTCCAACGCTAAGTTCGCAATGTTTGACATCTGCCTTACTCTCCCAAGTGGATGAGCGGCGACAACACGCCAAAAGAAATTCGGTTTGAAGGAGCTGGCGTCTCGCCTGGAATCGCCTGCGGCAGGGTCCATGTCGCCCGCGATGAGCTGGAGGACGTCGTGCGTTACCGTATTGCGCCTTCCCAAGTCGCGGATGAAATCGCGCGTTTCGAAACGGCCCTTATTCAAACGCGCATGCAGATTCTGCAGATGCAGCAGCGCATTGCAGAATCGATCGGGGCGAAAGATGCTGCCATCTTCGATGCTCACCTGCTCGTAGTCGAGGATCGCACGCTGATCGACGAAGTGCTGCGGAAGCTGGAGACCGATCTTTGCAATGTGGAATGGATTTTCCAGGAAGTCGCCACGCGATACGCCGAGACCCTGAATAGAATCGATGATCCCTACCTGCGAGAGCGCGCGCTTGATATCCAGGACGTTACAAAGCGCGTAATTGGCAACCTACAGGGTAAAGCTCCGAAGGCATTTCTTGCCCTGACCGAGCCGCACATTCTGGTCGCGCATAATCTTACTCCTTCGGACACCGCAAACATCAACCGAGCCAACGTGCTCGGGATCGCGACCGATCTCGGGAGCCGCACCTCGCATACGGCGATTCTGGCGCGTTCACTCAATATCCCGGCGATAGTCGGCTTGCACGATATCACTGCAAAACTCGAGACCGGCCAGCACGTGCTCCTTGATGGGAATGACGGCTGGTTGATCGTGGATCCGACACCAAAAATCCTTGCGCAGTACGCGGAGATCGAATCAAGAAGAGCCAAGGTCACGGCAAAACTGAAAGAGCTGCGCGAAACAACCTCAACCACGCGCGATGGCCGTCACATTGTGCTCTCGGCAAACATCGAACTTCCACAAGATGTCGATGCCGTGAAGGCCAATGGCGCCGAGGGCGTCGGACTTTATCGCACCGAGTTCCTGTATTTGAACCGACCTAGTCTGCCAACTGAAGACGAACAATACGAAATTTATCGAAAAGTTGCCGAGCGCGTCCGGCCGGATCCGCTGATTATTCGAACGTTTGACCTCGGCGGCGACAAATTGGCGCCGGGGACAGTAGATATCGCCGACGAGTTGAACCCGTTTCTTGGCTGGCGCGCGATCCGTTTCTGTCTTGAGAACATAGACATCTTTAAGACACAGTTGCGCGCTATTCTGCGTGCCAGCGTCGTCGGCAACGTAAAAATCATGTTTCCGATGATCTCCGGGTTGGATGAATTGCGCCGCGCGATTGCAGTGCTCGATGAGTGCAAAGTGGAATTGCGCAGCTCCAAAATCGATATGGCCGAACGGCTCGAGGTTGGCGCCATGATAGAGATTCCGAGTGCGGCCATCTGCGCAAGCGTACTCGCACCCGAGGTCGATTTTTTAAGTATCGGAACAAACGATCTAATTCAATATGCGCTTGCGGTCGATCGCGTGAACGAGAAGATCGCGCATCTTTACGAGCCGACGCATCCGGCAGTACTGCGTTTGCTCAAAATGATCGCCGACGCGGCCCACGACCACAATCTTTGGGTTGGCGTCTGTGGCGAAATGGCAGGAGATATCGCGCTCATCCCGCTCTTGCTCGGTCTCGGCATGGACGAGCTCAGCACGGCCGCGATCCTGGTGCCGAGAGTCAAGCGCGCCGTGCAAAGTCTGACAATCCCGGAATGCCGCGAGCTGGTTGAGGAAACATTCAAGCTCGACACTGGATCCGAAATCCTGACGCGTTGCCTGGAATTGGCGGACAAACGCTACGGTGACCTTTTGGGCTAGCGCCTAAACGTTAACGCTTTAACCTTCCTCATTCTTCCGTTTCGGATTCCGGTCTCAGTCCTTCTTCCTCCATCTTGCGCAAAACGTCGCTCATGTCGTCCACTTCGTCCCAGACCTCCTGACTCACATAA
>Ga0193735_1000328_pt1 | contig 15089 bp, 12 predicted proteins | sample U1m2metaG_FD_145080 | JGI IMG/M metagenome (GOLD analysis project Ga0193735, IMG submission 145080) | Soil microbial communities from a riparian zone of the East river system, Colorado, United States - U1m2 | ecosystem: Environmental > Terrestrial > Soil > Riparian zone | place: USA: East River... | reverse complement strand
GGAGCAGCTTTGGGTGGTCCTGGAACCAATGGCCGAGCCGGTGTGGGCTGCACGGAGAGAACTGGAGACGCGGTCACAGGTTCAGATCCCGGGGCCGACGCGGCGGCCGCAGCGGCCATGGCCGGTGGCGCGGCGGGTTTTTGCGGTGGCGCAATCCGAGGAGCGACTTTATTTGCGACAGCTTTCGGCGCGGGCGTCGGTTCAATCTGTGCTGCCGGCATTGGCGCTTCGGAGAGGAATTCATCTCCCAGTGACTCTTCCAGTTCGGATACAAACTCTCCCAGAACTCCGTCTGAATCCGCTTCGACCTCTTCAACTGCATCCTCCACAATCTGCGGTTCGGGGGGTGGAGCAACTTTGGGCGGTTTTGCCGCCGGTGGCCTCAAGTCCGAAAAACCCTTGATTGTGCCAGCTTTGGGTTGTGGCGGCGGAGCCACCTTCACCGGCGGCACAGGCACAGTTTCGGCTTCTTCTGCAGCCGGCATCTCGTCCTGAGCCAACGCAGCATTGATGATGGCAGCTTCCACTTCAGCCCGCACAGCAGCCAGCGTGGCGGGATCCGGCTTCAATTGCTTGAGCTTGACCATCGCCTCGCGGGCTTCTTCGGGCATGGAATGCCCCAGATAGAAACGAATCTCTTCGATGGCCTTCGCCACCGCTGATTCCCGCGAAGCTGTTTCATCTTCTTGAGCAGGAATCGCTTCCTCTGGGACAGGAGCAGGTTCGGCAGCCGCTACAGGCTCAGGAATGGAAGCGGGATCTTCTGCAAGCTCACCCTCCCACTCCTCGGACAGATCAATCTCTGCTTCGGCAACCTCAGACGCCGGCTGTACCTCGAACTCCGCCGGTTCCGGAGCTGGTGGCTCTTTCGCAGGCGCGGCTGGAGCATGCCAGAAAAGACCCGAAGCTTTCGCGGAAGGTGACGCCGCTGCAGCCGCTTTGGCAACTGGTGGGGCGGGCGCAACCGGTGGGACAGGCGCGGCCGTTGCGACTGGTGCTGGTAGAGTTTCTTCCTCTGGCTCCACATGCATTTCTACTAATATTGGTTCGGGAATCGATTCCTGCGGTGCTGCGATCCCGATCGAGCCCCGTTCTTCATACCTACCGGCCAGCTCTCCATAGCGGGTGGCTTCGTCCACGTGTCCCGCGTCGTGGTAGATACTTTCCAGAGTGCGACAGCAAACCGCAGCTTCTGCAAACCGGGAAGCGCGGGTATGTAAGGCGGCGAGACGCTGGTTCAAGCGTAAATCCCGAGGCGCTTTGGGCAGTGCGGAGAGCAACGGCCCCAGTGCCTTCGCCGGCATATTGTAGGAGACAAAAAGTTCGGCATCGGTGAGAGCGGAACGGAGAGCGAGGGCAACTTCGTCCGGATAACGCTGGTCGATGAAAGGAGCCGTGGCCTCCAATTCGTCCACCAGAACTGAGCCCTCCTCCGGGGTGATAAGCCTGGTGGCAGGTGTCGCCCCGCTCAGCTGGGCTGCCACCTGCTGGTAGTTGTTCGCGTGCAACTGGTTTTGCGGCTCCAGTTGGGTGAGCTTCAGATAGTAATCACGCGCCTTTTCGAGGTTTCCTGCCTGCACGTAGGCATGCGCAAGAAGCTCATAAACCTCGGTGAGGTGGGTATTTTCTCCTGCTTTCTGTAAGAGCTCGAGCACGATTTCGAGCGCAGATGTGCTCTCCCGCACATGCCCAATAATCGTGTGCAGGCTCTCCATGACTTTGGCTGAATCGCTAGCCAGCAGGCGATCGGAATATTTCCGGTAAAGCTCGAGAACGTCCTCAAAGCGTCCTGCAGCCATCAGCGCGTCGGCATATCCCACCATTGCGGCGGTGTCGTTATGGACAGTAACCAATTTATCGGCCAGCGTTCCTGCTTCGGCCAGAGATCCGCTTTGCAGATAAGCCTGGAGCAATGTGCGCAGGCCTTCGGGGTTGGAGTCCAAATCCGCAACCTTCCCCAGATTTTTGATAGCTCCGGCAACATCGCCGGACTCGAATGCAATGCGGCCGCGCAACATCATGGCGTTGCTATTGCCAGGATCGAGGGTAAGCATTCGCTTCAGAATTTCCTGGGCCGGACCGAGCGAGCCGCGGGCGCGCAAACTTTCAGCCGCGGAGGCGAAAATCTCCCAGGCTTCTGTCTTCTTGCCCAGGCGGATGTAAACCTCTGCCAGCTTCATTCGCATGGCAGTATTTTCGGGATCCATTTCCAGCGTCTTCTGGAATATTCGGACAGCCTGTTCTAATTCGCCGGCGCGCAGGAATTCTTCGGCAACTTGCAGATATTGAGCTCGCGCATCATTGAACAGACCCTGCTGGGTGTAAAGCTCAGCCAGTCGCAACACCCCGTCCAGCGCGGGCTTGAGCTTGGTAAGCTTCTTGTACATCGCGATGGCTTTAACGGTGAAACCCTGGGTGCCATAGGCGTCGCCAACGCTTTTGAAACAGTTAATCGCCTTGTCGACCTCGCCCAGACGAGCGTAGAGATCGCCCACGGTGTTCGCAACTGTGAGGTCCTTGGGATCAGCTTTGAGGATCTTTTCGTACTCAGCGATAGCGTTCGGCAGTTTGCCTTGCTGGACGAATTTTTCCGCAACACTGAGAACTTTCTGTTTATTGAAGCCAAAACCAAACGCCATATGAGTGCGGACTCCGGCTCCGGTGTCTCCCCCAACCCTGGAACGCTTCCTTCGGGACGGGATCGGCCTTCTTCGAAGGGACACCACTCGAAGAAGGCTTCAGACAAGGTAATTGTAAGGCTCGTTACTAAAAACCGCATGGTTACTAAGGGTTACCAAGAGGGAGTGTACGAACGAGTTACCACAGGAACCACGGTAGAACTGCCGGCAGAGAAAGGCAGGCGGAAGCGGAAGATTTTTTGCGACGGGTAAATGAGGGGCTTATCTGATGGCTTATCTTTCGAAATCGGGCGAGGGAAATCGGGACGTGAAATCAGGATGACGCTATGCCCGTGCCACTGCTGCCAGCAGGAAGAATAAGAGTATAAGCAGTAGAGGCTTGGGCAGTTTGCGCATGACCTGCCATACCATGATGCTCATTGACTATCCTCCCCGCGCCAATATTTCCCAAATGGAATTACGCTCTCAGCTCTCCGAATAAACAGGGCTTGGCGTATCGGGAATTTCCCGTGTAAGTTAATTGATGGGTAGGATTGTACGGCAAAAAACAAAAAAGGAAAGTAAGTCTTTATATGACCTGGATCCGCACCATTCCAATGGCAGAGGCTGATGAAAAGCTCCGCAATGCAATGGAGAGACAAAAGGCTTTTTATCCCCAAGAGTATGCCACGCCGGTGCATCCGACCGAGGGCGGAGGCGCCCAGATTGTGGCTTCCCACAGCCTTATTCCTGACGCCTTGTATCACGCGTTCGCTACCTTTGGCGTGCTGATGTCGCCTGAGCTGCCACTGAGCCGGCGGCAACACGAGATGATCACCACCATGGTGTCGGTTACCAACCGGTGTGTTTATTGAATTGAGTCACACGCAGAGTTTCTGCGTCGGGTGACCTTGGACGAAAAGCTGGTACAGGCATTGGAGAAGGACTATAAGACTGCTCCCATCACGGTCCCGGAGCGCGTGATGTTGGATTACGTAGTGAAGCTCACCAAGGATGCGACCAAGGTTGGGAAGAATGATCACGACGGGCTGCGCGCAGTTGGCTTCGATGACCAGGCAATCCTGCAGATCACACTGATCGCGTCGTGGTTCAACTACATCAATCGGGTGGCCGACGCGCTCGGTGTGGGACGTGAATAGATCATCCTGAGTAACATAGACGTTAGCGCGTGAGGCGCTGAACGTTTCATGGAGCGCCGCTCTCTTCTCGAGTACTTCGATAATTTTCTGCGACTGGGGCGCGAGTCTGCCTACATCCAGCGTCGCGGCTACCGAAGCGTGCGCTGGACCTATCGCCAGGTCGCCGAGACCGCATTCCAGTTTGCTCGAGAATTGGCCAAGCGCGGAATTGGCAAAGGCGACCCTGTCCTGCTCTGGGGACCGAACTCTGCGGAATGGGTAGCGTCATTTTTTGGCTGTGTCCTATGCGGGGCGATCGTTGTCCCCATGGACGATGCCGCGGCGCCCGATTTCGCCTTGCGCGTTTACCAACAGGTGAATGCGAAATTACTGGTGTGCTCACGCCGGCATGAGCAGCCTTCCATCCCGGGACTCATCCTGGAGGATCTTCAGGAAACATTGGCCCACTACTCATTTGCGCCTATTGAACCGGCAGCAATCAATGCTCAAGACACTCTCGAGATTGTTTTTACCTCCGGAGCCACTGCCGAACCCAAAGGTGTCGTGATCACGCACGGAAATGTTCTTGCCAACATCGAACCGCTCGAAACTGAAATCCAGAAATACTTGAAGTATGAACGACTGGTGCATCCCATTCGTTTTCTGAATCTGCTGCCATTAAGTCATGTTTTCGGACAATTCCTGGGAATTTTTCTACCTCAGCTGATGGGCGCGACCGTCATCTTTCACGACACTCTCAATCCTTCTGAGGTGATCTCCGTCATCGGGCGGCAGCGCGTTTCGGTGCTGGTGGCGGTGCCTCGTCTGCTGCAATCGTTGAAAGAAAAAATCGAACGTACTCTCGAAGAGCAGGGCAAGCTCGAAGACTTTCGAAGGCGATTTGAAACTGCAAAGGGTAAGCACTTCCTAACGCGATGGTGGATTTTCAGGAGCGTGCATCGCCAATTGGGATGGAAGTTCTGGGCATTCATCTCAGGGGGCGCGGCACTGGACAGTCAGACCGAGGAATTCTGGGGACGGCTAGGCTACGCTGTAATTCAAGGCTACGGGCTCACAGAGACGACTTCGATCATCAGCGTGAATCATCCCTTTCGCCTTGGAAAAGGATCGATTGGGAAGGTTCTCGCAGGACGCGACGTCAAGTTGGCTCCTGACGGCGAAATCCTGGTGCGGGGAGGCGGGGTAGCCAGTGGTTACTGGAATGGGCGCGAACTGCAGCCGATTGCCGGGGCTCAAGGCTGGTATCCCACCGGGGACATCGGCGAACTCGACGCAGAAGGTAATCTCTATTTCAAAGGTCGCAAGAAGGATGTCATTGTCACTCCCGCCGGCATGAACGTTTATCCCGAAGATTTGGAAGCTGCATTGCGCCGGCAGCCGGAAGTGAAACTCTGTGTCGTGATACCGCTGCCCCGCGACGGAAACGCTGAGCCTTGCGCAGTGATGATCTTGCGCGATCGCGGCCTCGACCCCGCTCCCATCGTGAAACGCGCCAATGAGAGCCTGGCCGAGTATCAGCGAATGAATTCCTTTTTCGTGTGGCCGGAGGAAGACTTTCCGCGCACGTCTACTCAGAAGCCGCGCACCAATTTGATTCTGCAAACCGTGCAGGCTGAGTTGAAGACTAAAGGCGGCGATCATGCGATTGCCGGTCCCTTGCGGGAATTGATCGCGCGAGTTAAACATCGCTCTGAGCCGGAACTGTCTCCGCAGGCCAATTTAGAAAGCGATCTTAATCTCAGCTCGCTCGATCGCGTGGAACTGCTTAGCGCATTGGAAGATCGATACCAGATGGATCTCAGCGAAACACGATTTGCAGCCGTCAATACGGTGGAAGATCTGGAGCGCATACTGCACGGCCGGACTCCCTCGCGAGCGCGATACCACTATCCACGTTGGGTGCAGCGCTGGCCAGTTACGTGGGTCCGGCTGATTGCGCATTATCTGTTGCTGCGTCCGGCAATTTTTCTTCTGGGATGGCCCCGCGTTGAGGGACGAGAGAAATTAACCGGGGTGCAAGGTCCCGTGCTCGTCATCTGTAATCACATTAGCGATGTGGATGTTGGTTTCGTGTTAACCTCGCTTCCGGCTCGACTTCGACATAGGCTGGCGACGGCAACCGGCGGCGAGGCTCTCGAAGCACTGCGGACTCCACCACCGTCAAAAAATTTCTTGCTGAAGTTGTGGGACCGACTGACGTGGTTCTTGGGCGTGTCCTTATTGAATCTGTTTCCTTTGCCTCGCGAAGCAGGTTTTCGAGAGAGCTTTGCCTACGCCGGTGAGTTGGTGGATCGTGGCGATAGTGTGCTGGTTTTCCCCGAGGGGCGTCATACCACGGATGGCAAGATGCTTCCATTCCGCTCGGGTATCGGTCTTTTGGCAAATAATCTTGGGATACCAATCGTTCCCATGCGTATCCGCGGATTGTTTGAGCTAAAGCAGGCTGGAAAGAAGTTTGCCCGGCCCTATACGGTGAGCGTGAAAATTGGAGCGCCGGTTCGTTTTCCACAGGGCGGTGACCCTGCATGGGTTGCAGCTGAGCTGCAGAAAAACCTGGAAGAATTGTAAGCTGCCGGGCTGTTTATCATTCATGTCCCAGCAGTGAAACCCCCGCTACATTCCTCCGCATCCAATGGACCCGGTCATATAGAATTTTCTATTCGTTGACCATAATCTTACGGAGGTTACGACACATGCGTTTCGATTTGAGGCAGCCTGCCCGAGTAGTGATTGCGTGCGTTTTAGTCACGATTTTCTCGGTTCCCCCCAGCCTGCTGGCGCAGACCCATGTGGTGAGTCCCGCGGATCTGCAGAAAGAAATACTGAACGCCACTCAGCGACGCGAGCTGAACGTGGAGAAAGTAAGGCAGTTTTTATCTTCCGAAGTGGCGCAAAAGGCTCTGAAGACTGCGCACATGAATCCGGAACAAGTGAAGACCGGAGTTGCGTCTCTTAGTGATGCCGAACTCGCCCAGCTAGCTTCGCGGGCGGACAAAGCTCAGGCTGACTTCGTAGCAGGTACTCTGAGCGACCGGGATCTGCTGCTCATCATTCTAGGGATCGCGGCACTGGTTCTGATCATTATTGCAGTCCGGTAACACTGATCGCATGCTTCGCTACTTTTCCATAACGCTGGCGCTGATGTTGTGTCTCCACGCTCTGATGGTGGCGGTAGAGCCTTCAGGGGTATGGCTCGATATTCCCTTTGTCAAACAGGAAAAGAACGGTTGCGGCGCAGCCAGCATCGCCATGGTGATGCAGTACTGGATGCTCCAGCAGGGTCTGGCGCAAACGCCTAGCGCCGATTCAAGCCAGATTCAACGTGCTCTGTATTCCGACCACGCGCACGGTATCTATGCCTCAGATATGGAGCGCTATCTGCAACAACAGGGCTTCCGTACTTTTGCATTCCGGGGGCAGTGGACGGACTTGAAACAACAATTGGAGAAGGGCCGCCCGCTGATTGTCGCGCTCAAGCCTGCTTCGAGTAACATGCCTTTGCATTATGTGGTCGTAACCGGGCTCGACTGGGAACAGGCGCTGGTCATGGTCAATGATCCAGCCCAGCGCAAGCTGCTCAAGCAAGATCGGTCGAGCTTCGAACGGGAGTGGAGCGCCGCTGGAAAATGGACTTTGCTGGCAGTGCCTCAGCCCAACATCCACTAATCCGAATCGCTGTTATTTTTGGCTTGCTGATCTGTTGTTGTCCCGCCGGAAATGGACAACCCCGTCCGATAGACTCTGCGATTGCCCGCGCGAAAGAGCTTCTTGCACAGGAACGTTGGCAAGAGATTGTCCGCCTGGCACAGTCCGCCCCCGCACCATCCGCTGAACTCGACTTTTATTTGGGGACCGCGTTGGCGCGGCTGGGCCGATTGGAGGAAGCCCGCAAGGCCTTTCAGGCCGGAGCACATTTGCGTCCGTCGGATGAACGATTCCCCCTGGAGTTGGCGGGAGTTGCTTTCAAGCAGAAACTCTATCCCGAAGCTGCGCGATACCTACATCGCGCGCTCGAACTTGCTCCCGACGATTCATATGCCAATGATTTCCTCGGGACTGTCTACTTCCTTCAAGAGAATATCGACGCAGCGCTCAAGTATTGGAATCGGGTTGGTAAGCCTCAGATTGCGGACATACGCTCCGAGCCAACACCACGACTAGATCCGGTGTTGCTCGATCGCGCCTTCGCGTTCTCGCCAGCTGGTACGCTGCGACTCGCAGACTGGCATACTACCCAGACGCGTATCGACACACTGGCAATTTTTCCTTCCTATCATTTCGATTTACAGGCGCGTGACGACGGCAGATTTTCTCTGCTCTTTCGCAATCACGAGAAAAATGGATGGGGACGGAACAAATGGGAAGGACTGATCCTGCTTTTTCGGGGACTGCCCTGGCAGAGCATCAATCCGGAATTCTACAACCTGCAACACCGCGCGATAAATCTGGTGTCGATGTGGCGCTGGGATGCAGAAAAACGGCGGGTGGCCGCCGTTCTCTCGGCGCCTCTGGGCAGCAAGCCTGGCCGGGAGTACGGGGTGAGTCTCGACCTCCGCAGTGAAAACTGGAACATCCGCGATTCGTTTTCAGGGCCGGCGCCGTTGCTCGGCAGCTTAAATCTGCGCCGCGAAGCTGTCGCTGCACAGTTTGTCGACGTTGTCAGTGGCCGCTGGAATCGGCCGGCGGCGAACTCTCTCATCGCGATTTTCGTAGCGTGATCCCAGGAGTTGCTCTCAACCAAAACCTGCTGGCCCGCGGTTACCAGCTCAAACAACTCGCCCAGGTAAGCGCGGAAATCTGGGACCTGCCAGAAAAAAGAATCACGCTGAAAGGCAGCCTGTCTTCGGAGGCCGGACGCATCTGGTCGCAACCGGGACATACGTTCCTTAAAATACAGCCATCGCTCAGGTTCCACTGGTTCCCGCTGTCTCAGGGCGACGACTATGAGATCCAACACCGGATACGCGCAGGCAAGACTGTTGGCGACGTCCCCTTCGATGAGCTCTTCATGCTGGGCTTGGGTGGGGACAGCGATCTGTGGATGCGCGGCCACATTGCGACCCGTGATGGCAGGAAGGGCAGTGGCCCTTTGGGACGCAGCTATTTTCTGTCCAACTGGGAAGCCGATAAGAATGTTTATCGCACGGGATTGCTCAACCTGAAGCTTGGACCATTTGTAGATACGGGCAAGGCTACGGACTCGCTGGCAGGACTTGGTTCTCACGAGTGGCTGTGGGACGCAGGCGGCCAACTTAAGGTGCGCATGCTTGGCTTTGGAGTTGTTCTCTCCTACGGTAAAGACCTTCGCTCCGGCAACAATGCGTGGTGGGTGTCAATGCTGCGATGAATGGTTCACAGTGTGGCGAGTTGGCTATAATGTTTGCCCATGAGACATAAGAGCGTACTTTTCCCTGCGTTGTCCGTGATGGTTCTCGCCTTATCGCTGTCGAGCGCGGCTACGACTGTCGTTCAGTTGAAGGATGCCAATGGCAAGAGTGTGGGTTCGGCTGTCCTAAAGCCGGCTGCGACCGGCGTGGCAATCAAGTTAAAAGTGAAGCGCCTTCCCCCAGGCGAGCACGCGATTCATATTCATCAGAATGCCAAGTGCGATCCGCCAGATTTCAAATCTGCGGGCCCGCATTTTAATCCCGACGGGAAGCAGCACGGCTTGGAGAATCCCGATGGTCATCATGCCGGGGATATGACGAACTTCACGGTAAACGGCAAAGGCAAAGCGTCGGTCACGATACTGAACAAAGATGTGAACCTCGGTACCGACAGCCATTCGCTCTTCAGCAATGGCGGAACGGCCCTGGTGATCCACGCCAAAGCCGACGACATGAAGACAGACCCCGCGGGGAACGCCGGGGATCGCATCGCATGTGGTGTGATCACGAAGTAGAACGCACGTTGCGATCAGTGCTTTACCATTGTGGAAGAGCGGCGCTTTAGCGCCGCGTCAGACCCATCATTCACTTTATTCCTAACGCGGCCCTGGAAGGGCCGCTCTTCCACGTGGGCGTAGACAGCCGCGGCGCGTTCCAGACAGTCGGGTCAGAAGAGTTCGAAATTGAACGTTCGCTCACCCCGCAAACCTTAGCTAAATATCACACCTTCAACAGCTAATTCACAGTGGTACCGTCTCAAAATACAGTTATTACCCTATGGACCGCCCGCCAAGAGTTAAACATTCTTGATTATCGAGCCCGTTAATCCTCTATTCGGGAGCCTCGGGTTTTTTTGCAAGACGGTGCCAAGCCCAAATGAACTCCTTCCCGAGTAACAGCCAGTCTGGCGCTATCGAACGTAGAGGCTTCCTGAAGGGCTTGGCTGTCGCGGGACTGATGGCTTCGGCAGGAGACGGCTCGTCCGCCGAAAGCCCCAAGCAGGACATCCCTTACCGTGCTCTCGGTCGAACCGGAGAGCGTATCTCGGCAATCGGGATGGGCGGTTTTCACCTGGCGCAGCCGGGATTAGAAGAAGCCGATAGCCTCCGCTTGATTCGGACCGCGGTAGACCGCGGCATCAACTTCATGGATAACTCCTGGGACTACAACGAAGGCCAGAGCGAAATTCGAATGGGGAAGGCCTTGAAGGATGGGTATCGCCAGAAAGTCTTCCTGATGACCAAGCTGGATGGCCGCACCAAACAGGAAGCGGCCAAGCAAATCGACGAGTCGCTCAAGCGGCTACAGACCGATCACGTTGATCTCATGCAGCATCATGAGATTATTCGCTTTGAGGATCCGGACCGCATTTTTGCCAAGCAGGGAGCGCAGGAGGCGGTGCTCGAAGCGAAAAAGGCGGGTAAGGTCCGCTACATCGGGTTCACCGGCCACAAAGATCCCCACATCCACCTCTATATGTTGAAGGTCGCAGCCGATAACGGCTTCAAGTTCGATACGGTCCAGATGCCGCTCAACGTAATGGACGCCCATTTCCGAAGCTTTGAAAAGCTGGTGCTGCCCAAGTTGGTCGAGCAAGGAATCGGCGTCTTAGGAATGAAGTCCATGGGGGACAAGATCATTTTGAAGAGTAAGACCGTGCAACCTATCGAGTGCCTGCACTACGCTTTGAACCTTCCCACCTCGGTTGTGATCACAGGAATCGATAGCATGCGCATTCTGGAGCAGGCACTGGAGGCTGCACGAACTTTCCGGCCTCTGAGCAAAGACCAGGTCGCGGCCCTGCTGGCCAAGACCGCGCAAGCTGCAGCCAATGGGGATTACGAACTGTTCAAGACTTCGCAGCATTTCGATTCAACAGCTCACCATCCGGAATGGCTGGGCGGCCAATCGCCACACGTCGATGAATTGGCCGGACCGGCAGCATAGCAACTCGCAAATTCTACGACATATAAAACAAGCTCAGCCGGGGCAGTCCGTAGAGTTCCAGTAGCCGCTTATGTACATATTGTCTCTGAAGCTGCTCGATTTGCGAGGCCGGCATCTTCCGGCGGTAGGGTGACAGTTCGTGGTCGGCTTCGCTTCGCATCTGGACAATCTGTTCATCCGGCGTCGCCGCCAGCAATATGGCAAAGAGTTTCTCCTCGAGCACAGTGAGCCGCCGTTCTAAATCCTCCAGGCGGGGTAACGCATCTTTGGTCCCCAGACTGGCGGCCATTTTATCTAAGGTCTCCGCAGTCTCTTCCGCCAAGACTCTGACCTGAACCCCTGCTGCCTTCGGCAACTTCGCGGCCAGCAGACGCTTTGCATTTCGGCGCAGAAAAGCCACGATGTCTGATATTTCAAACCCTCGCGCTGTTTCGCTCTGCTTCTTCTCTCCTGATGACCCTACCGCAGCTTCTTTCATGTCCTCGGCTGCAGCCAGTACGGATTGCGCGCACCAAGCCAACCCGTTTATCTTTTGAGTCTTCGCTGGGCGCCGTTCGTACTTGTCGAATGCCTCGTCGATCCCGCGCAGGACCGCTTCCAGCGGAATGCCGGCATCCTTCCAGATTTCAATCAGTCCCCAATCGACAGTCGAAACTAACAGAGGACCTCCGCGCCGCCGCTGAAAATGTTCTTCGATTTCAGTGAAGTAGTTGAAGTAGTTTTCCACGACAGGTCAGCGAGTTTTGGATTTGCTGCCAGGCCAGGGTTTGGAGGCCGGGCGATCCGCCGCTGCGGCAGCCGCATTCTTTGCTTTCCCCGGCGATGGCTCGCGACCAGATTTGGTTGCAGCATTGCGCTCCCAGATGATGCGCAGGCCTTCTAGCGTCAGGAATTCGTCCACATTCTTAATATATTTCGATCCGGTTCCGATGAGCGTACCTAAGCCGCCCGTGGCCACAACCTTCGCTTCCTTGCCCAACTCTTTTAACAGCAACTCGAGAATTCCGTCGACCAAACCTAGATAACCGTAATAAAGACCGGATTGCAGGCTGCCAACAGTATTAGTGCCAATGACGCGGGCAGGTTTGCGAATGTCCACACGAGGCAGACGGGCAGTGCGTTCGAATAAGGCATCGGCGGAAATTCCGAGTCCCGGGCTGATTACGCCGCCCTGGTACTCTCCTTTAGCAGACACGCAATCAAAAGTTGTAGCCGTGCCAAAATCTACGACAATGCACGGTCCGCCATATTTCTCGAAAGCGGCCACCGCGTTCACGATGCGGTCAGCCCCAACTTCGCCCGGGTTGTCATACAGCACCGGCATGCCGGTCTTTACGCCGGGCTCGATGAAGAGTGGCTTGCTGTTGAAATATCGTTCGCAAACCTCGCGTAGCGTGGAGTCAAGCGGCGGAACAACCGAGGAGATGACAATGCCGTGGATGCCTTTCGCCTCAACTTTGTTCATAGCGAATAGATTGCGGAACAGCACGCCGTATTCGTCCACAGTTTGCGTCACCACAGTCGCCAGACGCCAGTTTGCTACCAGCTCATAACCCAGAGCTTCGCTCGCAGGGCTGTCAGCGTCCCCCTTTGCTACTTTAGCGAAAACTCCCAGCACCGTATTCGTGTTTCCTACATCCACAACCAGAAGCATTGGCACCGCTCCGTGGACGGACTTTCGACGTCCACTGTTATTTCGGTCGTACGGTTCCACTCAGGACAGTGCGGACTCCGTGCGCCGTCCGAACCTGTAGAAATCCGCGTTGGTCCAGTCCTTCAGTAATCCCTTCGAAGCCCCCATTTTCCTCGACCTCCACCTGACAGCCGCGCGTTGAGGACGATTGCTCCTGGAAACGCCTGAGGATTGAATCATGCGCTCCGGGCTTCTCCAACAAATCACGATATTCGTGATTCAGCGATTTTAGCAAAGCTGCGCACAGTTCCACGCGTGACCATTCGGTGCCCGTCGCCAGGCGCAGTGAGGTCGCGGTCCGCTGGAGTTCGGGCGGAAAAGTTGCTTGATTGACGTTGATTCCGATTCCCACCACGATATAGCGCACGCGAATCGCTTCGGAATTCATCTCCGTCAAGATGCCGGCAACCTTCTTTCCGTGAATTAACAGATCGTTGGGCCACTTCAAGTCCACAGCCACTTCCGGATCGATCGCCTGGACAGCCGCATGCACCGCCAAGCCAGCAGCCAAAGAAAGAATCAACGCCTCCGATGGCGGCAATGCGGGCCGCAGTACGACAGAGCAGTAAATCCCAGCCGATTGAGCGGAATGCCAGTTGTGCGCACCGCGCCCTCGGCCCGCGGTTTGTCGCTCAGCCAGAAACACGCTTCCCTCCGGCGCGCCCGCGCTTGCCGCGTCCATCGCAACGCTGTTCGTTGACCCAATCTTGTAATAGTGATGAATTTGATTATCAAAGATAGTTCCCCGCACCAATGGCGACAGAATGTCTGGGAGCAACAAATCAGGTACGGACTGCAGACGATACCCGGTTGCGGGATGCCCCGCAATGCTGACGCCCAAGTCGCGTAGCTGCTGGATCAAACGCCATACTTCCGAGCGGCTGGTCGCAATTTCCTCGGCAATCTTGGTTCCGCTTACCACCACCGTGGCGTGGGCCATGAGTAACCGAACGATTCGCCCGAGGCGGGCGTCGGTCTTCTGCAATTCTGGTGTTGAATTTCCGCGGGAACTCGGGGCTCTCCGCAGGATCCGGTTTGTGGCTGCTTTCTTGATGCCGGAATTATGCTGCACGGGAGCTAAAACCTCAAACCCGCGCTATGGATGGATCCGCCCGATCCCAACTTAAGGAGATTTACGACAGACGTAATGGGCAATAGAGCAGAACAGAACACGTAAGTTGTCAGGCTGGCGATATCCTCAAGCTCATATCCACTGCGTCCACCGAATGGGTCAGTGCCCCGACAGAAATAAAATCTACCCCCGTTTCAGCATAGGGCCGAACATTTTCCAGCGTGATGCCGCCCGAGCATTCCACCGGAATACGCTTCGCCAGCTGCGAGCACAATGCCACCGCCTGTTTCACATCGTCCACGGTCATGTTGTCCAGCAGAACGGCCTCCGCGCCCTTCTCTAAAGCTTGTTTCAGTTCGGCCAAGGATCGTACCTCGATCTCAATGAGCTGCGATCCACGGCGATTGCGGTGGGCCCGTTCCAATGCCGCCACGATTCCGCCTGCCAGTGCAATGTGATTATTCTTAATCAGGACACCATCGGAGAGGTCGAGACGATGATTCTGTCCGCCGCCGCAGCGTACCGCGTACTTGTCGAGCACACGCAGACCAGGCGCCGTCTTTCGCGTGTCCAAAATGCGAGCCTTTGTGCCGGAAACCGCATCGACAAATTTCCGGGTCAAGGTGGCGATACCGCTCAGACGCTGCAAGAAATTCAGAATCACGCGCTCGCAGGAAAGAATCACCCGCGCATTATGGCGGATCACAGCCATCGCTTGCCCCCGGTGCAACCGCACGCCGTCAAAGATCTCCGGATGACTGATGACTTCATGATGCGAAACCACAGCTCCATCCAGCATCGCATACACGTCCAAGATACGCGACACACAGCCGAGTCCGGCAAGAATACAGTCCTGCTTGGCAACGATCGTGGCTGCGCCGCGCTGATTGGGATCGATGCAGGCGTAGCTCGACGCATCACTGGTAGCACGGTCCTCCAGCAGCGCATTCTCGATAATCCCAGTAAGCCGACGACTGTTCCAGTCCATACGGTTCGTTCGCCGAAGTAGCCTGGCCGCGAAAACTACTTAACGCAGCTCGTGCAATTTGCTTTGTGTTTTCTCCCGCAGGGCAGCCAGTTCCGGTTCCCGCTTGCGGAGCCCTTCCACTACCTGCGCCGGGGCTTTCGCAAGGAATTGATCATTCCCTAATTGCCGCTGCACGTTTGCGATCTCCTTCTCGATCCGCTCCAATTCTTTCTTCAAACGGACGC
>Ga0193735_1000327_pt1 | contig 15101 bp, 15 predicted proteins | sample U1m2metaG_FD_145080 | JGI IMG/M metagenome (GOLD analysis project Ga0193735, IMG submission 145080) | Soil microbial communities from a riparian zone of the East river system, Colorado, United States - U1m2 | ecosystem: Environmental > Terrestrial > Soil > Riparian zone | place: USA: East River... | reverse complement strand
CAGCACCAGCAGCTTGATGACCACCATGATGTTGTTGGCGCGGGCGCTTTCGCGGACACCGCGCATCAGCAGCCACGTGATGGCCATCACGATGAGAAAAGCCGGAATGTTCACGAGCACCGGGATGCCTGCGAATCGCGGAGCGGTCTCGAGGAGCGAGTGGACGGCCGGGTCGGAGCTCAATAGCGCCGTCCGGTAACCGTGAGTAATCCAGGCCGGCAGGTTTATCCCGAACGCCGTGAGCAACGAGTTGAAGTAACCGCCCCAAGCGACCGCGACGGCGATGTTTCCGACCGCATACTCAAGGATCAGATCCCAGCCGATGATCCAGGCGATCATCTCGCCGAGCGTCGCATACGAGTACGCGTACGCGCTCCCGGCCTGCGGAATCATCGACGCCAGCTCGGCGTAGCAGAGCGCCGCCAATCCGCACACGAATCCGAGAAGAATGAAGGAGATGACGAGAGCCGGTCCCGCTCCGTATCGCACGACGACGCCCGAGGGTAGTATCTCACCGGCCGCGGCCGTTCCGATCGAGGAGAAGATTCCGGCTCCGATCACAGCGCCAATCGCGAGCATGATGAGGTCGCCCGGCCCGAGCACCCTCCTCAGACCATTAGGATCCTCGCCTTCCGCGATAAGCTCCGCGATGGGCTTCCGCGCGAACAGTGATCGCATCATTTCAGGTGGGGATAAGGTTTACCCCGGCGGGGTAATCGGCCGCCAGGGTAAAACTGTCACTCGGAAAGCTCAGGCGACACCACTCTTTACACGCATGGCGTAGAACGAGCGCCACACGAACGTCACTGAGATCAGGAAGAAAACCGCTGCCAGAATGTGAGTCAGCGTCGAGCCCTTGTCCGCGGTAAGTGAGACCGCGAGCTCCACGGCGAGCAGGCCGAACAGCGTCGTGAACTTGATGATCGGGTTGAGCGCGACCGATGACGTGTCCTTGAACGGATCGCCGACGGTGTCCCCGACCACAGTCGCAGCGTGAAGCGGTGTTCCTTTCTGCTTCAGCTCCACTTCGACGATCTTCTTGGCGTTGTCCCAGGCACCGCCGGCGTTCGCCATGAAGATCGCCTGGAACAGCCCGAACAGCGCGATCGAGATCAGGTACCCGATGAAGAAATACGGCTCGATGAACGCAAACGCGAGTGTAGCGAAAAAGACTGTGAGGAAGATGTTGAACATCCCCTCTTGCGCGTACTTCGTACAGATCCTCACGACCTCCTTGCTGTCCGCAACTGACGCTTTCGCGGAGCTCGCGAGGTTGATGTTGGCCTTGATGAACTCGACCGCCCTGTAGGCGCCGGTCGTGACCGCCTGGGTGGACGCGCCCGTGAACCAGTAGATCATCGCTCCACCGGCGATCAAGCCGAGCAGGAACGGCGGGTGCAAAATTGAAAGATTGGCGATGAACTCCGGCTGCAATCCGTGGGTGAGTCCTAGGATGATCGAGAAGATCATCGTGGTGGCGCCCACGACCGCGGTGCCGATCAGAACCGGCTTGGCGGTCGCCTTGAACGTGTTGCCCGCTCCGTCGTTCGCCTCGAGCAGATCTTTCGCCCTCTCGAACTGTGGATCAATGCCGTACTCGGTTTTCAGTTGTTGCTTGATGCCGGGTACCTGCTCGATTTGTGACAGCTCGAAAATGGATTGGGCATTGTCAGTAACCGGGCCGTACGAATCGACCGCGATGGTGACCGGTCCCATTCCCAGGAACCCGAAGGCTACGAGACCAAACGCGAACACCGCTGGGGCAATCATCAGGGTGCCAAAGCCGGTGGTGCTCACGAGGAAACCGATCGCCATCAGCGACATGATCGCCATGCCGATCCAATAGGCGCTGAAGTTTCCGGCCACGAGTCCGGACAGAATGTTGAGCGATGCTCCGCCCTCTCGCGACGACGTCACGATCTCCCGGACGTGACGCGAGTCTACCGAGGTGAACACCTTTACGAGCTCGGGAATGATTGCTCCGGCCAGCGTGCCGCAGGTAATCACCGTCGAAAGCTTCCACCAGAGGGAGCCATCGCCGAGATCGGGGAGCAGCATGTAGGAGACGAGATAGGTGAGCGCAACGGAGAGCAGCGATGTCAGCCACACGAGCGAGGTCAGCGGCGACTCGTAGTTCATTTCGTCGGCGTTGACGTATCTCGCTCTCGCGACCGCTTCATTGATGAGATAGGAGAGTCCGCTCGCCACCACCATCATGATACGCATTACAAAGATCCACACCAGAAGCTGCACCTGCACCGCCGGCTGGGTGACGGCAAGGACGATGAACGAGATGAGCGCGACACCCGTGACGCCGTAGGTCTCGAACCCATCGGCGCTCGGGCCAACTGAGTCTCCGGCGTTGTCGCCGGTGCAGTCTGCGATCACGCCCGGGTTTCGCGGGTCGTCTTCCTTCACGTTGAAGACGATCTTCATCAGGTCGGCCCCGATGTCGGCGATCTTGGTGAAGATTCCGCCGGCAATTCGCAGCGCCGCCGCGCCGAGCGACTCACCGATCGCGAACCCGATAAAGCACGGGCCCGCGTAGTCGCCGGGAATGAAGAGCAGGATGAACAGCATGATCACCAGCTCGACGCTGATGAGGAGCATGCCGATGCTCATGCCCGCCTTGAGCGGAATGGAGTAACACGGAAATGGCTTCCCGCGAAGGCTCGCGAACGCAGTTCGGGAATTCGCGAACGTGTTGATCCTGATGCCGAACCAGGCCACGCCGTAGCTGCCCGCGATGCCGACAAGGCTGAAGAGCAGAATTATCGCAACCTTCATCGGCGCGAACTTCAGCAGGAATCCGAAGTACAGCAGGATAACGAAGCCGATGAAAAGCTCGAGGATCAGAATGAACTTCCCCTGCGTGATCAGATACGTCTTGCACGTCTCGTAGATCAGCTCGGAGACTTCGCGCATCGATTCGTGCACGGCCATGCGCTTGAGCTGGCTGTAGAACACCAGTCCGAACAGAAGTCCGAGCGCGCAGATGACCAGCCCGCCCATCAGCAGCGAGCGGCCGTGAATGCCACCCAGGAAGCTCACTTGAGAGAGGTCGGGTATGATGAGATTCGCCTCGCCGCCGGGCTTGTGCTCCACCTGCACCGCTTGGGCGGTTCCGGTCGCGGCTGCGGCCATCGCGCTGTCGGGGCGGTTCTCCGAAACCCCCTGAGCGGTTGCCGAGCGCACTGCGAATGCCGCGAGTAGGGCGAGAACGAAACTGAGCGTACGAATAACCGATGCAAACTTCCGATTCATTCTTGAATTCTCCGAGGGTGGATAGCGGCTGGCCCGAAGGGGGCAGCGTCGTGCTCAGCGCGCTGGTGCAGACTCAACTTTGCGCCAGATGAAATAGACGGGAACGCCAAGCAGTACGATCGCAAGCCCGAAAAGCGCCTGGGTTTGCGTCTGTTCCGCGATCAGCAGAATCACTGCGATTGCCGACGCGAGAATGATGTACAGAGCGGGCAGAACAGGGTAGCCGACGACTCTATACGGACGTTCGGCGTCGGGACGCAGCTTGCGGAGCCTGAATAGACCGACCGTCGTCAGGGCATAGAAGATCAGGGCCGCGAAGATGACGTAATTGAGCAGCTGCCCATACGTTCCGGTGAGGCAGAGCAGAGTCGTCCAGATCGATTGCGCAACGAGAGCCGCCGCCGGAACGTTGTGCTTGCTGAGCGTCCCTGCGCGGCGGAAGAACAACCCGTCGCGTGCCATCGCGTAATAGACGCGCGCTCCCGAGAGGATCAGTCCGTTGTTGCAGCCGAAGGTCGAGATGAGAATGGCGATTGCCATGATCGACGCGCCCGCCGCGCCGAATACTGTTTGGACGACCGCGCTCGCCACTCGGTCCTCAGTCGCGTACTGAATGCCGCGCTCCATCACCGTCGCTCCCTCCTTCACTCCGTGAAGAGGAAGCACGCTCAGGTAGGAGACGTTGGCGAGGAGGTAGAGGAGGCACACCAGACCCGTCCCGTAAATCAACGCGCGCGGGAGATTGCGCTGCGGAGAGTGAACTTCCGCGGCGGCAAAGGTGACGTTGTTCCAGGCGTCGCTCGCGAACAGGGAGCCGACGAGCGCCGACCCGAATGCGATGACGAAAGCCGGCGTGAATGCAACGGGATTGAAGTTTCCGTTCGAGAAATTCGCGGCGATGGCTTCCGAATGACGGCCGATGGTGAGGCCGAGCAGGATCAGCGCTGCCAGCGCGCCGGTCTTCACAACCGTCAGAGTCGTCTGGACGATCTTGGCTTCCTTGACGCCGCGGAGGTTGATCCACGTCAGAATCCAAATGCTGATGATTGCGACGAGCCGCTGCGGCGACAATCCGAGCTGGACGGGAGCGCCCGACAGAGTAAAGTCCAGCTGCGGGAACCAGGCGAAGCGCTCGGCCGTGATGCTCGGCCAGACCACGCCGAGGAACTTACCGAAGCCAACGGCGACAGCCGCGATCGTGCCGGTCTGAATTACGACAAAAAGGGTCCAGCCATAAAGAAAGCCCATGAGATGACCCATGGACTCCCGCAGAAAAACGTATTGGCCACCGGCTCGGGGATACATCGCCGCGAGCTCGCCGTACGCGAGCGCGCCGAAGATCGTTACGACGCCAGAGACGACCCACGCCATCAGCAGCCAGAAGGGCGAAATCACTGTCCGCGAGATCTCGGCGGACACGATGAAGATGCCGGAGCCGATCATCGAGCCCGCGACCAGCATTGTCGCGTCCGTGAGCGTCATCGCCTTGACGAACTCGCGTGACGACTGGGGTGATTCAGCCGTGGCTGCCTGGGTTGTCAACGCTCTCCCTTACTGCTCGGTTTCTGGCCTGTCGTCCGCCTCCTGTACAGCGGCGGAAGTTATCCGCACAGGGAGAATTTTGCTAGGGAACGGCGAGAGAACTGACCCGCTATCCGCTATCCGTTACCCGCTATCCGTTCTCGGTTATCCGTTATCCGATAACGCGTGGCGGTCAACGGGCAACGGGCAACGGGCGACGGGAAACGGGAAACGGGAAACGGGAAACGGATAACGGATAACGGGCGATAGAAAACCGAACGCCGAAAGCTAGGTCAAAAAATGAAGTGCACGTCAACAGTATCCCGCATAGGCGTGCCATCAGCGTGAACGCCAGGCCGAAACCGTAACGACTTCAGCACTTCATTGAGCCGCCTGTTGTAGCCGCCGTCCCGGGACGGATTGAACGAGATCAGAATCGAATTCCCTTTCTCGTCGACATCGAACCACGCAATGAGATGGTACGGCTTGATTCGGTCCGGCGCGGGTAGAGGCGGAATGAAGAGATCTCGCAGCGTCGGCGGATAATCCTTGCCCGGTCCGCCGCCGGTGCCCGGGCCCACGCTGCTGCCTCTACCAGTCCCCACTCCTGATCCAACGCCACCTCCAGTGCCAGGGCCAGCGCCGGTTGTCCCGGTGTTGCCGCTGCCCTCGCCGGTAGTCGTGGTCGTCACGGGTGTCGAGATCACCGGCGGTGCGGGCGTGATGGGAGATTCGACCTGCGGCTTCGGATCAGGCGGCTTGACGGGAGGAACCGTGAGCGGCTTTGGCTTGGGCATCACCGTCGGATCCGATCTCACCCTTACGAACTCGATGTGTTCCTGGCGCGAGCCGGACCCGCTCATGCCACCGCCTCCACCGCCGGCGGGTCCGGGTCCGCCGCCGCCGACCGAAGGCTCATGCGTGAAATCGGACGAGCCGACGACCGGCCCGAGAATGAGAAAAAGGATCACCGCGTGCACGAGTAGCGACGCGATGATCCCTTTCCAATCTCGATCCTTCTGGCGCGGTAATTCGAGCCGCGGTAACCGGTGCGTAGCTATTTCACATCCTTCGGCGTTGCGGCAATCACTTTGACGCCCGAGCCGCGCGCCACATCCATCGCCTCGATCACGTCCTGGTACTTCACGGTCGGATCACCCTTCACGAAGATGATCTTGTCCGGCCGCGGATCGTAAATCTCCTTGAGCCTCCGCGCCAGATCGGCCTTCGCCACCGGCTGGGAGTTGATCTTGAACGTGTTTCCCGGGAGCACCTCGAGCACGATCTGCGACGGCGGCGGCCCGGGATTGTCCGGCTGTGGTGTCGGATCGGGCAGCTGAAGATCGACTGCCTTCCGCGACATTGGAATTACCATCATGAAGATGATCAACAGCACGAGCAGCACGTCGATCATCGGTGTGACGTTGATCTCGTTGGTGAGCCCGCTCGTCCCTCCTCCGCCCATTGCCATTATTTCTTCCCTCCGGCTGGTGCTGTTGGAGCGTTGAAGAGATTATCGCCCTGAACTGCCGAGACGGTACCCGGACGCTGATCCGTGATCATCCCCGTCACGCGCACGTCGTTGTGCGCGGCGATGTCCAGCGCGTCGAGCACCTTTCCATACTGAAGGTCCTTATGCGCCTTGACGTAGAGAAGCTTGTCGGTCTCTCGATTCTCGAAGATCTGCTTGAGCAGCGCCCCGAGCTGAGCGTTTGGAATCGCCTTCTTGTTCAGGTAGTACTGCCCGTTGGCGTCGATTCCCAGCACCTGATCCTGATCCTCTTCGGGGTGCGGCTTCAGGTTCACACCACTCGGTGGGATCGCCTGAAAGCCGGCGGTAATCGCGGGGATGACGAGCATGAAGATGATGAGAAGAACCAGCATGACGTCGATCATAGGCGTCACGTTCGGCGACGCCTTCACACCCCCCGAAGTTCCGGCAGACATTGCCATGACTCAGCCCTCCTCGGGTTTCACTGCGAGATGGGTGAGTTGCCGGCGGTCGCCGTGGTGTTGAATTCACGGGTGAAGCGCGAGCGCCCGAACTCACCGGTGCCGGAGACGTTCTTGATCATGTAGTCGATCATCTCCTTCGAGGTGTACGTCATCTCGGCGGTGAGATTGTCGATCTTGATCTGGAAGTAGTTGAACAGCCACACCGCCGGAATTGCGACGATGAGACCGAAGGCGGTCGTGATCAGCGCCTCGGATACACCTGAGGAGATCGAGGCAAGTCCGCCGGAGCCGGAGGCGGCCATCGCGGCGAAGGAGTTCACGATTCCCATCGTGGTGCCGAGGAGTCCGACGAACGGAGCAGTCGCGCCCACCGTGGCGAGAACGCCGAGGCCGCGCTTGAGGTCCGTGATCGTCATCAGCATCTCGCGCTCGATCGCGCGCTCAGCTGAGTTGATGTCGCCTACGGTTACCGATCCATCCTGAATCAGCGGGCGGATTTCGGTCAGCGCGCCACCCAGCACGCGCGCCACGTGCGACCTCTTGTACTTGTCGGCGAGCGTAACGGCCTCGGCGAGGTTGTCCTCTTCGAGGAACTGCGAGAACTCGGGAGCGAACTTGCGCGTTTCAACCTGCGCCTTGCGCAGATCCCACCATTTCTTGATGGCGATGGAAAGCGACCAGATCGACATGATGGCGAGGACAAAACAAATGCCCTTCGCGAAGTTGCCCATCTGGTTGAAAATGTCGAGTAGTGACAGCTGCATCGTTTACTCCCTGAAGGGTTGGTTAGCGAGGAACCGCGAACTGGAACGACTGCTGAACGAGCTGATTGACCGGCTTGCCGCCGATCATTGCGGGACTGAATCTCATCCGCGGCAGAACATTCTTGACGGCTTGGGTGAACAGCTCGTTCGTCGACTTCAGCACCTTGAACTGATCCAGGTCAGCTTTACCCTGAGTATTCACCACAAACTGTGCCTGAACTTCGCCCGCTATGCCTGAGCTTTCGAGAACCGCCGGATACTTCGGCTTCGGGCTCTCGGGAAGCATCTCGGCTGGCTTCTCGACCTGGAACTCGAAGTAGGTCTGGTTGGTGACCGGGCCCGTTCCACCGACGACACCGCTTCCGGTACCGCCCTTCACGCCCTTGCCGCTGAAGTCGCTCTCGTTGGTAATCGCCTTCGACAGATCGATCTCGGGAATCTTGATGTCGATCTTGACGGGCGCGCGAAGGACCTGGAATCCCTTCGGCGGAGGCGGCTTGACGATGACTTCTTTGGGCGGCTCCGGCGCCTTCTTCTCGGGAACCGGCTCCTTCTTCATCTCGACGAACTGAATCTTCTCGGCCTTCGTCTTCTCGTCCTTGTTGCCAGCAGCAGCCGTCGCGTAGACGGCGCCGCCGATGAGGACGGTGTGGAGCACGACACTGAACACCGTGCCGCCAGCCATTCGCTGCTTCTTAGGTTTTGACTCGATCAGTTGGTTAAACATTCCTCACCCAGTGGGAAGTTCGTGAACGAAAGGTGTTCTGTGCTCGAACCGTGCGGAATAGCCCCAAGATTAAGAATCAATGAAATAGTAGCAATGATTTCCCAACTACCGCGCGAGCGTAAACACAAAGGGCATCAGAACCAGCTGCCTCACTTTTCTCCCGCCGATCTCGGCGGGAACGAATCGCATGCGGTGAAGCGCCTGCTTCACTGCATTCTCGAACAGCGGGTTGTCCGAGCGGACGAACCGGACGCTGTCCTCCTCGGCGCGACCCGTCACGTCGACGACGAAGAGGGCGGTGACCTGACCCTCGACGCCCGAGCTCCTGAGGATTTCAGGATACCGAGGAGCGGGGGTTCCCGGCACGACTGACACCTGTTTCTCGACCTGATCAGCGCGAAACGTCCCACCTGTCGGCGCGGTCGGTCCATCCCCGCTATTCCCTCCAGTCGGACCAATCGTCCCTGAGCCGAAGTCGGTCGGCTTTGAAATGACTCCCGACATATCGAGCGTCGGAATTCTTATGTCAAAGCGCGGTTCGACAAATATCAGACGATGCCCATCCGAATGAATGGTTCGAATCGCATCCGCCGAGGCGTTCTGAGTCGGAGTTTGCGGCAGCGGAAAGTATATCGGGCGAACTGGCGGCGCAGACCGGGCTGGTTCAACGCGTGCCTGCGCCGTTGCGTAAAGCGCCGCTGCAATCAATGCTGTGTGAGCGGTCACGCTGACGACGGCACCGCCGGCCGAGCGTCGCGTCTTCGGTTTCGACTCCAGCAATGTTTCGAGCATTTCGTCTCCGAGTGGATGTCGGCTTCAACGTCTCGGAGTTCTACCCGCGATGAAATAGCGCGGGCGTTAACAGTTAATGAAGTGCTCCTAACGCGCGCATTAGCGGAGCGTTAACGCGGCGCGTTGTCGGAGGGCTGTCCGTCGCTCTCAATTGGCAGCGTCACGGTAAAGAGACTGCCGCGACCGAGGCGCGACGATGCGGTGAGAGTTCCACCGTGAGCCTGCGCGATCCACTGGCTGATCGCGAGTCCGAGGCCGAATCCGCCGCGCTCCGACATGCGCGACCGCACTCTGTCCGCGCGCCAGAAACGCTCGAAAATGTGGGGGAAGTCGGCAGCCGAAATTCCGATTCCCGTGTCACGCACCGCAAACGTAACGTTGTCGGGATGGCGGCCGACACCGAGCTCGACCTTGCCGCCGGCGGGCGTGTACTTGATGGCGTTCGTCACAAGGTTGAGAAAGAGCTGCCGAAGGCGAGTTCGATCCGCCATAACAACCACATCGGCGGTGAATGGCAGATTCACCGTGACGCCCTGGGCCTCGCCAAGTATCAGGGCTGTCTCGTAGACCTCCTGGACCAGCGGCTGCAGCTCCACAGGCTCCTTGTGGATGTCCAGGCGTCCCTCGTCGGCCCGCGCGAGAGTCAGGAGACTCTCGACCAGGTCGGACATCCTTCGCACTTCCTGCAGTGCTTCCTCGAGCGCGATCATGCGCTCGTTCTGGCTCGACGTCTCCATCATGGCCCTCTCGACATCGGCGCGCAGAACGGCGAGCGGCGTTTTCAGCTCGTGACTCGCATCCGCCGTGAACCGCCGCAGTCCGGCAAACGACATCTCGAGGCGGGATATCATCGCGTTGAGGGTCGTCATGAGATCCGCGAAGTCCGTCGTCTCTTCGCTCAAGGCGAGACGGCGGTGCAGGCTCCGTCCATCGGTGATTGCCGCCACCTCGGTGGTGATCTCGTTCAGCTGTCGCTGCGTGCGTCCGAGAAACAGGAACGCTGCGATCCCTGCGACGCCGATGATGAGGGGCACGATGATGAGCGCGTCGAGCAGATACTCCCGCGGAATCGTAGCGGCCCTCGTCGCGAGAGCGCCCGAGGCAATGCGGCTGAGGCGGGGAGGATTGCCTCCGAGAGAATGCGAGACGAACAGGACCCGCTCCTGACGGGAGTCGAGGTTGAAGATGAGAGCCTCGCCCGAGTTCGGCAGGTCGTCGAGCTGTGACTGCAGCGTGGCCATGTCGCTCCCCTCGAGGGCCATCACGTCGTTCGATCGGTACACCGCGCGGCCAGCGGTATCAACCACCACGATGTATCCTGGGACCGACTGCAAGCGAGAGACGACCCTTGGCGAGAGACGCTGGATGAGTGCCGTGTCGCTGGTCGCGAGAACGCTGTCGCCGGACTTCGCGGCGTCGGTGATGACGCGAGCCGCGAGATCGCCCTGAGCCGCCGCGTAGAGCGCGATGTCGTGATAGACTGCGTTGTTGCGGGCCGTCAGTACCGCCAGGACGAGCGTCGCCGTCACCGCGATCAGTCCCGCCACGAATGCCGCGGTGAGTTTCACGCGCGTAGACAGCATCGCCTATGTCCCTTTTCCGGCCGCTGTTTCCTCGCGGATCACGTAGCCGACGCCACGGATCGTGTGAATGAGCTTACGCGTGCTCGATGCGTCGATCTTCTTGCGAAGGTGGTTGATCACCACATCGACAATGTTGGTGCCGGGATCGAAGTGATAGCCCCAGGCGTACTCGGTGATGAGCGTCCTGCTCATGACGCGCCCCGCATGGCGGATCAGGTACTCGAGCACTGTGTACTCCTTCGGAGTCAGCTCGATCCCCTGGCCCCCGCGAGACACTTCCCTCGTGTCCAGGTTCACCGTGAGATCCGCGATCTTGAGCACGGGAGCCACGCGCACCCTCGGCCGCCGCGACAGGGCCTCGACCCGCGCGAGCAGCTCCTCGAATGCAAACGGCTTGGTCACGTAGTCATCGGCGCCGGCGCGGAGGGTTTCGACCTTGGAATCGATCGCGTCCTGCGCCGTGAGAATCAGAACCGGCCGGTCGAACCCGCGCGCGCGCAGGTCGTGCAGCACCTGCGAGCCCGACTTGCCCGGCAGTCGCATGTCGAGAACGACGACGTCGTAGTCTTCCGCCATCGCGCGCGCTTCGCCGTCATCGCCGTTGGCGACGAGGTCAACGCCCCAGCGCTGTTCCTCAAACCCCCGTTTGACGAACTGTCCGACAGTGGGATCGTCTTCGATTACGAGGATTTTCATGCGTCCGGCTGACTTCTTCCGTTAAATGACAAGAGGGCGGAACCACCTCCGCCCTCTTGCTAACTTACATCTCGGTTATGCGCGGTTCAACGAAACTGCGTCAGCTCCCAGGAAGCTGTGCCCAGGATCCGCGCTGTACTGCGAGCTTGTTCGAAGACTGTCTCGCCAGCGCCAGGTCATAGTGGAATTTGCCACCGCCGGTGGCGTAGTAAATCGATGCCACGATCGCGCCGTAGAAGTCACCGGCGCCAAGCTCGTATACGATGTGGTTGGGCGCGTAGACGGTGTAGTAGGATGCCGTTCCATTCGAGCTGAGAGCCCAATAAGCCGGCGTCGCAGAGGTCCCGCACGATGCGAACGATAGCGCCGCTGCATTCGAGCTCTGATTGACGATGGTCCCCGAACCAGCGTTGAGCGAATCGCGAAGATAAACGTTGGCGCGCGGGCTTCCCGGAAACACCAGCTTCGCATTTCCGGTCAGCACGATCGAGCTGAAGGAATAGGACGTGTCGGTGAGCGTGAGCGTCTTCCCGCTCGAGACCGTCAGCACGCCCGATACGGAGCTGTAGCTGATACCCGGACCGGCCGGCACGTTCGCCGTCGGTGTGAATCCGCCAGCTGGGCACGGGATTATGTCCATCGGCGTGATTGCCGTGGCGCCCGAGGTGGAGGCCCCGGTTACGACGCCGCCTGCACCAAATGTGATGGTTCCGACGGCCCTCGCGTCGCCCTTCACAGTTGTCTGGATGACGGTCATGTCGCTGTTCGCCCAAAGCGACGTGCTGTCTGCCGTTGCCAACGAATATGGTCCGAGATCCGAGTCATAAGCATCGAAAGTGCCGCCGCTGGTCAGATATAGTATGCCCTCGGTGTACACCGCGTACCTGAAAATCGGAACACCCCCGACCCCCCCGACGATGGTCACGATTCCGGCCGTCGGATCTGTGCGCCTACCCTGGACGACCACGTTGTATTCCTGGAGGCCGCCCTTGTCGAGGCGATGGATCACGGCACGATAAGCGGCTTTGTTGGGTAGGTTCTGCCAACCGAGGTCAAGGCTGTCACCCGGATTCAAAGCTTTCACCGGGGCGATCGGCCAGGCTCCGTATGTCTGACGGAGGCCGGCCTCGGCTGCGTACATGGCGAGGGTCGATTCGCGCGTTGCCCGTGACGAGCGACGCTCATCGGTTGCCGTGCTCAGCGCAACCACGACGATAACGCTCATGATCGTGATGGCGAAAATCACCGACGGCAGCACGAATCCTTTGCGATTCATATTCATTGTCAGCGGCGGAGAGCCACTTTCGTCGTCAGCGAGTCCCGCTGATAGACGTAGGTGGTTCCCACGTAGGTGTTCTTGTAGCTCTCAGTCCTGAGAGTAAGCGAGATACTGCCCACCGCCGCGGGGTTGGCGGTAACAGCACCCAGGGTATCATAGTAGGCGAAGGCGAGCCCGTTCGATGAGGGTGCCACGAGCGGACCGGTCAGCTGCTCGTATGAGGCCGCCGCGCCGACTTTCCGCCCGAGCCACCAGCGGGTATTCAGCTGATACTCCGCGTACTGAACGCGACGGAAATTTCGAAAAGGAGCGCCGACCTTGATGTACGAAGTGTCGACCTTGGGGCCGACGGCGAATTCGACGACCACGTCGGGGGGACGCGCGCCGGGCCAGGCGCAAGCCGCGACTCCCATGGCAGCCGGAGTTCCAACAGCGGTGATCTTCAGCGCTTGCCACTTGTCGCGACCGAGTTGGTAGACGAGCGCACTGTCATCGATGGTCGCCAGAATGTTTCCCCCAGTCTTCCAGAGCCCGTACCGGGCCAGGGTCGCGTGCTTGGCGCAGATCGTCCCCAGACCACGTGGCGACCGCAGCGTGACGGAATTAGCCCCCATCGCCGCCAGGGGACTTCCACCCAGAGCCGACTGCCGGAGATCCCAGGCGAGCAATGCGGTCGCTTCGCGCGCGGTCTCGCGGATGTCCACGATCTCCCGCTGCTTTCTGTAGCCGCGGCCTTGAACGATCAGCATTTGGACGACGCTACTTAGCACGATCAAACCCACGACGAGGCCGACGAGAAGCTCGATCATCGTGAAGCCTGCGCGCGCATAGGCGGAAGGCCGTGGCGTGGTCATCGTCACTGCACCCGGTTCTTGGCGACAAAGAGCGTCACCGTGTCGGAATAGACGATGTTCACTTGCGCCTGGCCGCGTCGCGTAACTATGAGGTCGATCTTCTGGGAGTTCGGATTGACCGCGCTCACCGTCCAGCTGACCGCGCGGCCGCGAATGCTCTTGGACCCGCTCGCAACGTTGTTCCAGCCGAGGCTGACCAGGCTGTCGGCAACTTGCTGGACGTCTGCCGAGTAGTGAAGGTCCTGGCGTGCCTTGCCCATCTGCGAGAGGCCGAGCGCGGCGGCGCCGGCAAGGCTCATCATGGCAAAGCCGAGGAGCGTGACCGCAACCAGGATCTCGACCAGCGTGAAGCCGAGCTTGTCGCCCTGCGGAGTCGGCGTCATCTCAGGACTTTGCCGAGTGCGGTGGTGACGACTGTATCGGCGGTCGCTCCGTCGGAGAAAATCACCGTCGCGTCGCCGGCCTGGCAGGACCCGTTCGTCGATGCGATTCCCCTGGCGTCGAAGCAAAGGAGGGTGCGACTGCTCGACATCGTCAGGCCGGTGGCGCTCACGTCGCGCACGTAGCCCATTGTCGCGCGCTGGCCAATCCCGTTGGCGCTGGTGTCGACGTCAACCCAGAATCGCCTGCCGGGAGGATCCACATGTAGCTGTGCGACGCGCGCAAAGCGCACCCCCGTGGAACGGGCGAGAGAGTGTGCGACGACGAACTGGTCTGCCGCCGATGCCGAGGTACGGCGCTGCAAGGCGGCTGAGAGCCTGGGCCCTCCGATCGCAGCGACGATGGCGATAATAGCCGCCACGATGATCGTTTCGACCATTGTGAAGCCGCGCCGCCGACTCTCGAACATAGTCCGCCGCCTCCAAGTGCGAGCCAATTCTCTCAGGACCCGACGGACCGTCGGTGGTGGTATGCCCCGAGGTAATAGAAGCGCGTGCCGTATCTCCAGACTAACCAGCTCGAGAGGCTACTGCTGTGCTTAAATAAAAGACTGTTCCCAACTCCGGAATCGTCACCGACGTTGGGAACAGGAGCGAGAAGCTTTCCCGGAAGAAACGGCTAAGCGCTTGGCGGAACTTGCCTTAGCGGGCTCCCAGGCGTCGAAACGCCTGACGAGTGATCAGCGAATGAAGCCCCGGTCGGGCCTTTCGACGGGTCGCGACGCCTTCTGCTTTTTCTCGAGCAGCGCCATCGCGGCAGAATCGGTGCGAGCCTTGAGGATGGTTTCTCCAACGCTGTCTGCTACTACGAGCGAATCCTTGCACGCCTGGACGGCGGCTCCCATCCGTGTAGCGCAGCCGGAGCGAAGGAGCCTGGACGGACCACCGGCTGCCTGTGCAATGCACCTGGGCGAGGCGGTGGCGTTCTTCCCCACGCAATCGGTCTCCTCGCGCGTCGCAATCGCTGGACGGCGGGAGACCGAGTACATGAGTGCAGCCAAAGACGAGACAGCAACTGCGAGAAGCAGTAGCGCGATCAGCAGCTCGCCGATCACGAAGCCCCGACGGCCCCGATTCCCGGGGCGGCGGTCAGCCAGCATCCTAGTACTCCACCCAGTTGTCGACCCACGTGTTACGCAGAGTCACGAGCGCACCCATCGTGGTCGTGGCTCTGGAAACTTCGCAGGAGTTGTAGTTGTACTGTTTGGTACCATCCGAGAGTGAC
>Ga0193735_1000326_pt1 | contig 15105 bp, 15 predicted proteins | sample U1m2metaG_FD_145080 | JGI IMG/M metagenome (GOLD analysis project Ga0193735, IMG submission 145080) | Soil microbial communities from a riparian zone of the East river system, Colorado, United States - U1m2 | ecosystem: Environmental > Terrestrial > Soil > Riparian zone | place: USA: East River... | reverse complement strand
AACAAATCAGAACTGCTCGCACACATCTATTCACGCTCCTCCGCGTGGAAGCGATGTAGCATGCGGTGTACAAACGGCGCGAGCAGCACCGATACGATGCCGACAAACGCCAGCCCTGAAAACAGAGCATAGAACGAAGCGAAAACTTTCGCGGCGTTGTTCGGCAACGGATCGATAGGACCCATTCCTCCGAGAATCATCGATGCATTCAGGAGCGAATCGATCCAGCTCAAATGAGCGATGAAATGATAGCCGAGAATGCCGCTTCCAAGTCCGAACACTAAAACTCCAAGCGCCACCAGCCCATGCCGCCCAACGCGCTTGAAAAACTCAACCCGGGTGAGAAGAGGCTGCTCTCGGTGCTCGTACATTGTGCGGCAGATTTCGGTAGAGTTTAACGTCGGATATCTACCATGGCGATTTTCCGCGCAAGATAAGCTGAGAAATATCCCGCGTAACGCTTCTGTAATTCGGGGCGTTGCCAGTCTTTGCCAGTTAAAATTTTCCGGCAATTCGGTGCGCCGCATTTGCATTCGACAGAATAATCGTCGTCATCGGTCATCGCCCAATCGTGGGTGAGCTCTTCGCCGGCGCGGATGTCGCGCATGGCCACGAACGTGATCTCGCCGCGCATGCCAAGATTCGCATCGCACGAGTGATTCGAATACAACATCGAGAACTCGCGCTCTTCGTCGGTAACGGGCGCGATGAAAAGATCGTCGTCGATCTGAATTTCCACCGGGCCAAGCCGGGGCGTGATGTTTTCGCGCAAAGTTTTTCGATCGACGATGTGGCCACCTTTCACCGCAACGATTTCGTCTTTTGCAATGTCAGCCATGGCAAATAGTCCGCGTCCATGAATTTTACTCTCGCGCACTTCCGTCTTGGGCGAGCGATAGGAAAGTCGCATCATGATTTAGCGACAGATTAGTTGCAGGCGTTCGCCGCGGCGAACGCCTTCATTTTGCTTCGGCGGTTGACACATCCGCCGCCACAACGTTGCGTTCATGCTCCGCTCGCAATGAAACCTCGACCGGCCGCGATTATTTTCATTCTCGTCACGGTGACCCTCGACATCTTGGCGATGGGTTTGATCATCCCCGTTTTGCCCAAGCTGATTCTGGATTTTCTCGGTGGCGAGATGACCGATGCGGCGAAATGGAGCGCCCGGTTCGCGGTGGTCTTCGCACTGATGCAGTTTTTCTTTTCACCCTTGCTCGGAGTTTTGTCAGATCGATTTGGAAGGCGTCCGATCATTCTGCTGTCAAACCTCGGTCTCGGTTTGGATTACATCGTGATGGCCATGGCGCCCACGTTAAACTGGCTTTTCCTTGGCCGAATTATTTCTGGGATCACGACCTCAAGCATTCCGACCGCGATGGCTTACATCGCCGACGTTACGCCGAAAGAAAAGCGAGCGGGAGCGTTCGGCCTGATTGGTGTCGCATTCGGCATCGGATTCACGTTCGGACCAGCAATTGGCGGTTTGGCGGGCGATATCAATCCGCGTCTGGCGTTTTGGATTGCAGCCGCTCTTAGCCTGGCGAATTGGCTGTGGGGTTACTTCTTCGTTCCGGAATCGTTGCCGCAAAATCAGCGAAAACAATTCGAGCTGCGGCGCGCGAACCCGGTCGGCTCGCTCGCGCTATTGCGTTCTCATCACGAACTCTGGCGGCTGACTACGATCCAGTTTCTCGCCTATCTCGCGCACAACGTGTTTAGCGTTTGGGCGCTGTATGCAATCTATCGCTACAATTGGAGCCAGGGAATGATTGGTATCTCGCTGATGGTTGTTGGCATCGTGACTGCCGTTATTTCAGGAGGCTTGACTGGTCGAATGGTGACACGGTTTGGGGAGAAACGGACGCTTTACATCGGCCAGTTTTTTGGTGCGAGTGGAATGGTCATTGCAGGCTTGGCTAAAACGGGTGCTTGGTTGATGGCTTCAGTTCCAATCATTTCGCTCTGGAACATTTCCATGCCGGCGGCCCAAAGCATGATGACTCACCGCGTCAGCCAGCGAGAACAAGGCGAGTTGCAGGGCGCTTTGCAAAGCATGCGCTCAATCACTTTCATCATCGGACCGTGGTTGTTCCTCCGAATCTTTGGGTGGTTTATCGATGCAAAAAATCCGATCCACCTGCCGGGAGCGCCCTATTTCCTCGCGGGCGCGTTGCTTTTCACCGCGATGCTCATGGCAACCCGGATTGAACAACCCCAGGTCTCACAGAACTCGGCTGGTCCGATTCCCGATGTTGTCCCGCCAGAAGGTACACCGTCCGCAGCGATCGCGCCGATCCTTGATTCCGAAGAAAAGGTTTGAGTGGTCGCGCCACGGGAAGTATTTGGAGTGGGGTGACATGTCACCGCTTTCAAAGCGCGGACGAGTCCGCGCACTCCAAAGCCTGACACCGAATATGAATGCACGCGCACGCTACATGGTGGTTGCAATTGCGATCTGTTCCTGGTTTGCGATCTCCAATCATTGCGCGTTGGCTGCGGTGGCGACGAAGACCGATTCGGCGCAAAGCGAGTGCCCGTTCCATTCCAAACCGGCAAAGCAAAAGCAGGAACCCTCGCAGTTGCAATGCTGCAAAATTCTACGCGCAGTTGTTTTCGCCCAAACGAAAACTTGGGCACGCGATGACGCCAAGTTTTTCGATCTCGAGCTTCGCGTTGAAGAGTTCGTGTTCGTTGCGCTTTTGCCCAACGCGCGGGCATCATCGTCTCTCGACACCGGCCCGCCCGGCGCGCGCTCGTTCGCTGAATTGATCTTGCAACGGAGCCTTTTCGCTCACGCTCCGCCGTTTGTCGTCTAGAACGCGAACATCTGCGTTCTGTTTGTAGGGCAACCGCTCCGGTTGCCGTTCTATTCATCTGGCAGGCGAGGCGCCTGCCCTACAACCAGAAAATGCGAAAACGAATTGTAGTTCTAATCGCGAGCGCCATGACGTTCGTCGCGATTGCAAAGGTAGGGGCGATTGACCCCAATCGCCCACATGGCGAGCACGATTACCCGCCTTCGCAAAACTACGGTGTGGCAGGTGAGCAAGAGAAGAAACAGAAATACACGTGCCCGATGCATCCGGAAGTCAACACCGATCATCCAGGCAATTGTCCGAAATGCGGGATGAAACTCGTGCCGGTGAAACAAGAGAAACGTCGAACGTCCAACGTTCAACATCCAACGTCGAACTCAAAGCACGCGATGCACGACGCAAACGAAATGGCGATGCCGCATCATGATCAGGGTGGCCACGAGATGCACATGGAAATGCATTCTTCCGTCAACATCGCCGATCCAATGAACCGCGAGGGCTCGGGCACGAGCTGGCTGCCGGATTCGAGCCCGATGTATGGCCGCATGTTCATGTTCGGCGACGACATGCTCATGTTGCACGGCGCAATTTTCCCGCGTTACACCAATGTGAGCACCCGGCGCGGCGATGACCGCATCGATGCCCCGAACTGGATCATGGGGATGTATTCGCATCCACTCGGCGACAACACGCAACTTGGCGCACGCTTAATGATGAGTCTCGATCCGCTCACTGAAGGCGGACGCGGTTATCCGCTTCTCTTTCAAAGCGGCGAATCGTGGCACGATCAGCCCTTGCACGACCGGCAACACCCGCACGATCTCTTCGACGAACTCTCGCTAAGTCTGTCGCAAAAATTCGATCACGATCTGAGCGCGTATTTTTATTTCGGTTATCCGGGTGAACCGGCGCTCGGTCCGCCCACATTCATGCATCGCCCGTCGGCGATGGATGATCCCGACGCGCCGCTTGGTCATCACTGGCAGGATTCGACCCACGTCACCTTCGGCGTCGCCACTGCCGGTTTGGTTTGGCGGAGCATCAAAGTCGAAGGCAGCGTGTTCACCGGTCGCGAGCCGGACGAAGACCGATACGACTTCGATCGGCCGCGTTTCGATTCATTCAGCGGACGGATTTCCTGGAGCCCGACACAAAATCTGGCGCTGCAATTTTCGCATGGTTACATCAAAAGTCCGGAAGCGCTCGAGCCCGACCTGAAACGGCATCGCACTACAGCGTCCGTTATCTACAACCTGCCGCTTGGACACGATAGCAATTGGTCGAACACATTTGTCTGGGGCCAGAACCACGACACTGGCGAAGGCAAAACGCAATCGTTCCTGATCGAATCAGATTACCAGCGCGGACGCAATACAATTTACTTCCGCTGGGAACGCGTGGAAAAATCCGGGCACGAATTGGTCCTCGATCCTCCTGACGAATCGCACATTTTCCCCGTGAGCGGTTACACCATCGGTTACGTCCGCGACTTATCGCACGGCAACGGCCTCGACATCGGGCTCGGCACGCAATTTACGATCAACGATCGCCCCGATCGTCTCGATCGCTACTACGGCGACGAGGTCGGCTATGCCTTCGAATTTTTCCTGCGTATCCGTCCGTCCCTGCACAGTCATGATGTGCAGGAACACTACGAGCACGTCGCGGGAGCGGAAAAATAAGCGGTGAACTTCAGACTGGGGAGTGTTAGCCCGGCGGCCGCCTTCCGGAATCCGGAGGCGCGGCACCGCCTTTAGCATCTTTTGCTGGCTTGAGGTCCCGGAGTTTGATCTCTTTTTTCTCTTTCTTTTTCTTGGTCTTGTCTTGCATGTTGCCTTTCATGTGTTTGTTGTTCGTGCTTTTGTGGATCGGTTTGCTGGAGATCTTCCGCCTCCTCTGGCCCGATACCTTGTCGCCGCACAAAACCGTAGATGGGTCGCCAATACGTGCGACACAGCTTTTCGAGCGCTTCTTGTGCAGCTGGCGATTCACCTTTGGCGGTCAACACCACGCTCCAGTGCGTCGTGGCGAAGCCGACTGCTCCGTTTTGGGCCCTCAGGCCCGTGGCACCCAATGAAGTCCCTTTATCATCGGCAGACACACTGCAATCGAAGTAAAAACTCGCGCGAAAATCAAGCCTGCAGTGTCCCGGGCGGTGTTCTCCTTGTCATCGCGCATGAGATGCGTGAAAATTGATGCTCCGTGGCTCTGCGACTGCCGAAACAGAATTATCAGGACATCGAACGCATCGTTGAGTTCGATTTTGTGCGCGCGACCGAAGCGGCCGCTCTCAATTCGTTGCGCTGGCTCGGGCGCGGCGACAAGGAAGCAGCGGACGCAGCCGCCTCCGACGCCATACGCGGCATGTTCGATCTAATGAACATCTGCGGTGAGGTCGTGATCGGCGAAGGCATCAAGGACGAGGCGCCGGGCATTTTCAAAGGCGAACAACTCGGCACTTGGGTTCCCGGTTCGCCGCAGTTTGATATCGCCATCGATCCGATCGACGGGACGACCAACATTTCCAAGGGCGCGCCAAACTCCATCAGTTGCATCGCCGCGGCCAGTCCCGAGAAAGGCGTGAAGTTGGCGCTGCGGGATGTGCCTTCTTTTTACATGTCGAAGCTGGCTTATGGGCCGCGGGTAATCGAATACATGAAGAAACGCGGCGATTCGCTCCACCTCGAGATGCCGATCGCCGAGGTGCTGGGGATCGTCGCGCGCGCGGTGGACAAGCGCGTCCAGGATGTCGCGGTGATGATGCTCGACAGGCCAAGACACAAGGAAATTGTCGAACAAATTCGCGCGGCTGGCGCGTCATTGCGCATGATCGGTGATGGCGACATCGCTGCAGCCATCGCACCGTCGTTGCCCGACTCGGACGTGGATCTTTACATGGGTATTGGCGGTTCGCCGGAAGCGGTGCTGGCAGCGGCGGGAATCAAATGTCTCGGCGGCGACATGCAGTGCAAAATGTGGCCGCGCGATGAGAAGGAGCGAAAGAAATTAATCGCCGACGGCTACGAAAAAGATCTCAACCGAGTCTATTCGGCGGACGATTTGGCCAACGGGCAAAACATTATTTTCTGCGCGACCGGGATCAGCGACAGCGCGCTGCTGCGCGGCATCCGCGCGCACGGCGGCGTCACAGCAGTAACGCATTCAATCCTGATGCGAGCGAAGAGCAAGACGGTCCGTTTCATTCGAGCGCGGCACAATCTGCAGACAAAGACGATCCGGCTTCGATCGGACAATCGCGAACACATCATTTGACTACCAAGGAGGGACGGCTTCGGCAGCCGTCTGTTTAAGCACGACGACTAGGAAGCCGTCGTTCCTTGGGCTTTATCTCGGGCGCTATGGATTGGGCGACACAGATGGAGCCATGTTCTTGTTAAAGATATCTGGCAGCTTGGTTTCTTTAAAATCAGCAGGCACCGTAAATTGGCTATCTGGAACCGAGGCGAGGCTTAAACCAGTGATGGTGCTGGTAATTTCCGTAGGATGCTCCGAACCGCTGGCGCCATGCCCGCCTGCCGGATTTTCCGTGGCGACGATCATGCGCATTCGGATCGGTAACCCAGGGAAATCGCGAAAGTCAGGCATTTTCGTATTCGCCGCGTCCCAAAATTCAGACTTGATCGATTGGAGTTGTGCGAGGACGGCAGCGCCATTGGGGTAGTTCGGCGCGATCCAATAGGTCGCCTTAAAATCAGGTCCGTCATAGGTGTATTGCTCGGTATCGTAACCATTGATCGTTTCCCTCTGTCCGGTGGGTGTAAGTCTGGGCTTTTGCGAACCTGCTTTGTTGTTGCCGAACTTGTTTAACATGTCCGCGACGGCTCTCATTTTATCCGGCGAAATCCGGACGACGGTCTTCTGGTCGTTCAACAGGTTGATTAACTCGCCAGTTGTTCCATCGAAAATTGCAGTGATCTGCGAAGGAGCATCAATGCGCGCCTTGTCGCCTTTAACTTTAATCGTCAGGTTCGCAGCGGCGGCAACTGTGGTGGAAGTTGCTTCCTGTTTTTGAGCCTGTCTCGCGGGCTCGACCGCCGTTGAATACACGATCGTGAGATCGGCGTGGACCGGCAGGATGCCAAAAGTAATTACGACGAGCGAATACAATGCAGTCTTCATACCTGCAAATAGTTCGCGGCCATTGACCGGTATGGCCGTTTGCAGCCGCGGGTTTACGCCCCCTTCTGCGTCTTCAGCAGCTTGATCGCGTCGCGTAACTCGGCCGCGCGCTCGTAGAGTTCCTTTGCAATCGCAGTTTCCATCTCGCGCTGCATGATCTCCAGCTTCGAAAGCGGACGCTTCGCCTTCACTTCCTCGAGCCATTCGTCGAGAAACGCGATCTCCGAGCTTTTCGATACCAGCTCCGGAAAATTTGACTGTTGCAGGAAATCTACAATCGCTTCGCGACCGCGCTCAATCTCGCCCATGGCCTCGGCAAATTTTCCCTGGCCGAGAAGAATGGATGCCTTGGCGCGCGTATTCATCATGAGCACGTAGGGCCGGAACTGCTGCAGGCTCCAGGAAAACTCCTCCCGGTCGGTGTGCTCGGCGACGAACGCGAAAAGGTCGAGATTGCGTTGCGTATCGCGCACGACGCCTTCAAAATCGTTGATCTGAAACAGGCTCAGGTAACGATGGTAATATTGGATGCCTTCCTGTTGAAGCTCCGCGCATTGCTCGGGCGAAAGCTCGTAAGTCGCGCCTTTCGCTTCGGCGCGGTCGGCCCGCTTTTGATGATATTCCAAAAGCGATTCGCAATTGTGCGGACGCCGGCCATCGGGTCGCCCGGCCAATTCCATTTGTAAAACGCCAAGATCGACTCGCAGTTGCAACTTCTCGCGGCCATCGAGGCCGGCGATCTTGCGCACTTTGATGCTGCCGTTCTCGTGCGGCCAATCTTTCAGGATGCTGTTTAAGTCCAGGCTCATGGCGAGAGAAACATCCAGCATTTAACCTTCGCTTGTCAATAACGTCGCGGTCGGGCATGGATTCCCAACTTTTCACTAGTCACTATCCACTCCTCACTTAGCTTTGATTCGTGGAAGAATCGATCGACTCGTTTATCCGTTTCCTCGCAGTCGAGCGCGGTCTTTCTGAAAATTATCAGCTCTCCACGCAAAGATCGCTGAGCGAATTCGCACAATGGTGCGCCGCCAATAAGAAAATCGATAATCCGCGCGCTGTGACTCTACCGGTCATCAGCGAATATCTTGCTGATCGCAAGCGCTCGGGCCTTTCCGCCTCTTCGATCAAGCTGATCGTGGTTGCATTGAAGATTTTTTTTAGGTTTTTGGCAGGTAAAGGAACAATTGAACGCGATCCGGCTGAGGCGGTTGCGCTCCCGCGCATCGAACGGTATCTCCCGGAAACGCTCAACGAATTGCAAGTGGAACAATTCCTCGAAAAGATCGACACGAAAGCTGTTCACGGCTTGCGCGATCGCGCGATGATCGAGTTGCTCTACGCAAGCGGCTTGCGCATTTCCGAGCTGGCAAATGCGCGCCTGGAGAATTTCAATTTCGACGAGCGCGTGGTGCGTGTGACCGGAAAAGGAAACAAGACTCGCCTGGTGCCCGTGGGTCGAAAAGCATGCGACGCGATGGCAGCATATCTCTCCACGGAGCGGCCGAAACTTGTGAAGCGGCGTAGCGGCAGCGAGATTTTTCTCTCCGAGCGAGGCACCAAATTAACCACAGCACGTATCTGGCAGATCGTGAAAAAACACGCGCAGCGGGCAGGGCTGGACAAGAACATTTATCCACACCTTCTGCGGCACAGTTTCGCAACGCATCTGCTGGGGAACGGCGCCGACCTGCGGATCATCCAGGAAATGCTGGGCCACGCCGATATTTCCACCACGCAAGTCTATACGCATGTCGATCAACAGCGGCTTAAAGCCGTGCATCGGCAATTTCATCCGCGAGCTTAACAGCCGAAGTGATGCTGGATCCTGGATTCTAGATAGTCGATCAGTTTGCCATTGAACCCGTATCCAGCATCGAGTATCCAGCATCCACGCTTGTGACGAGCCCCTGTTTATGAGGCGAATTCCATTGCTGATAATCGCGTTTGCCGTCGCCGCGTTCGCTGGTTGGTACTACTGGAAGGTTTCCCTACAAATTTCGAGTGCTCCGGTAAGCGAGCTTCTGCCTCAACGAACCATTTTTCTGGCGCATCTGCCGGACTTTAGTCGAACCCGCGATGAGTGGCATCACTGCGATATTTATCAGCTGTACCGCGAGCCCACGGTACAGGATTTTTTGCGTCCCGGAATTGCGGGACTGAGCAACCTTCCAAAAACAGACGCTGCTGCTCAAACGCTGCAGGAAATCGAACAGCTCGATCCGAAGCACGCCTTTCTCGCCTTGACCGCCATAGATAACAACAACCCAAGGTTCGTGGGCGGCTTCCGTTTTCGTGGGAGCCAGGAAGACGCCGAGCGAGTTATCAGCAAATGGCGCTCAACAGTTTTGGAACAAACTCCCGGCGCGAAACGCGAAAAGCGGCAATACCAGCGCCACGAAATCGAGCTGGTCACCGCAGCTCCGTTTACTCTCGCAACAACTTATAATGGTCCCTGGTTTTTCGCGGCGACGGATCTGACGGAATTAGAAGAGCTGCTCGATCGCGCAGATCATCGCGCTAAAAATCCAGAGGACACACTCGACAAAGACGAAGCATATCGCACTGCTATCGCGCACCGGGCCTCCAATTATGCGGCATTCTTTTATCTGCAGCCAAAGATATTCTCCGAACGGATTGCAGCGCTGCGCGCTGCTGTTCGATCAAACCCGGCTCCCGGCGACTCCACGATGCTCGAGAAAATGCGCTGCATCGCCGCTTCGACACGGTTCGAGAACGGGAAAATACACGACGTACTTTTCCTCGGGATGCCAAAGCTAGAGCACAATATTACCCTCAACCGCTCTTCCGTGGCACTCGGCACGAAGGAGACGTTTTTTTATCTGGCGATGCTTCTTAATCTCGGAGAGAGAATCGATACCTTGAACCAAGCGGCGTCCTTAGCTGGCGCCAAAATTTTTCAGGGGCTTGCCGATAGCGGGGTGACTGCTGATGATTGGAAGGCTGCATTTGGCCTTGAGCTGGGATCACTTGCGGACTGGCCCTCCAGCGCGCAGTGGCCGTCTTTGCTTCTGACGTTGCCAGTGATGGACGCGGCCAAAGCCGGAAAGATCGTGGAGGCCCTCATAGGCGCCGATGAAAACGCGACTTGGACCCAGACAGAGAAGGGCGGCATCCGCTATTTCTCGAAGCAGTCGGCTGCGAGTCTCGTCGCGATCACTCCAACGATCGGCTTATCCGATCGGATTCTTATCGCGGGCTTTAACCCAGTCTCAGTAGAAGAGGCGATGAAACGCAGCGGGGTCGGCTCGGCTGGACTTTTTGATTCCCAAACTTACAAAGCTGCCTCGCGCTTGCTGCCAGCGCCGACGAATTTTTTTGCCTACGTCGATATGGCGCTGTGGTATTCCCGACTCGACGCTTCGCTTCGTCCAATGCTATTAATGGCTGCGGCCTTCATGCCGGCAGTGGGTGGTTCCGTCGATGCTACCAAACTTCCGTCGGCGGAGATCATTACGAAACACTTGAGCCCTATCGTCTCCTCGCAAAGATATGATCGCGATGGTTATGTGGCCGAGTCGGTTGGACCAATCACGCTGGATCAATCGGCAATCGGGATCGCTATTCTTAGCAGCCTTGGCGCGGGTGCACGACAAATGGCCGGTGCTGCCGTGACCAGCTGGGGTGCTTCTCCGACGGCCACGCCGCAGCCGACTCCCAGCCCGACGCCGACGCCATAGCTAGGGCCCGAACCGACTCCGGCCGCGCCATTTCGGCACTGTTGGTTGTTGCCGGAAGAAATGGGGAAGAAAACTGCTGCAGTCTGTGAAAAACCTGCTATTTTTCTCGCTCTATGGCTATTCTAAAGAAAAATGCATTCTCCCGTCGTGTTCCTGACTTGGTAACTGAGGAGCTGGTTGCTGTCCTCTCAAGGCGTTCTTCGTTTGAGTTCAAGCAGTTGTTCGACATCGTGCACGAGAATCTTCGGGCCCGAAACGCTGCAAGCGGCGGCGAGGAAATGCTGCGGCTCCGAGCTTACGAGAAATTACAGAATCTCGTGGCCCGCGGCGCGGTCAAAAAGAATGGCAAGAAGTACAAGGGATTGCCATCGGCTTTGGCCAATGCGATCGCACAACAGAATGGTCATCTCGCTGGCGTAAGATAAGCCGGCCTTTCACACGAATTGGCTTCAGGCCAGATTCCCGGATGCTGCGCGAATATTTGCCGGTTCTCCTGCAAATCCTCGTCGCGATGCTGTTTGCCGTTTCCGCTCTGTTCGTCAGCGTATTGGTAGGCAAGAGTGGAAAACGTACCCGAGCCAAGGATTTACCCTACGAGTGCGGGATGATTCCGCACAGGGAACGATTGCCGCGCTTCAGCGTGAAGTTCTATCTTGTGGCGATGCTTTTTATCCTGTTCGACCTCGAGATCGTGTTCATGTATCCGTGGGCGGTTGTTTACCGCGATGCGATCAAACAGAGCAGCGTCATTTTTTGGAGCATGCTCGGTTTCATCACGATCCTGATGGTGGGCTACGCTTATGCGCTCAAGAAGGGCGCACTGGATTTCAGACGGTAGATTCTTGGTCTATCAACGCTCAACGCTCAACGCTCAACGTCCAATTCAGATAGTTGAGCATCGGGCGTTGCACGTTGGGCGTTGGACGTTTTCACCAGCTTGCCGATGAAGGCCTCACGCCAGACGACTGGCTCCGTGCCCCGTCTCCTGCCAGTCACACTGTTGTTGAGCGGCCTTCTTTGGCTATTCACTACGACAGGCGGACGCCAGATTTTCGTTAAGGAGGTGCTCGGCGGCGCTTATGATTCGCAGGCGCAACATTTTCTGCGCGGCGATGTGGACGTCGATGTGGAGGCGATCGGGCATGAAGCAATGATCGTGAACGGTAATGTGCGCATGTACTTTGGCCCGTTTCCGGCGCTTCTCCGCATCCCGCTAAATTTCGTTTACCCAGCGGGACACGGGAAATGGTCGCGGATTTCAGGATTTTGCGCTGGCGTGATCGCGCTGTTTGCTTTCGCCGGTCTGGTGCGCATGGCGTTGCAATCATCCCCGCTTTCATCGCGCGCCCGCAACTGGCTCGGCACCGCGTGCCTAATCGGGTTCGCGTTCGGCTCACCGTTGCTTTTGCTGCTCGGGAATCTGTCCATCTACGATGAAGCCATCATTTGGGGACTGGCCTTATCGCTGGGCGCGATCTTTTTCGCTTTCCGCTCGCGACAAGCCAAGGGTGACGCTCTGACTCGCGCACTGCTGGGATTCTCGCTCTGTGCCGGCGGCGCTCTACTCTCCCGAGTGACGTTCGGCGCGCCGTTGATCTTGATGGCGCCGTTACTTGCTGTGGGCCTGGCGCGCGAGAATCGGGTAACTAATCTCATCGCGCTGGTTCTCCCGCTTGGCGCGGCCCTCGCTTTTTACATTTGGCTAAGCTACGCAAGATTCGGCAGCCTCACTGGAGTGAACTACGACTACTACATCAACGCGGTTCATAGCGAGTTTGCCCATAAATTTGGCGTGTTGAGCCCGCGCCGGATACTACACAGTTTTGCTGACTACTTCAGTGTGCGTTTCCCAAGCTTCGAGCGTCAACCGCCTTTCCTGGCGGCAGATCGCCATCTCTATGATTATCCTTCCTTATACTCCAACGACTTCAGCGAAGTATATCTCCCTCTGCCCTGGTGTTCTGGCTGGCTCGTTTTCGGCGCCATTATGGGAATGGTAAGTCTGATTCGACGCGACGGTGCAGACGCATTCGAGCGGGGCGCGGCTGCGGCTCTTTTCGCGGAATTTCTTTGTATCTTATCGTTTTTTGCGCTCGCCCAGCGTTATGCTGCTGATCTCTATCCTTTCCTAATCTTCTGTTTCATTATCTTTCTTTGTTCGGGCAGCGCGACCTTAGTCCGGTCACGTCATGTGATTGTCGGACTCATCGGCCTCTCGATCATTGTGAACTCGCTTGCGACGGTTTCCTGGTTGATCGGTCCTGACCAAAACGTCCCGACGGAAACCAGAGCCGCCTGGGAAAAACTCCTGGGGCGACATTCAAGTGAAAGTGAGAATCATCACGATGACTCACGAAATGAGTGATACTAACCGGCAATTTTGGATCGCAGCTGGGCTGTCGCTGTTCGCGGCGCTCGCCTTTTATTTCTCGACCAATGCAACGCTCCACGATCTGGATTACACAAGCGAGATTGCTTCGGCTTTGCTGCATGGCGACCTCGGACTTCGGGAAAAGCCGCCCGACTGGCTCAACGAAATGATCCCGCACGGAGACAGATATTATTCAGCCTTTCCACTGGGGGCAGTGCTTAGCATGCTTCCGATTGCCGTCCTGCAGAAAGCAAGCGTGATCCAAAATTTTCCGGGACATGTCCTGGCGGCGCTCATTGCTGGCTTGTGCGTTTATTTCTTTTTTCAGCTCGCGAAGGCATTCGGGGCCGATTACACCAGCAACAAAAGCAAGTCATTAATTCGTCGGATCTTGCTGGCCCTGTTTCCAATTTTTGGAACCTGGACGTGGTGCAATCTCGGATTCGGCGGCGCTTGGCAAATCGCTCTCGGCCTCGCTTTGCTCGGAGAAACCGCAGCCCTTTATTTTTGTCTGGTCCGGCCGTCTCCTTTCGTCGCGGGAGTATTTTTCGCTCTGGCTTTTGGTAATCGAACCGAGCTACTGATTACCTTGCCTCTCTTTCTTTATCTTCTCTGGCGTCAGCCAAGTGGAAACGCATTCAGTTGGTCCCGCATTCGCGGACTCAAAAGGGAGTTTCGGGAAAACAGACCAATGCTCATCCGCTTTCTCAGTGTGCCGGTAACGCTCGCGCTTCTGACCGCCGCTTATAACTTCGCCCGGTTTCATTCCATTTTCGATTTTGGCTACATTCACATCCCAGAAGTGCGCGACGAACCTTGGTACGAACACGGACTGTTCTCGGTCCAGGCAATTCCGTGGAATATCTACACGATGCTGTTTCAAGGTTTCGAGAGTGTTTCCTCCTATCCTTACCTCCAACCAAACGGGTTCGGCTGCTCAATCTTTCTTGCCAGCCCTTTCCTTTGCCTCCTTTTTCGCCAGGGCGGCAGATACAAGGTGGTCGCATGGGTGGCGATCGCCCTCTTAACGCTTGTCCTCTGGTGTCATGGCAACCCCGGAAGCTGGCAGTTTTCGTATCGCTACGCGATGATTCTTCTTCCCTGGATGTTTCTCCTACTGACAGGCAACGGCCCGGCGAAAATAACCGTCAGCGAGATTTTCCTTCTTGCCGTCTCAGTCGCGATCAACGCACTGGCTATGTGGCAATTCCTCTGGACCGACGAAATCCAACCGTAGCAAGAAAACAGTGATTGATGCTCAGTGATTTGGTTGCGCGCGGCCTGGCGGGCCTGGCGGCAAACGCATTCCCAGCCGCGTTTGACAGAACACATCGGGTGCTTAGGATTCGCGCCTGCGCATGCGCTTGAGGCTGCGGCAATTTCGCTATGGATGCTTTAGGGTTGAGTCAGTTTCGGCTATCAGCTATCAACTGTCAGCAATCGACTCTGCAGTGATATGCTTGCTTTGATTTATTTCGGATTGGCTATTTGTCTGGGCGATTTTCTTTGCCGGCGCTTTTACCAGTTCGCGTCCGTCGCACACCGGTGCGCAGCAGCCATACTCTCAGGGCTACTAATCAGCTCGTGGTTTACATATCTGGCCGGACTCCTCTTCACTCGCGCCCGGCAGCCGCTCCTCTGGGGTAATCTCTTGTTCGCCATCGCAGCGATCGCCGTGCTGTGGTGGAACAGACGCAAACACAAAGTCATAAAGCACGCTCAGGGCGAGAGTCACAGCACTTTTGTCCCTGGGACGTACCTGCCGCGGCCCAAGGGCTCGAGCGTAGCTGACTGGCTATTAATCGCCGGATACGTGGTCCTCGTATCCTGGATGATGTTTGCCTCCTTCAATACCAGCGGCAGCAAGCTGCAGATCTCCAACGCTGAGTACAGCGATTTCGGGCCGAACACTGCGATCATGCAGAGCTTCGCCGTGGGACATAACTTTCCCACGGAGTACCCGCACTTCTCAGGGGACCGCATCCGTTACCACTTCCTCTTCTACTTTCAGGCGGGCAATCTTGAATTCCTCGGGCTCAATCCGGTGTGGAGTCTTAACCTGCTGAGCATA
>Ga0193735_1000325_pt1 | contig 15133 bp, 12 predicted proteins | sample U1m2metaG_FD_145080 | JGI IMG/M metagenome (GOLD analysis project Ga0193735, IMG submission 145080) | Soil microbial communities from a riparian zone of the East river system, Colorado, United States - U1m2 | ecosystem: Environmental > Terrestrial > Soil > Riparian zone | place: USA: East River... | reverse complement strand
TGCGCGCAACGTTCTCGATCTGGCCGCGGCCACGCCGGGCATCCGCTTCTTCCAGCCGGTCTCCGGCCACTCGCAGCCGGCGGCGGGATCGCTGCGCAACGAGCGTGGCATCAACATGTATGTCGACGGCGTGGAATTGAAGAATCTGAACAGCGGCAACGTTGTGGGAGCACCGGCGATGGGAACCTTGTTCCCGGTCGATGGCGTCGAAGAGTTTCGCGTTCTGCTCAACCCATACGACGCCGAGTACGCGCGCGGAGTGGCGTACATCGTGAGCGTTGAGACCCGCCGTGGCAGCAACGAAAGGCACGGCTCGCTTTTCGGGTTCTTTCAGAACCAGCAAATGGTCTCGGTCACGCCGTTTCAACGGCAGATTCCGAACTTCCAGAAACCTGATTTCAGGCGTGAACAGAGCGGCTTCAGTTTGCGGGGACCAATAGTACGAAACCGGCTTTTTTACGCCGCGAGTTACGAGCTGTCAAACAGCTCCAACTATGTAGCGGTCATCCCGGGTCAACCAGCGTCCGATCCAACGATGTGGGATAGCTACGCCGGAATCTTCAACGCTCCGAACCGAAACCAGGCCGGATTGCTGCGTCTGACATACTCCGCAAGTGAAAGAAGCTCGCTGGAGGCAATCGTCTCTTCACGAGACTTTACTGGCGAGTCAGGTTTCGGCGGGATTCAGGCAGCCGGGTCGGCGATCGGCCAGAGATACGGCGTAAATACCGTGAATCTGCGTCACCGCTGGGTGGGGCTGTCGGGTTTCGCGAACGAAGCCAGTCTGCAGTTGGTCGGCTGGAGCAGCGAAGATCGCCCCAAGGTCGTCGAAACCGAGCTCCGATATCCGACGCTCATCATCGGTCACGCCGACGGAATCTTTGAGATCCATGAAAAGCAGATCCGCGCGATCGATCGCTTCACTTATGGGTTTGGCAGCGGCCCCGGCAGTCATCTGCTGAAAACCGGATTGGAGATCGCGCGCGTCAGCGCCGACCAGTTCAACCCTGCCAACCGGGACGGCCTCTTCCGCTTCAGGACCGAAACGAGTGCGCCTTCGGATGCCACCATCGGGGTCGGTTTCTTCGATCCAGTGTCGGACCGCGACGCATTAGCATCTCTGCGGGGATGGGTCGTCGGCGGCTATATCAATGATGAGTGGCATCCAACGTCGGGGCTGGCCGTCAATCTCGGTTTGCGCTACGACGTCGAGCTTCACACAATGGACAACGACTTCACCGTGCCATGGCTGAGCGATACGTCATTGGCGAGCCGTCCGGAGCTGGCGGGGCTGCTCAATCGCGGGAACCGTCGTGACGATCGAAATAATGTTTCTCCGCGGTTTTCCTTTTCCTGGGATGTCTCCGGAAATCAGCGGACGTTCATCCGCGGCGGCTTCGGCATCATGTTCGATCGCGTGCCAGGGTTCGTACCATTTGGCGAGCGGCTCAGCGCCAGCTGGCGCAACTACATGTTCACCAATCCCGGCACGACGGATCCCAACGAGCTGCGAAATCGGGTGCTGGCCGGTGGCGGTACGCCAGCAGCTCCAGCTATCACGCTGCTGCCGCACCGAATGGACGTTCCAGAGAACAGGCAGTGGTCGCTCGGCGTGGGGACGCAGCTAACGGAAGGTCTTGCTCTCAACATCGACTTTGTCGATCAACAGCTTCGGCACCTCTTTGCGCCGGTCAATCTCAATTGGCTTGACGCATCGCAAACGCCTGCCAGGCGGGTCTTGTCATCCGCCTATGGAAATATCGGGACGTGGGGCGATTTCGCGCGCGGCAGCTACCGCGGATTGCTGACGAGTGTCACCTACAGTCGCGACACCGCGACTCGGGTCACTCTGTCACACACTCTCGCATCCGCGAAAGCGGACTGGGACGTCCAGACAATCGGAGTCCCCGCGTCCGCGGCGCGGGATTACTACACGATGCAGCGGATCAGCGGTGACGAGCGTCATCGCTTTGTCCTTGCTGGCAGTTGGTTGATGCGCTACGGGATCGGCTTTAGCACAATTGCGACTGCAGCCAGTCCTCGTCCCTACCGCACGACGGTCGGTCAGGATCTGAATAAGGACACTCTCCTCGATGACGATTGGATCGATGGCAAGCGCTATCGGGTTCCCGCCAATGTGTGGAGAAACTGGTACAGAGTAGTGGACGTGCGGCTCACGAAATCGATCGGTGGCGGGCGCGTCTCGCGGATCCTTGTCAGCGCCGAGGCGTTCAACCTGTTCAACACCGAGAACTACTCTGGTTATTTCGGCGTGCAGCGAAGCGCGACGGGCGAGCCACGTCCCGACTTTGGCTCGCCCAGTGGAATTTTCGCGACCCGCCAGCTGCAGATAGGAACCCGTCTGCAGTTCTAGAGGGATCGGCGGGTACTATCTAAGGCGTCGGCGCCCGTCCCCATCCCGTGTTTGACACGCCGCCGTCGCTCGTCGTCGCGAAAATCTCGAAGCCGAGGAAATACATTGTCTTTCCCGTTTCTTCGTCGATGATGGTGGCCGGGCAGTTGGTGCATCTGAACGACGTCGAGTTCGCCGGGAGCATGTCGAAGGTGTAGCCAGTCCCCACGTTGTCAGCGTTGCACGCTCCCGTAGATGTGCAGCTGTCCCAGACAGCCTTGACCCAGTAACCGGTCTCGACACTGGAATCGTCGAGCCAGCTGAAATCGACGGTTTGGTCGTCAATGCGAGTTATTGCAGTGGCGGTTGGCGTCGCGGGTGGCGTGGTGCAATCGACATTCGACGGTGGAGAATCACCGGTAGCGTTGTACGCGATCACGCGATAGCAAACCCGCTGTTCGGGTTCGCGCCCTTCATCAAAAAACATGATGACCATCGGCGGGTCGCTCGTGTAATTGCCGCCAGTCGATGTCCAATAATTAGTCCACGTCGCGCCGTTGTCCGTGGAACGGAACAGTCGGAATCCGTCCGTCTTCACCGTGCTCGCCGTAAACTGGAAATAGACGATGTAGCTATTGTGCGGCCACGCGTCGAGATCCGACGGGGCGGGAGGAGCCTCACTGGGTGCCGGCGGTGTCGTGGCGCACACGGTATTCGAGAAAGCCGACGCGTATGAGCTCGTATCGACTGCCTTCATAGCGCGCACCTTATAGCAGTATTGGGTGGCAGGGGCGAGCCCTTCGTCGTAAGTGCCGCCGACATTTGCCGCAACTGACGTCAGCAGTGTGAAAGTTCCCGCCGTGCCCGTGATCGAGCGATGAACCTCGAAGCTTGTTTCGTCGCTCGAGTTGTCCTGCCAGCCGAGACCAACGCGGGTACTGTAGGCGTGGGCCTGGCCGTTAGACGGGGCCGCTGGTGGCGTGACGGCCGGCGGCTGCGTGTCTACGGGCGGCGGAGTGACTAATGTTGCGCACGCGGTATTGGAGAAGAGGGAGTTAATGACGTTCCTTCCGTTGACTCTGACTCCACGAACCTTGTAGCAATAGGTCGTACCGACTGCGACTCCCAGATCGCTGTACGTCACCACATTCGCGTCCGCGGTGCCGAGCAGCGTGAAGGCTCCCGTCGCGCCAGTTGTCGAGCGATGAATCTCAAATCTCGTTTCGTCGGTGGCGTTATCCTGCCACGTGACGTCGATTGTGGTTGAGGAAGCCACGGCCTGCGTGTTCAAGGCGGACGTTGTGCCCGGCCCCACTTTCACCGTGGCGTTGACGGAATTCGGAACGGTGCGGGGTTCCAACGGGTTGCCGCCATCGCAGCCGGAGAGGAGGACGGCCGAGGCCGAAGCAATGAGAAAAACGACCGCGCGCTTTACCATGAGCTCCTCCCCAGAGTAGGCCTTCCGTCGGACCAACCGGTAACGGCGGCCCCGACCCTTCCAGGTGATAACGCGGATCAAGTCATCGAAAGCGGACATCGGTGAAGAGGCCTTTAGCCCTCGTGCTTCATCCGCTCCTGGCGGGCAATCTCACGCTCGCTCGGGGAATCGATTGCAAAGCTGCCAATCTTGACCTCACCCTCTCGCTCGTAATGACCGACGATCAGGCCATTTGGAGAGACGCGGGACTTGCTCAGCTTGAACGAATGCGGCGCCGAGCCGTCGGCGAACAGCTTTTTGCCGCCGCCAAGCACCGCCGGCACAGTGAAGATGCTTATAGCGTCGACCAGGTCATTGGCGAGCAGCGCGTGGACGAGCTCGGTACTGCCCTGGGTGACGAGGTTCGGGCCGTCTTCCTGCTTCAGACGCTTCACGGCGGCGATGTCGCGCAGGAGCACTGAGCCCGCCCAGCCCGTATCGACCTCGCCTGACCGCGAGACCACGTACTTCTTGATCTTGTTGAACGCCTTGGCGATGCCGCCAGCGGGAGCGTCTTCATCGTAGTAGGGCCAGTACGCGGCAAAAATCTCGTAAGTCTTGCGGCCGAGCAGGAGGTCGAATTTCTCCCCGAAGAGGCGGTCGATCTCTTCGCCCGCCGCTTCATCGAAATAGGGCATCGACCAGCCGCCGAACTTGAAGCCCTTGGTCGGATCCTCGGTCGGTCCGCCGGGCGCTTGCATGACGCCATCCATGGAAACCTGGGCGCCAACGATAATCTTCCGCATGGTTCACTCTCCTTGTTAACCATACGACGAACGGCTTGCCTCCGATTCGACAAGCTCACATCATAAAGTTGAGTGGCGGTCACCGTGCAGACCGGCCGGCTATCGTGCAAGGAATTTATTGGTTTGAATGACTCCCTATGCGACCCGTGCTCAGTGCGCGATCGTATGGCTTCCGGTTTAGCAATGGGAGTTCGCCGGTGGCTTCCGTAGTGGCAATGTACTCGAGCATCAGTTGCTGAGCTTCTTTTGACTGATTTATCACGAGAAACTCAGCCGTCAGCCGGGCGCGCATAGACCTCGTCGCCGGGCTTGAATCGGCGCACTCGAGATCCAACGCCGACCACGACCCCGGCAACGTCATGTCCCAAAATGAGTGGCAGGCGAGACGGCAGAATTCGCTTGAACTCCCCGTTTCTGATTTTGGAATCGAGCAAGTTCACGCCAGCGGCGTGGACCTCGACGAGGACGTCATCCTCCCGCACCTCCGGCTCTCGCACATCGCCAGCGCGTACACGATCGGCGCTTCCGTAACGATCGAGAATGAATGCCTTCATCGTCCCATCAGGCTTTGACGGACGCCAAGCCGGCATCCAGGATTTCCTGCGACAGCGCACGGTCATCGACGGCGCGCGCCATGACCATGGTGCCCACCAATGTCGCGTAGGTGCTGATGGCCTTCTGTCTTCGTGCGGTTTTCGATTTGCCCGGAACCAGCTTCGCCAGCAGATCGACAGCGGCACGCAGATGGTCGGTGACAGCTCGCCGCACGGTCGGACCCTGCCGAGACACATCTGAGCCGAGCGCGGCCAGCAAACAGCCTTCGCCCGGTTTGTCGCGATGTCTGCTGGTCAAATAGGCGCTGGCGATTGCGGACAATGGATCCGCTGGTGACCGCTCCCCGACCTTGGTGAAGAGCGCGAGCGAGCCCATCAGCGCGCGGTCAGACGCCTCCGCGATCAGATCTTCCTTTGAGGAGAAGTGTCCGTAAAAACCGCCATGCGTGAGGCCCGCCTCTTTCATGAGATCCGCAACCCCGATTCCTTCGAAGCCCCGCTCGCGGAATCGCTGGGCTGCGGTCTTGACGATCCGTTCACGGTTCCGGGCGGCTTGCTCCCTACTCACTTTCATCTTGATCTCCTGACGCTTTCATCCCTTGACATTATACATGACGGTCGTCATATATACAAGTATGACGGCCATCATCATATATAAACGACCTGCGCCGGTGTCCTTCGGCCAGCTGATTGTGCGCTGCCGTCCCTCGTCTTCAGGAGAATCACATGACTAAGGTCACAAGAAAGATCGCGCTCGTGACGGGCGCCTCGTCGGGCATTGGCGAAGCCACGGCGCAGCGGCTCGCGACCGCTGGCTACAAGGTCTACGGCACCAGCCGACGGAGAGCTGAGTCAGGCCGGCGATCGTTTGAGATGTTGGCGCTCGACGTGAACAGCGATGAATCCGTCGAAACCGTCGTCAGCGAATTAATGCGACGGGAGGGACGCATCGACCTGCTCGTGAACAACGCGGGATTCAGCGTCGCACCCGCCGGAGCGGAAGAGAGCTCGATCGAGCAGGCGCGATCAATCTTCGATACCAACTTCTTCGGAATCGTCCGGATGACGCGCGCTGTCGTCCCACACATGCGACATCAGGGCGGTGGCCGCATCATCAACATCGGCTCCGTGCTGGGATTCCTGCCGGCGCCCTACATGGCGCTCTATGCCGCAACCAAGCATGCAATCGAAGGCTATTCGGAATCGCTAGACCACGAGCTGCGCACGAAGGGCATCCGCATCTCGGTCATCGAGCCTGCGTACATCAGGACGCAGTTCGACGCACACTTGCTGGAAGCCGACTCGAAGCTCGATGAGTATCGAGAGGCTCGGGCCGTTGTGGGGAAGAGGGTACAAGAGGCGGTGGCTGCCGCAGAAGAGCCCAGCATCGTGGCCGCTGTGGTGTTGCAAGCCGCGGCTGCGGCGCACCCGAAACTTCGATACACCGCCGGTAAAGGAGCGAGCCGTTTGCGCTGGCTCCGCAGATTTGCGCCCGCTGGCGTGATGGACGCCGGGATTCGAAAAGAATTTCGGCTCGACGCGCTGACAGCTTAGAGAAATAGTCGCCAATGCTGGTGTCAGCTCACGGAGGCATGTGCGCCCTTCCAGATCACGGCCGCGTCATAGCCATGAATCGTCCGGACGACGTCGGGATTCCAGCCCTCGAGGCCACGCATTGCCAGTGGCCGCAGCGCGCGAAGGTCAATCACTTCATGACCCGCGGCATTGGCGTTTGAAAGCACGCGCGTGAGGCGTTGGTCACCGGTTTGGAATTCGTCGAACTCATCGCTGGAGACGGAGACGAAGCTCCGCCCTGGGCCGAGGACGGCCTGACGAGAACCTGGACCAGGGAGGACGAGGATGTGGAAAGCGCGACCTCCACTCAGCGCCGCAGCTTCATCCGGCATTGCGCCGAGATCGAAAATGTTGACGTAGTTAGCGCCGCGGATCATGTGGTTGTATCCGAACTTCATCATGACCTTAGGCGATCCGCGCTCTTCCTTTAGTCGCGTGGCGAAGGCATTCCGCATCCATTGGGCGCGCCGCTCCGAAGAATCCCACGCGGTGCCCGTCCGCGCCACCGCGTTGATGGCAAGTGATTCCTCCAGCGTGCGCAGGATGGTGTCACTGTCACGGTCTGGGTTAGGCCAGGCGGACCGGACATCCGACGCGATCGCAGGATCTTGCGTGAAGAGGAAGGGGGGTCCCGGATTTTTCTCGCGCTGCGCCCAGGATTTCGTTGACGCCTCCTTAAGCCGCGTGAAAGACTCCCGTGCGCGCTGCGGCACCCTGGGCTCGAGCCTGGCGATCAAATAGCGATCGCTGAAAATCTCACGGTCGAATCCCCATAGAACTCGCTCATTTGTGGGCGCGGCGTCGACGACAGATGCGATGAACTGAGCTTCCTCACGCAGATACATCGGGCTCCAGGTGTCGGGGGAAGCATAAAAATCCAGAATGCCCTGAAGGCCTTTACGCCTCGCCGCCGCCTCGATGTCCTGCGCGATAATCGGTGAAAGCTCGATGGCCATTCTGCTGTAGCCGGATCCACGCAGCGCTTTGAAAATGGCAGCTGAGAGCTGGGCGGTTTCCGCGACTCCGTGTTCTTCGCCGATAAGTGTGAAGCGGGCATCCCGCGCTTCCTGGACAAGCCAATCCCAGCCGCGTCCCGCCGGACCGTCGCTCATTGTAAGGGGAAGCCTATTTCGTTGGAGAGCTTCGAGAAGCCGGGCTTGGGGACCTGTCTGGGACTGCGCGCGAGGAGCCACGGCGCCCTGGCCGGAACCGCGCTTGCCCGTAAGCAGGAATAGTCCGCTCGCGACGAGCAGATCACGTCGATTCATCATTGGAGCTCCAGAGCAGGGTAGTGGGCAGCAGACGGCCCCTGCAATTGGATCAAACAGGCCGCACGAAGGTTTGAATGCTGCCGGCTCTAATCAGTCAGCTCAAGCATTTGCGCGGTCGACCACGTCGAATATGATCCCGTGCGGATCCCGGACGTAAAATTCTCCTGGCGCGTGCGGCCCGATCGGGACCAGCGCGCATCCCGCAGACTTGAGCCGCGCCAGCGCGGCCGCACGATTCGTCACGCTGAAGGACGGTATCACGGCGCCATGTGTCCGGCCCGGATCGCGAAGGAGGTAGAGCTTGAGAGCACCGTTGGTGAGCGAGATGCAGTTCGGCTCACGATCGAATACCACGCAACCCAGCACCTGGGTGTAAAACTCTTCGGCAGCCGCGGGATCGGAGACGTGTAGCGCCAACTCGTTGTTGGCGACGAAGTTGATCGGAACGGGCTTTCCACCACTCGCGAGAGCGGCTATGTATCCTTCGCGGCCGGCGCCGTCGGGGATCGTCTTGAGCAGTGCGATTAGATCCGCCGGCTCGAGATTATCCGGCGGCTGGGGCCACAATTCGCCCTGAACGTAACCGACGCGAGTGTAGTGACGCGTGACCTCACCGCGTTGCGAGTCAGTCCAGTGCATTCGATTCAGACGGTGGTGTTCTGACCGGCTATCACTCCGCCGCCACCATCGCTGAGGCGACGGCAGTATTGTCGAGTTTCGGTTGGGAAGGGAATACCAGCCGGCGAGTGAATTCGCGGCGCAGCAGCAACATGCTGAGCGCAAGCTGAACGAGCACCGCGCCAACCGAGAGATACCATATCCAGTTCAGTTGAAACGCCGCCGTGCGCGAAAGCAGGATGGCCGGCACCGCGACGAGCAGAATGCGTACGCCGGAAGCCACCAGCGACGGAACCGTGTTTCCCATTGCCTGGAACATGCTCGACGCAACGAAGATCAAACCGGATGCGACGAAGTTCCACGACACGATGCGCAGGTAGCCTGTACCAACGGCCAGCACGGCGGGGTCCTTTGAGAACACGCCGATCAACGCGTTAGGCGCGAGAAGACAGAGGATTATCAGCAGCACCATGACGGCCGAGACCATGTACGCGGCTTTGCGAAACGTGTCGACGACGCGTTCCCGACTGCGCGCGCCGAAATTCTGTCCCGCGACCGGCGCAACCGAAAAACCGAGCGCGACAGCGGGCATGAACAGGGCCTGAATCACGCGCTGTCCGATTCCAAAGCCTGCCTGCGCCGCCGCGCCAAACGGCCGCGCGATCGCGTAGACGACTACGAGGTACACTCCCATCATCGCGAACTCGAATCCGGAGGGCAGACCGATGGCCAGCATCTTCCGCCAGAGCACGAGTCGTGGCTTCTGATCGGCGCGCACGAATCGGAGGTATGACTTCTTTGGCAGGAAGTACCTGGCGAACCATATGATGGCGACCACGATGGCGACGAGAGACGACATCGCCGCGCCGGCAACACCAAACGCGTGGCCGGTTACCCAACCGAAAATAAGAAACGGCGCCAGCACCATGTTGATGATTACGGAGCCGGTGCCGACGATCATACCGGCCTTGAAGTTTCCGACTGCGCGCAGAGCGGCTCCGGCCGCGACCATCAGGAACTGCAGTGCCATCGCCGGGATGAACCAGAGAAGATATTGAGCCGCGAGCGCGCCCGTCTCTGCGTCAGCGCTCATCGCGCGACTGTATGGAAGTCGCACCAGCATTCCCACAATCAGAAAAGCAATCCCTGTCACGACCGCCAGCACCTGCGCCTGATTGAACATCCGCTGCGCCTCTTCGTGGTTCTTTCGTCCGACCGCGTGCGACACGACGGTCGTGGTGCCGACGCCGAGCATCTGCGTCAGGGCGAGCACGATAAACGTGAAGTTGCCGGCTATTCCAACGGCGGCGACAGCGTGCGTGCCGAGCCTGCCGACCCAATAGAGGTCGATCAGGTAATACAGCGTCTGGAAGATCATCGTCACGAGCATGAAGCTCGTGGTCTTCAACAGATGCCTGGTGAGCGGTCCGGTGGTGAGGTCTTCCATCGTACCGCTAAAAGTAGCGGGGGCGGAGTAAGATGTCAGATCGCGCTTCGGTAGCCGCCAACGACCTCGATTGTGGCGAAGCTGAGGTGCGTCGGCGGCATCGCTATCGCGGTCTGAGCGCGCTACAACTACCGCGGGAGCAGCCCGTCACGGCTACCGATTCGATACCGCCGCGGTGACATCCCCATCCGGCGCTTGAAATCCCTCGAGAAATGCGCTTGATCGCTGAAGCCTGCGGTAAGCGCGATGTCGGCAATCGACCGATCACCGCTCACGAGACACGCATGTGCCCACTCGAACCGAACGGCGCGCGCAAATTCTCCGACGTTTACTCCAAACGCGGCGCGAAATGCCTGACACAGGTAAACAGGATGTACGCGATGAATCGCGGCCAATTCAGAGAGTGACGGCGGACAGCGGAAATTCTCCTCGAGCTGGTCATGCACGGAATTGAGCCAGCGCTTTCGACTGAGGCAGTGCGCAGAGCTCGAAACCCGAGCGCTGGCCGTGGTGAGCTCCACCAGCAGCGCTTCGAGCATGATCCCGCTGAGTGAATCCTGGCTGCGAAACTCCCGATGGATTCTCTGTGCGACAACTGGAATGACTCCGGCAGAAAACATCCTTGGCTCGGCAAAGACATCCGCGACTCCGGCGGCGGAACTGCACGCTGCGATCAGCAGGCAGTGCGCGCCGACGGGGCCATAGCGATTGGAGTGATCGGCAGCAGAGGGCTTGGTGAGCACGCTCCCCGTCGTGCAGACCAACGTCTCTCCGGAAAAGACTTCCTCGAAGGAACCTGACAGCAGAAGAGTCCAGCTCGGGAAGGCGTGCTCGTGGCGAGGAAGCTGTTGATCAGGCGCATATCGCGCTTCCGTCAATCTGTAAGGGCCAACGGTCAGAGGTTGACCTGAACGGCCATGCGAGACTAATAGCTTGGTCATAGCTGTCGGCAGGGTGGACTGACAGTTGGATCATCGCACAGTCCATTTGGTTTGAAGTCTGATCGAACCTTAAAATCATTCAAGAAATCCTCCTGCCCAAGCGGTTTCCTACAAACTCCACAGCAAGCTGGCGAACGCTTAACGGGGAAGGAACGATTATGGTCCGCTCAATCCTCGCCGCTGTGACGGCCTCGATCATATTCGTTGATGCCGCGCGCGCGCAAACCGTAGAGGGCACGTGGAGCGGCATCGCCGCGCTAAGGCCGGATTCAGGCTTGCCAGTCGGCGTACGGCTCAAAATCGACAGACCGAAGAATTCACTGCGTGTCAGACTGTCGCTACCCGAATCACGGCTCGTCGATCTCGAGTTGCCGAGCCCATACAGCGACAGCTCGTACGCGACGTACGCAGGTGGGCATCTCCATGCGGAATTCACGCCAGACATCGGCCTGGCGATCATCAGCAGAATTGTCCCGCACGACGAGGAGCGTATCGTCTTCGATGGCGATCTAAGGGATAATGAGCTGGCGGGAACGATTCGAATCACCACCTACAAATCCCCGATCACGTTGCGCCGGGAAGCCGAAAGTCCCCGCGAGCCGGAAATCCATTTCTCGAGCCCGCGCGACTCGATGCGCCTGGGCGGAAAGCTGGTGCTCCCTTCAGGCAAGGGTCCGTTCCCAGCGGCCGTGTTCGTAACGGGTTCTGACCCGGACACGCGTGAGGCGTGGCAGCTCGAGGCGAGAGCGTTGGCCAAGTCAGGCATTGCGTCGCTTCTCTACGACAAGCGGGGCGTCGGCGAGTCGGCAGGCGCAAATCACGACCTCGCTTCATGGGATGACCTTGCCGGCGATGTGGAGGGCGCTGTCGCATACCTCCGTTCCCGCCGCGACGTCATCGATCCAAAACACGTTGGCCTGATCGGCCAGAGTCAGGGTACCTGGATCATTGCGAAAGTGGCGGCAGCGGACCCACGCATCGCCTTTCTGGTGAGCATTGCCGGCAGCGGAATCAGTCCCGCGGAGCAGGAGACCTATCGCACCGGAGCGCTGATGAAGGCCGATGGGTTCTCCGACGTCGACATTGCGCGCGCGCGGGCGTTTCAACGCCAGAAATTTCAGGTCGCGAAAACGGGTTTAGGCTGGGATGCGCTCGACTCTACGATGAAACAGTTGCGAGCCGACTCTACCCGTTGGTTTCCGGGGTACGGGACGGGCGCGGCCACGAGATCACTCGCCTCGCTCAGAATGTACGGAGTGCTTCAGTTCAATTACGATCCGACGCGGGATCTGCGCATGATCAGAGCACCAGTGCTCGTAATCATGGGTGAGCGGGATCGGGTTTTTCCTCCGCAGGCTGTTATCGATCGCATGCGCGATGCTCTTCGCGCCGGTGGTAACACCAATTTCACGGCGCGCATCATCCCCGGCGCCGGTCACGGGTTGACGACGGTTCAGACACTCGGCGGCCGCCCCTTTCGAGGGGCGGTCAGCCCGCTATTTCTGACGACGCTGGAAAGCTGGGTCTCGCGCGTGTCGCATCGGTAATGTCGGGTCACGCTTCCCAGCACCCAACAGCTGTGGCAAAGGCGCAGGAGGCCTATGGCATCCGATCGGTCTCGAGAATTATCGGAATCGCGCCGATCAGGCGGCATGGGGCGGATACGTGGTCGTCATGCTGTTGGCGACGCTGACGTTCTGGTGGCTCCACGTGATCAGGAGCACAAAGCCGCGAATTTCCCAGACACATGCTTAGAGAGGGGCACTAACGGATCCGTGTCCCCTTACGAGTGCTGCACCAGAGCTGTCGTCGTGCCCTATCCCGGACGATAACAGCGAGCGAACAAGCACTTCACCATCTCAAGGCGATGAGCCTAGTAATCCCCGCGATCTCGGCGACGGATGAGATCCTCGACGCTCAAGAGGCGTCCATAGGATGAGCGCAGGCCCCGCGCAAACCCGACCGTGACTCCATGATCGCGCAGCCTGACGAAATCACGGAGGCTGAGATCCTTATAGCCCAGGTCCCGGAAATCCTCGACGAATGATTCCGTGACCCCGTGGTCGCGCGCCTCCAGCAGTTGACCGGTGGTCAAATCAGTGAAGCCGAATCGCCGCAGCGACGCAATGAAATCCGGAGTCACACCGTGATCACGCAGCTCCTGGAGATCGTCGAGGGAGAGATTCTTGTATCCCGCGTCGTTGAGACCGCCGATGAACTCGTGGGACACCCCGTGGTCCCTAAGAGTGACGAGCCGATGCGTGTTGCCGACGCGGTATCCAGCGCTACTGAGTGACTTCATGTAGTCGAGATTGGCACCGTGCATCCCCATGACGACCAGCTGGTCGACGGACGGGCGCTCGTATCCCTGCGCGCGTAGCTCGTCGAGCATCGCGTAGCCCACGTCGTGCATCGCCAGCCAGTATTGTTGGTCGCTGGTGGGGCGCTCATACCCCCGTGAAGCAAGCTGCTGCGGGAACCGCGAATCGGGCGAGAAGGTGAAGAACCCGGTCCCGTGCCCATCGCGCAGCTGTCCCTCGAAGTTGAAGGTGCCGGCATCCCGTACCAGCTGAAACTTGACGGGCCCGCTGTAGGACGAGAGCTGCGACAGCGGAAGCCCGCGCAATTCTGTGGGTCGCACGCCGAAGGACGTCGATCCGTGCCGACGGGCTCCGTTCTCATAATGCTCGAAAGTGAGCTGGACGCGCTCGCGTGACGGCTCGTAATAGATCCGCCACGTACCCTGGTCTGGGGTCTGTGAGACCGCAGCCGACGAAACAGCTGCCAACAGCAGCAGGGACAGCGCGGCCGAAAATCGTCGGGTGGGATTTCCGGGACGGATGAGAGTTAGTCGCGACATTCGAGCTCCAGAGCAGGGTGGTGGGCAATTGGATCAACCAGGCCCGGCAAAGGTTTGAATAGTCCAAACCGCTCAGCGCTCCTTCGCCTGCTTCCTGGGCATGCCGCTGAAGACTTCGAGGATCACGCGACCGATCACGCTGGCGAACCGATCACCGTTCGCGCCAGCAAATGAAAGGCAGTATCGATTTCGGCCGCCGATATCGACTCATGATCGAACCACCAGTCCATTGATTCGATCAGCGCCGCCGCCAACATGCGCGCGGCGAGCCTGGGTTGGACCGTCGTGGACAGGTTCAAGTCTCTGATTCGGCACTCGATGATGTCGGCCGCGTAGCCGACGAACTGCGACCTCATGTCATGGGCGAGTCCTGCTTTCCGAAATGCGACCATCACCGGCTTCGCTCCCGCGAGGTGCTCGAGGAATTCGCTCACGGGGAACAACCGCGGCTTCGCACTGGTGTCCTGCTGCAACTGCTCCTTGTGGATGCCGAATATCCCCTCGTACGTGGAGTGGAGCACGTCTTCCTTGCTGCGGAAGTGCGAGTAAAAGGTCGTGCGACCGACACCGGCGCGCTGGAGAATCTGGCGCACGGTGATTTCCTCGAAGCGGCCGCTTTCCTGAATTAGTTGGATCAGCGCGTATGCGAGCGCAGTCGTCGTTCGTCGCGTACGTGCGTCCACGCCCGCGGATTTGCGAACATTAGTACGCTGTTTGTTCGGCATTGCCAGCGAAGGGGTGAGAGTGAGCTAATATCTGTCGTCGCCATGACAAACGACAACACTTTCGCGATTGAAGCCTCGTCGCCGCCATCGCCACGCACGATCGGTTGGGTCTGGATTCTTTACTTCCTGACAGGCGTCCTCGGCGTGCTTCTCACGAGGGGGATCATAGTATCCACTGATGCCGCGGCGACGGCGACCAACATCCTCGCCCACGCGAGCCTGTACCGGGCGGGATTTGCGGTCGATCTGGTCGCGAACCTGATCTACATCGCTCTCACCGCACTGTTGTTCGCTTTGTTCAGGCCGGTGAATCCGACCCTCGCGTTACTTGCCGCGTTCTTCAGTCTTGTCGGCTGCTCGGTGCAGATCATGGGCGAGCTGCTGCGCCTCGCTCCAACTGTCGTCCTCGCGAATCCTCAATTCGCCAGCGCCTTCGGCGCGCAGCAGCTGCAGGCGGCAGCGCTGCTCAGCGTCACACTGTACAGGAACGTTTTTTACATCGCCTTCGTGCTTTTTGCCTGCTTCGAGCTCGTTACCGGTTTTCTTATTCTCCGGTCGACGTTTCT
>Ga0193735_1000324_pt1 | contig 15136 bp, 14 predicted proteins | sample U1m2metaG_FD_145080 | JGI IMG/M metagenome (GOLD analysis project Ga0193735, IMG submission 145080) | Soil microbial communities from a riparian zone of the East river system, Colorado, United States - U1m2 | ecosystem: Environmental > Terrestrial > Soil > Riparian zone | place: USA: East River... | reverse complement strand
GCCGTTACGGCATTAAACGTATAAGCTGCGGAGGAGATCAGAAATCCGCTCGCCGAACTCTCCACTGCATTACGCCCCCACATCGTCGGGCCAGCGCGGCCATCCAGCGGAAATACAGCGCCCATCACATCACCGCCCATTCGAGCGATGCCAATGATAAAAAGGACGAGCCAAAGCGCCGCGACGGCAATCAACATCTGTTCAGGAGTAAGACGCGTATCAAAAACTCCCGAACTGCGCCGACGGACAATCCAACGTATTGCAACGGGTGCGAAAACGCGGAATCCGATTAAGAACAACAGTACCTGCCCATAACTTTGGCCTAACGAGGAGGAAGGCAGATAATTATACTGCTCCGGGTTTATAACCGGATCGACGAAATACCATGCGAATACCGTTACGTACACCGCGACCGTGATGCCAAAGCTATCCCGGTTCAGCAGCTTAATGCAGCTTTCTGCCGTCAACACCACCAACACGACGGCAGCGAGATAGAAAGTTAGTTCATTGGCAACTATCGACCGAAAAAATGCTTCAAAAGAACTAGAAGTTGAAAGAATCATCATCACGAGGAATTGCTAGAGAGTTGCGCCCAGGCGCTGCAGGTGGTTGGCAAGCGCTTCGATTGTGAACTTATCACGCACACCTGACGCGGACGCAAGCTTTTCGAGCCGGTCCGGACTCGCGATGCAGTCGCGGACCGCGTGTGCAATGCACGCCGCACTCGGTTCATCAAGAATGATTCCGTTGATGCCATTTTCCACGACTTTGCCGCAATCTTTCGATGCGATAACGGGTAAGCCATGCGCCTGCGCTTCCAACTGCGTAATGGCAAATCCGTCCGACAACGTCGGAAGAATAAAGAGATCTGCATTTCTGTAAAATCCGGCTGCCTGGTTGCGCGTTACAGCGCCAAACCATTTTACTCGCCCGGCGTCGGTGATTGTGCTGGCGTTTGCGATTTCCACAGGCCCGACCATCCAAAATTCAACGGGCTCATCACGCAATATTCGAGCGGCCTCCAGTAACCTGGCGACGCCCTTGCGCAGATTGATCAGACCAAGAAACAGCACGCGCAGCGGCCGTTCAGCCGTAAAATGATCCGGGTAATTGCGGTGTAGTCGCGGCTCTGCGCGCCGCCCAACGCCAAGTTCTTCGTACGCCAGCGGAATAACTGTTAGCTTTTCCCCGATAACTCCGGCCTTGATCAGGCCGGTTCGCGACCATTCCGAATTCACAGCAATCCGGTCGGCAAGCTTGCACTCTTCACGCCAGGAAGCCCAATATTCAGCCGGCGCGGGGTGCCAGTCACCCGCCAGCTGAGGCACGCGCGCCGCCTCTTCTGCCACAATCCTCTCTTCCTCCGGACCCGGATCGATCTGAACGAGCAGCGTCTTCCAGCCGTTTGCCTTTGCGTAGCGAAACGGCTCAAGGGCAGTGTAGCTGTAGCTGCACAGAATAAGTTGAGAGTTGATAGTTGAGAGCGTAAAGCTCTGTGGGAGCCACGCTCCTTTACGGAGTTGAGAGCGGAGAAAGGACACGACCTTGCGTTGGAACCAGCGGTTGCGGGCGAGTACTTTTGGCCACCCCTTGGAGTCACGAGCGCTCGCAAGCATTTCAAAGAGCACTAAGGACGAGTTAAACGCTTTCACTCGCGCGTCACGTAGCTCGCTGTCGAACCTATGCCTGAACTTTGAACTGCGACCGTAGACTTTCGAGAGTACAGACGAAGGAGAGACCCACGCGTCTGTTACGAGAGACCCGAGCATGCCGTTGCGAAACAACGCCCGGGGAATGGCATAGTGTTCACGCGCGCCGAGCTGGCAACAGAGCCACTTCATTGCGTTAGAAGCTCGTCTCATAAATCCGCGCGTACTGTAGCCACGGCGCTGTGCGCCGTCTAGAAACGTGCGGTTCCGAAGCTGCAGACGCCCCACAGGGGCGTGGCTACAACATTTATGAGATGGCTCCTAGTTCTGCTCTTGCTCCTGATCGTTCTAAAAGCTTTGATCTGAGATTCTTCGCTTCGCTCAGAATGACATTTCTGTGAGCGTTCACGGCAACCCAAGCCAGCGTTTATAACCCCTCCATGAAATAGGCCTGCGCTTTCTAACACAATACGGAATCCCACCCAGCGCCTGCCACCACCAGCTGGGTTCCCGAATGACCCACGGCCAGCCGCGTTTGCAGGCATACCGAAACTGCGAGAAAACGCGCCAGGCAGCGATTCCCACTGCGAACGGAAAAGGACATCGCATTACCGTGCTCCACAATTCGTTGCGCGCGTGATGATGATGAATGCGAATTTCATCGCGCGCCTGCCTGGAGTAATGGTGCCGAATGGTGATCATCGGAGAAAAGAGCACATCGTAACCAGCCGCTACACATTGCAGAGCGTAGTCGGGTTCTTCATACATGTGGAAAAACCGCGACTCAAACCCGGGTAGTTGAAGATAAGTGGATCGGCGCAGCACCGCGCCGGAGTTGGCAAACGAACGTGTCAGATGTTCTGCGCCAAAGTTTGTTTGCGCGAGTGTTTCGGGATACTCATCGGTGTGCTGGGGAAAATGGAGCACCGCCAGTTTGGGCCGCTGTTCAAACAACTGAACGATGCGCGCTATGCAATCCAACTGCTCGGGGTAACTATCGTCATCCAGTGCCAGGACCAAATCACCTCGTGCCTCGCGAATCATCCGATCACGCGAAGCCACCGAACCGAGGCCAAATTGATTCACGAACAGTCGCGCTGTAGGCAACTCCGCTTTCACCGCCGCAACGATCTCCTCTGTGCAGCCGTCCGTGGTGATCAGCGCCTCCAGTGGCGGCGGATTTAATTGCTGCAAAGCACGCCAGGTCCGGCGTAACTCCGCCAAGCGGTTTTTCGTGACAATGACCACCGAAACGGTCATTTTAGAAGGCAAAAGAAAATCCGTCTCCATCGCCTTCACTTGGTAGCCTGCATTCTGCATCATGCTTCGGGAAGCGCCTTGTCTTCTTTGTTAAGATGTTTCCGTTCAAAAAGAACGATTCTTGGACGAAGGAGATTAAAATCAAACTGTTCTACCTCTTTCGCAATCAAAATTGATCACGTCGCATTTGCCGATGGCCGTCTGGAGTTGATCTATGGCTGTTTCGAGACTATGCAGAGCTTCATGAAACGGGCTGCCTTCCTCACTGCCGCAACTGTTCTTGCATGGGCGCCATCACTCCGGCCATATACGCCACTTAGTGACGACTTAGAGTTCCTTCTTGGAATAGGCCATTACTTTGGTCGGTGGGGGGTATGGCGCATTGTTGGGCATCTACCTGCTATGTACACGAATCACTACCCATTCGCAGTTCTGGCTCTGCTAGGTCACGTCGCAGCCGTGCTTGTCATTTATTATGCGCTTAGTAAGATCGTCGGGAACGACCGCGCGCTATTCGCTGGTACGGTACTTGGAACGTTTCCGTTCGGCGATGAGGCTCTTCTGTGGAGCGCCGCCTTTAGCTTTGTACTGTGCACTGCCTTTTTCTGGGCTGCAATCCTAACACGCACTCAGTTTTGGGTGTGCTTATTATTCTCCTTGCTTTGTGCCCTTTGTAATGACGCATTGCTAATCTCACTGTTTCTAAGCGGACTCCTCTTCAGAACCATTGCACCGCCACTTGCTTCTGTTTTGTACTTTGCGGCCTGGAAACTGACAGCCACGGAAGTGTGGAAGCCCATAACACACTTGAACCCCCGGTCACTCGTTTCCGTATGGGCGTATCAGTATTTCCCGGCGTGGAGAGTGCTTCAATCCTGGGGCAGCCTTTGGCCCATTATGTTGGTGTTGCTCGGTTTCCTAGCACTGCTCCTATATCGCTCGCCGCGCACAGAACCCGATTGGAGAATGGCTGTACGGGCGCTGATCCTCATGATGGGAGCATCACTCGCATACGTGATCGGGGGCGGCTTCTCGCTCGAACCCAGGAAGGAATATCCCTTGCTGCCGCTCCTCCTTTTCTTCATTTGTTCGCTTATGCCGGTGAAGCCGTCCCGCTGGGCCGTGGCTGTTCTTAGCGTGATCGGTTTCGCTTCGACCTGGTTGTTGATCTGGGTGCGGACAACAAGGCAAATAGGAACCTCTGGGTTGCCTGAACATTAACTTGTCGCCGGCGTGGTAACCAGTCACAAAACCAAACGGAGCCTGCACGTTCACATTGTCAGGGCTGGTTGTTTCCTCTCCCCGTCCATGCGCGATGAAACGCACTCTCGATAGAGCTGCGCGAATGCGTTGGCGAACGAGCTCGCTGCGTTGCGAGTGTGCGCCGTCTCACGGGCAAGAGCTCTAAGCCTGTCGCGTAGCTCCGGCGAACTTCGCAATTTCATGATCGCTTCGGTCAACGTCGTGCCATCTCCTGGCTCACACAGGATGGCACCCTGCCCGTCAGGCGCAGCTTCAGGAATGCCGCCTACTCGAAACGCCACAACAGGCGTCCCGCACGCCATCGATTCCACTAGTGTGAGTCCGTAGGTTTCCATCAAGGACGCGCTGACAAAGACATCAGCAGCTACAAGCAGTCGCGCCAAATGGCGCCGATCGCGAATGTCGCCTGTAAAGCGCACGTTCAAACGGTCCGGAACCGGCACAGCGCCTTCGCCGAATGCCAAAATGATTATGCCATCGAGATCTGGAAAATGCGACAGTTGCTCGAGCAACCACGGCACATTTTTGTTCTCATCGGTCAACGACGCGCCGCCTGTAATGATGACAAATGCGTTCTGCGGCAAGCCCAGCTGCTTTCGGCACCGGTTTCTGTCCTGCGGTTTAAAAACCGTTGTGTCGATCCCAGGAGGAATTACTCGCACTCCACCCGAGGCCGTGACAATTGGACTTCGCCCAGCCAATTCCGCCAGCCAGAAGCTATTCGCAACAAACCGGGCACGACAGTTCCGATACGCCTGTAACTTGCGTCTGTGCTCGTCCCTGGCTAGCACCCAATTGAAAGGCGGCTTCAAAATCGGGCAGGGCGTGCAGGTCTCACTGTAGAGATTGCACCCACGATAGAGAAAGCAGCCTCCCGTACAATGCCACATGTCGTGCAGACTAATCACAACGCCGATCTCGCTTGGCAGCGTCTCTAACCACCGGGGAACATCAAACCAATCAGCCACTGTGTGGAGGTGGACTATATCAATTCCTTCCAGCTCCTCAGCCGCGGGCGGAGATAAAAGGCGGCGCGTTCCGTGCCACGGCTCAGTGGAAAGGGAAATATACGATCGGCGAATAACACGATCTAAGGAAACCGTTCTGAGTTCTGTTGACGGCCGATTTCTTACAGAGCACACGGCTCACAATCCCCTGCTCGACTAATGCAATGGCAAGAAGCGCCGCATATTCGTAGCTGCCGCCGTAGGCGTGAGTGTTAAGATGCAAGACTCTCATGGAACCAGCGGCGAATATTCCAATAACAGCCGGCGCTGAACAAATCGCTTAGACATTTTTCAACTTGCGAAAAGTCCTACACCAAAGCGCTGTTCAGCCACGGTATAAAGTGATCGGGGTCCACTTTAAAATCCGGCTCCGTGCAGTTGGCAGAGGGCTCGACCGCCTGGCCGACGAAACAATCATAACTGTGTCCCAGCGTGCAGGCCATGATCCAATAATGGAACCGAGTGACCTCTGGCCCGTGAATCTCCAAAACCCGGCAGCCGGCGGGCGCGAAAAATATGTTCGTCAGTCCTGCACCGTGTTGGGCCAGCACGATGGCGCATTCGGAAAAAATCCGGACCTGTTCCTCGAAGGTCAGTTCTTCCGGGCGCACGACTTCAAAGCCCAGCCCCTTCAGTTCGGCGGTCAGTTCGTTTTCGTTGAGCAGCCGGCGGTATCTGGCGTTGACACGCGAAATGAACACGCGACGTTTTCGTTCGTTCGCTTGGCTTCCCAGTTTTTCCACAAACACGGCTCGCATTTTTTTGGCGATGTCCGGCGCCGTCGTAGCATGTTCGGAATGGCCGAGCGGCGTAGCAAACCAAAGCCATTCCACGCGTGTCTCACCGAAGGTCGATTGCGCCAGGCAGCGTTCCGGAGCGATGCCCAGAGCCTGCAAGGTATCACGTTGTAAATTGCTCATGTCATCGGCAACCACGAACCGGACATCGGCGGGTAGATACGGCAGGGCGGAAAATAGTCGTGGCAGCTCGTCCCACATCCAATGGTTGTAATTGCCGCCCCAGTGCCCCATCAGGCAATACCAGTTCCCGGTCAGTCGGCGCTTGTCGGTCAGCGGCCATTCATTCCGATAAGCCGGATCGTCATAAACATTGGACGCGCGCCAATGAGCCTCCGCCAGATAACAATTTTTGTCGAACACAATCAGGCCGCGATTTCTCTTGAGGGTCGCCTCGGGCAACACCACCAGATGTTGGCTGGGATAGCCCAGACCGTTGACCATCTGAAACAACGCGTTCAAACGCGGTCGTTCCGCAACACAGGCCGGCAGCGGAAAATGCAAAACAAACGGATCATGGATCCGCAATGTTTTGTAACCGCGGTCATGCGACCACATGACGAGATTCTCGCAGACTGGCGGCATCGGCATAATGCCAAAACGCTGGACTAAAATTCTAACTGTGCGACGAAACCGCGCTGCGATTTTAGCCGGCAGCTTGTCGAAATTCACTGATGAAGGATTCACGGGAGCCGTTTTGCGCATCAAACTAGGCTGTGGGCGCTTCGCACACCGCAGTTATGGCTTTTTGTAGTGTAGCCCATTTCGCCGTTGAAATCTTTCAGCGTCCAATTTTTCCACCAGTCCCGCCTGGCGCCGGAATAAAGGAACAATTTTTCCTCATGTTTGAATCACGTTGTCTCCGTGATCGACCGGCAACACCGTCTTTCATAGCAAAGATCGCGCCTCCGGCGGACTGAATCACGTATATTACCGACAGGAAACGAACGGCGCCACGAGGCTATCGCCGATAAACGCATCATTTAGGGCAAGTATGTTCTGGAAGGCAAATATTTCGTTGTGGGGCGAATAGCGTCCAAGTGGCAGCAGGGCATGGGGTAGTAGACGGTAAAACGAATATCCCCGCAGGATGTCATAAAAGTCTTTCAGGAAGACGTGCGAAAAAACATTCGTTTGATTGAATTCAAATTGAATGGCGCGAATGGCGTTCTTCTGAATCATTGCTTGAGAACCCTTTAGCACCTTCAGGTCATTGCCTTCGGTGTCAATTTTAAGAAAATCGATCCCGGGAATACTCGCGGCACAGCAGTAAGCGTCCAACGTGATGAGCGGTACATTGATTTCTTTTATCGTTTTTGCGCGATGCAAGTCTTTAAGTACACCGGGGAAAAGGGAAGCATGTTCCGATCCATCCACATGGTCATAATCGTAAATGATGGCATCGCCCTCCACATCACTCAGACCCATGGAACAACACTTCACAGTTGTTGTGGCCAGAGTCGCGCAGAGAACTTCAAAAGTTCGGGGCACCGGCTCAAAAGCCACAATCTGAGCCTTTGGAAAGGCGGAATATAGGGCTTTGGAATAATGTCCCACATTCGCACCTACGTCGAACATTACAGGCTGCTCCTTATCCAACAGGCGAGGAAGTACGTGCTCTATGAGAAACTTCTCACCGCTGATTTCTTTCGTTCCCGCGTTTCCTATCCCCTGTCGGCGGTGGACGTAATCCCTCAGAAAGTCGACACCCACGTAGTTCAATACAGCCGACAGCGCACGGGTTAAAGGGTCTTTGATGAAAGCCGGCAACAACCGTCCAATTTTCATTATTCTCGCTGTAACACTTTTGGTGTGATCGCCAATTTCCCTGTTTCGATTGGATCAGACAACCCAAATTGGCCTCTAAGGCGCTGGAATATCATCCGGCTTGCGGCTGGTCATCGAAAACAAGGACATCAAAATCCTCTCGAAAGAACCTGATTCTTTCACTCGCCCTTTGTTCGGCTAGTTCGATTGCCTGCGGAGAGATATCGTAACCACTAAATTGCGTGCCGATGAGCGATTCTTTTTTGGAAAGTTCTTCAATAATCGCTCCAGCGCCGCATCCTATTTCTGCAATGGTTTTCGGCTTGAGGTGGTTGTTACAGATGATTTCAATGATTTGATTGGCTTTCCCAGGAGAATCCTCGGTATGCCAAGTCTGAGTTGTCTTCAAGTACTCTCCACTGGTGTAAATCGTTTCCATGCTTTTTGCGTCTAACGAGACAAAGCTCAGCCGCGCGGCCAAACGGGAGCGAGGCTGATAATCTGCTGAACTGTTTTAATCATGACAAAAGCTGGACGCGCAGCGGGTAGGTGTCGGCTGTAGCGCTTTGTTAGATGAAATTACGGCCACGAGCAAATGAATGTCGTCGAAATGTGCCTGGTTTTGTCGTGGAGCTGAACGTCGAAAGCGCCAAACTCTTCTTGTGTGGTTGATGAACCACGAGTCTTCTTTAGCGGCGTAATTCGCGTTGCGAGGCAGAAACTCGCGCAAGCGCGGCATATTCGTAGCTGCCACCGGAGGCATAAGTGTTGAGATGCAATATCTTCATGAAGTAAGCGGCGATGTGTGAATATCAAATTTCATTCTATGAATTTTCCGTCCGCCCACATAGTTTTCATTTCGAGATGCGCGTCTCGGACCTTCTCAAACATGCGGATCCGTTCGCCCCAAAATTCGTGTTCACTCTTCCATAAAGCTACACCGGGAAGACCTTCGGAGGCACAGAACAATGCCGGTTTCAGTGAATGAATGTGTGGTCGCGTTGTGCCACTAAACGAAAGCAGAATGTCCTCACCGTTCCGAACTCGTGAGAGATCCGAGACGCCGATTTTCGTAGCCAAGTCGAAGACGCGTTTTAAATGATCCCTCGTGAACGCGTACGCCCCGATCAGCACATCCACTTCTGTGTCTCGCTCTGTCAAATGATGAAATGGGCTGCCATTCGAAGACTTCGTGCCTGGGCGAAAATCCTGTCCAATTATTCCGTGCGGACACTGTTCATCAGCGAGAAGGAATTCAAAAAATTTCTTCCATTGCCTGGGAGTAAGGAAGATATCATCGTCAATCGAGAGGACGTACTCTGCCCCAGTCTGTTTTGCGAGAACCAATCGGTGACCTGGTTGTGTTGGGGTTGCTTCATCGACGAGTATCAACCGCGAGTCTGTTGATGCTATCCAGTCGCGAATTTTAACTTGCGGATTGCTATTGGATACAATGACCCTTGTCACAAATCGATTCCGCAGTGCGCCTTGCACGAGAAGCCACATGTTTTGGGGACGATTGTGCGTCAGAAGCACTGCGACGCAGGTCTTGCCACGGATGGGCGCCGCCCCTCGACTGAACCGCAGGGTAACCTTCAAGCGAATGTAGCCCACTAATAACTGCACGGTCTGCACTAATGTCCACAGTTTGTGGCGCCAGCTGTGCCGATACGGTAGTGTTCGCACTAGATAACCAAGCTGTGCTCGCAGGAATCCGTTCACTGGTACCGTCGCGGCTAATTCCAGTATACGTTCCACGGTGCGATGCAACCATCAATTGTGCCAGGCTATTCAGCTTGGCGACGCTCGCTCGTAAGCTCAGTGCAGCATCGCGCCATAAGGTAGACTAGCGGCATTAACCTTTTGAAGGCACTTCTTTAACCCGCTTTTCAAACGGATGCTGGTGCGGATCCGCCGCTGGCGGCCCCATTCCTGAACAGCCAGCAGCGGCAAGCTTCTGGCGTAGAGTAACTCCGGCCATCTTTGATTGTCCTGAATTCGGCGAATCGAACGCAGGATAAAGCTCCAGTAATTTTCCGGTGAAAAATATTGCTCCCATGCCTGACGGGCGAGGCGACCACGATCGACGAATTCGCCCTCATGGGCCTTCACCTTTTCGTAAATCGAACTGATTTCACTCTCGGGGACAAAGAGGGCAAATTCCTCCCATGACGGACCCAGCGGCGGTAGCCAATCGTCGGCCACAATCACGGGGGCAATGCATGCCTCCATCATTTCAAAAATGCGCATGGTGGATGTGCCGGCTCCGCGCGGGCACAGCGCATATTTTGAACGACTGGCCATTTCCCAATAAGGTCGCCGGGCGCGCACACGATGATTTTCGGTCTGGCCGGCAAAGTGGTTGTAACTGGAAGTGTCTTCGACGAGCACATCCGCGCGGTTAAAATTGTGAGCGAAGAGTTGCCGGCGCACGCGATGACTCGCGCGTCCCGCAAAAAAAAACAGCAGGTCTTTGGGCGTGGCCGCCAGTTCCGCTGCCGACGGGCGGAGGTTCGGGTAGCAAAGCTGATGGACTGGATAGGCACAGCCTTGAAAACGGCCGCTGCCGGAAAGCGCTTTGCTCGCCGAGCTGTGGAGTCCGTGCAAAAAAGTCGGAGGACAATCGCCTTCGCAATAGGCGAAGGATTTTTCCGGCCATCTTTGCCAAATCCGGTTTCGCCGCAGGCCGGCATACAAATCGGCTTCAAAGACGTCGACGATCAAAATCAGGTCGGCAGTTTCTGGTGCCGAAACCAATTTCAAATCTTCCGTCCGACACAGGCCGGCGAGCCGGCCCAGCTCCGCGCAATAAACAGATTCGGCCGCTGGCCCGACACAGGAGGAGAGAAAAATCTTCATTTGGACGCGTCGTTTCGCCTGCGACGATTTTTCGAGCAAGCGCCAACGGGCAACTTTCGGGCTACCTCAAACTCGCTCGCCTGCTGGTCCGTCAGTGACAGGAAATCAATGCGGCAGCCTTCAGCGAAATGCCTGCTTCGGAAAGGCGCTGATCCTTTTTTATCGCCCGCAACGACAAGTAACCCTCCGCAATGTGCGAGTTTCTCAACAAGCTTAACGACCCCGCGTGTCGGTTCCTGGATTGTGGTGATTACAGCGGCGAACATTGCGCGAAACTGCTGCAGGGTAACATGGAGTTATGATATGGACTGCTGTAATGTGGACGACACATCGGGCCGTTCTTGCCGCGTCGAGGGTGGAGAGCAGACGGTTGCGCCGGAACATCGACTTGCAGTGGCTTTGTTGATAAGCTGTTGTAGCCGCCAGCCTGTGGCCGGTCTCGTTCGTGATGCGGCGTGCAGAGGACGGCCCACAGGGCCGTGGCTACAGCGCGCATGGACACCTTTTCAGCAAATCCACTTGCACAGGGCACAGCCCTGTGTTCCGAGGTCTGCGGTCCGTTCAGTTTCATTCGTTACGGTGCGTTAGATAACCGAATTTAAACCTTCCAGGAATTGCTGCTGCAATCTAACTGGCGAAAAGTCTGTTTCGTACGCGCGCCGCATTCGCGCAGCGAGTTCCAGTTGCAAGGCTCTATCGCTCTTTAAATGTGCGAGCGCAGACAGCAGCGCGCGAGCATCGGGCTCCGTTACGCAAAGTGCAGCTCTACTCTTTTTTGCCCACTGCACTACAGCAGATGTTTCCGGCGCCCAGATGACAACTGGCCGGCCGGCGCGCGAGTAATCGACAAGCTTTGACGGGAAACATGTTTCGGCACGGCGCCCCTGTGCTGCATCAAAAAATATTACGACCAAGTAGGCGTGGAACGAACCCAGCCAGTCGTGAAAGCCTGCTTCGGCTTCGAAATCGTACAACAGATGCCGGTGCCGCATTTCATCGACTAACGCTTGCGGCCAGCGCGGGCGTCCTCTGAATTCGATCCGGACGTCCGTCTGTTTGAGTGCTAACTGAGCCAGATCGCACAGCATATCGCTGTAATCAAACATGTTGCCACTGTAGCCAACGCGAAACTCATCCGCCGAATCGTTCGACGTTGACGGCGCGATCGGCTCGACACCAGGAATCGGCAGTATGACGCGCGCGTTGCGATGCGGGCCCAACGCTTTGAGCATTCCCTCGCTGATGCACAGGCTTAGATCAGCAGATCGATGGAGCTCAAGAAATCGCTGCTCCAGTTGCTTGCGTACTGGAGTATGAACCTCGGCAATGTCGGGCCACCAGTCGTCAAATCGCACAATCAACGGCAGTCGGTGCCACCTCGCGTAGCGTTGCGCCACCCAGCAGCCGCTGCGGTATGCGAGTGTAAGAACAACTGTTCGCGTGCCACGGGGCGGCGCGGCAAGGTGTTTTTCTAATGGTAATGTAGTGTGCATCAGGTAATCGACGTCGGCTGCCCACCGCCGCGCTGGCGTTCGAAGTAGCCGCGGAACAATCTTGGAATGGAAACGGCTGTGGACAATCTCGTGATGTTCAGCGGGCAAAATGTGCAGTCGAATGCCGCGGCGGTTCATCAGATGTCGATGCAGTATCAGTGCACCAGACATACTTCTCTCAGGCCGAACTGAGGAAATCAGAATCACATTAATTTCATCCATTGACCAACCCGGTTATTTTCTGGACGAATATGTCCTGCAACCGATCGGGATTAAACAGCGTCTGATGCAGTTGCAGCGCTTGTTTTGAGAGCTTCTCCTTCAACGCTGTATCTCTGGCGATTTTATGGCAAAGAGAGACCACTGCTGCAGCGTCGGCGGCGGAGACCACTGCGGCACCGCCCTGCTCGCGAGCAACACGCACAGGCGTGCAATACTCTGGTCCCCAAAGAATCACTGGTTTTCCAAATGAAACGTAATCGAGGAATTTCGTAGTAAAACTCGTGCGCATGAAAAGTTCATGCTCTTTCTCAAAGCTCATCACTGATAGCAGCGCGTCGGCACTGGCCAGCACCTCAGCAGCTTCTTCCGGTGGTTTGAAGCCCAGATAGGTGCCATTTGCTCGCGCGCGATCAAGGAGTTGCTTTGGCCAGTCGGCATTCGGCCCGACCACGATGATTTCCAAATCGCTCGTCGCCTCGATTTTTTCGATAAGCGAGCATAGCATCCGTCCATAAAAATTTTCCACCGAACCAACGTACACCACACGAAATTTTCCGTTGCTGGGCGGCCACGCCTTTTCCGGCACAACATGTCTGCCAGGCATGGGGTAAATCACGAGACTGTTGGAATGCGGCCCGAGCATCTCCTGCATGCCATCGCTGGTGCAAAACGCCAAATCGGACGCCGCATAAAGTTCCCGATATCTGCGGCTCAGCTTTTCCTGCGTCGACTTGTGACCGTAATGACCTTTCATGACTGGGAACCAGTCGAGAAAGAGTCCTGCCAGCGGCAGCCTGTGCCGTTCCGCAGTTTTTCGAGCGATGTGACATAGTCCGCATTCCGCCAGAGTGAGCACAACTTGCGGCTGGAAACGTTGCACCGCCTCCTCCAGCGCGTCATTAGCTGTCAGCGGCCAGATAAAATTCTCATAGTCGGTGACCCACGCAGCCAATCGCGGACCGAATCGGCTCTTTCTCAATCGATGAACAAAGTATGGCAGCCGCAATTGTGTGTGTATCACAAGTCCTTCGGCGAAGTCTGCGTTGCTGGCGACGTGCAATTCAAACGGGTTTCGGTCGATAAAGTGCCGGTACATGACGATGCGCACACCACAATCGTTTCGTGGCGGCACAATGCTTACCAGCAGAACGCGACATTTGGCCGTCATGCGGCAGGGTCACTGGATAACCGCGTTCCCTTGCTCAAGGCGCTACGTCTAGACAAGAATCCCGGGACACAGCGCCGGATCAGTCCCTTGGTCCTGAAGGCCATCAGAAACAATCGTCCCTCCCATGTTAGCCCGTGAGTGCCGCAAAAGTGAAGAAAGCCGGTCCGCTCGATCTTTGCAGCCGAAGATGACCCAAACAGGTTGCCGTAATGTTGACGGTATTCCTTGAACGCGGTGCGGAAAGCAGACACGTTTTCTGGGTTAAAATCAAACTCGCAAGAAACGGAGGTCCATCCGACTTCTTTCTTTAGGAGTTCCAGCAAGAGTTGACCGTGCGCTTTGGCGAGAAGCTCCGCCGGCGTGAGATTCGGAAAAGCTTGCTGCACAGCGTCCATATGCGTTCCGAACGGGATACGAAAAAGGAATGGCGAATGGGTAGAACGCGCGACGCGATTTCCATCACAGCCGCTGTAGGTCAAGGCTCGCATCATCGCACCAAAATCAAAGCAACAAATTCCCAGTTCGCGCGACAACTCGTAGCCCAGGATCTTAGCGCCTCCTCCCAAGGATAAGAAGAGCGTATCTAGTTCATGTGCTTTAACAAACTCTCGAAGATCTTCTTTTACCAAATCCAGATTGGCATCAAGATCCCTGCCGTCGTTTCGCACCTGGTGGTAAAAAATCTGTGCCCTCTCGGGCCAGTAATCCGCCGCCGCTTGCTTAAACTCCGGCGTCTGTGAAAGAAGTTCCAGCAACCGCGCCTCGGCGGCTGCAAATCCAATCCTGCGCCCCTGGCAGTATTGTTTAAACTCCTTCTCAGTCCACGTGAGAAACACGAGCGACGCCTCCTTTGTCGGATTGCGATAAGAATCTGGTGCCATCTTGAAAGCCAACCGAGGGACGAAATACTCATTTGGCCAATTCTTCTCATGGAAGTCCACATACTCGGCCTGCTCGTACGCTCTGCGTAACCGCTGCGCGTGTTTTGCGCTCAACCCTGGGTTACCGTACGCCTGTGTTCCGGACATTGGTCCGTCTCGAAACTCAATTCTGTCGAGCTGCTTGTGCTGTTCAGCAAGCAGATAGGCGAGTTCCATGTCCCCCACGCGCAAAAAGCAAAAGGGCCTACGGCTGCGCATCAGTTCCGACAAGAGCTTGGCTTGGGCGAGGCGGGCGTCGTAGCCATCTTCCTTTTCACCAAACGCGCTACCGCATAGGGGCGGGCAACTCTTGGCGAGTTCGTCGTAATAATTCATGTCGAATGTCAATTGCGAACGCTGACCTCGATTTGCATGACGTCCGGGCCGGGATCCTGCGACAACACACTCTCCAGCGTCTGATGCAAAAACCGCGCGCAATGAAATGTGGGAATCATCACCGACAGAGCGGTCGATGCACGCCCTCCGAGACAGGCGCAAGCCGTATCCTGTTGTCGCTATCGGTTACCATCCGTTCTCGACTCCTTTGGGTGGCCAAGATGCCTTGAAAAATTTGATCACTTCGCGCGCATGGGAAACCGGATTGCTTTCATCTTCCCCTGAAACCCCTAAAACTTGCAGCACCCGGCCCAGTAGCCAGCGAGGCTCTTGCCGTGCTCCATCCCAGCAGTGTGCCAGGAATTCTCGGGGATTACGCAGGGCATCCTGCCGAT
>Ga0193735_1000322_pt1 | contig 15148 bp, 18 predicted proteins | sample U1m2metaG_FD_145080 | JGI IMG/M metagenome (GOLD analysis project Ga0193735, IMG submission 145080) | Soil microbial communities from a riparian zone of the East river system, Colorado, United States - U1m2 | ecosystem: Environmental > Terrestrial > Soil > Riparian zone | place: USA: East River... | reverse complement strand
GCGTCGAAATGGCCTAGCCACTGATCTGGACTCGATTTCCCGTCCCGCCGGGGCCGGTGTTCGTTCCCGTTAACGTCCAATGGAACTTCGTTCCGTCCGGATCGCGCGACACCTTGTCCATCGTCACGACCATGTCCGGAAGATCGCGAATGAATCCGCGCGAGATCTCAGCAATCGCCGCGCGTCCGACAGCGGGCGGTCCGTCGTTCACACTCAGCGAACCGTTCTCGGCGAAGAATGCGGCGACCTTCTCCGGATCGTGGCTGCACCACGCTTTTGCATAGCGCGTCGCGAATTCTGGTAACCTGTCAGTCGTCACACGTCACTTGCCACTTTTATTACCGTTCTGACGTGATCAATGGAATCCTGAAGTGCGTCCAGTGCCGCATTGATCTGGGCGGCGCTGAGATCGACGACGCGCAATGTCTCTGGCGGAAATCGAAGTTTTCCGCTGCGCGCGAATTCGATCAGTGCCGGAAGTTCAGTCGCGAGATGATCCGAGACGCCGATGATCTCCGCTTCTTTGTTGATTAACTCGGTGTACGGATGAATCGACATCGATTCGGCGGTTAATCCGACAAGAGCAGCGCGCCCGAGAGGGCCCAGGCAGAGCGCGGCCTGGTGCATTGTCTTTGCAGAGCCGATTAATTCGAGTGCGACATCCACTCCTCTTCCGCGGGTTGCTTCCTTGATTTGCTCCACCGGATCTGCTGCCTTCGCGTCGATCACGATAGCTCCCATCCTTGCGGCTGACGCAAGTTTCGCAGGATTGATTTCAACCACGCAGACATCTTCGCAATTGAAGGCGCGTGCCAATTGCAATGCCGAAAATCCGAGTCCGCCAAAGCCAAAAATCGCAATCGACTCGCCGGCTTTGAACCGTGCCTTGTTCAAAGCATGAAACGCAGTTGCCGACGAGCACATCGTGATTGCGCCGATTTCGAATGGAATCTCATCGGGAAGCGGAAAGGCATTCGCGCCGGGAACTTTAATGAATTCCGCATAACCGCCGTCACGATGTTTGCCGATCATCTGCCCGCTCTGGCAGAACTGTTCCAAGCCATGCAAACAGAACTCGCAACTTCTGCAGCTGACCAGATAATGCACGCAAACGCGGTCTCCCGCAGACACATGCATCACAGTGTTTCCTGCGCGCTGCACGCGACCAGCTACTTCGTGTCCGAGCGTCAGCGGAAGACAATCGATGTTGGAAATGCCGGCGCGATAATGCGCATCCGAGTGACAGATTCCGGCAGCCGCGACGCGAATTAAGACGTCGCGCGGTGCGATCTCGGGAATTGGAATGTCCGCTTCCTCGAGCGGTTTTCCGACCTGCACGAGTCGCACCGCTCTCATTTCCCTAACGTCGTGATAGCACTTCCGACTTACGAGAACAGGCCTATCTACTTCTTCTCCCTTACACGGGTGACAGTGAAAATCTCGCTCGGAAGGACCTGCCCTTCAGGCTTACCTGGTCCCTCCTGTGAAATGATGCGGGACTTAAAAATCTTTTCAGTGAGTTCGATGATTTCATCGACAGACGTCGAATCGGAAGACTCGCCGTTAAATCGCCACGTCTCAATTAATCGGCCGTGTTCGATCCGCCATTTTCCGCGGGAGTTATCACCTTCGTCGGGTGGATCCATAATCCAGGTCCCGTCAGCGCGATATTGAGTGTCGTGCCGATGACCGTGCCATGTTCCAACCAAAAGCCGCGATAAAGTTGCATCGTCTGGGAGCGCCAGGGCGATGACCGGCACGATCAAAGCGACAATGACGAGAGCCGTGCGCATTAGTGCTTCTGACTAACGTACGCAAACATCTTCTCGTTGTAGCGGCGGGCGTATTCTTCCTGTCGTTCTCGAAGGGGTATATCGTTGGTGACGCAGCCGATTCCAGCATTGGCTTGCGGATACTTCTTGGCCACTTCGATCGGCACACCAATTGGCCTCGACGCAATGCTGCCCGCCCAATAGAACTTGATATGCCCTGTGCGAATATCTTGTTCGGCTTCCTTCACGGCATCAGCCGGATTCCAGGTCGGCTCCGCCGCAACACAACAACCAGCAACGAGCGCCAATACGAGAAAGGACAAGATCTTCATGTGTGACAATGAGATCAGATACAGGCAGCGAAAGCGAGATTTTTTGAACCGCGCGATATCATTCCACAGCGATTATTACTTTTCCTCGCGCATGTCCTTCTTCCAGATAGCGGATCGCTTCGGGGACTTGATCCAACTTGTAAGTTCGATCGATCACGGGCTTCAGTTTTCCGGTCTGCATCATATCCGCGAGGACAGTCAGGTCCTTTTGATTCGCGTCTGCCATCATCATGCCCATTTGCTGGCTTATGAACGGTGCCAACAAAAGTGTGTGAATTACACGGCCGAAAGGTCCGATCCACCGGCCTTCGTTCGGTCCGCCGCCTCCGATCATGACGTATTTCCCTTTCGGAGTTAAGATGCGCCTGCATTCGGAGAGTGAATGGTTTGGAACATTGTCTAAAATCACGTCGTAACGCTGTTCACTTTTGGCGAAGTCCTCTTTGGTGTAATCAATGACGTGATCCGCGCCGAGTGACCGGACAAGATCGAGATTTCGCGTGCTGCAAACGCCCGTTACTTCCGCGCCGTATGATTTCGCGATTTGCACGGCGAATGTACCAACGCCTCCCGACGCACCGTTAATCAAGACCTTCTGCCCCGGCTGAACCTTTCCTTTGTCGCGAAGACCCTGCAACGCGGTAATGCCGGCGATGTTGACAGAAGCTGCTTGTTCAAAAGTGATGTTAGCAGGTTTCAGTGCAACTGCCCCCTCGGCGCGCCGACATACATACTCGGCGAAGGCCCCGCCTTTGCCACCGAAGACATCATCGCCGGGTTTGAACTGCGTAACATTCTTACCGACCGCTTCAACAGTGCCGGCAAAATCAACGCCCAACTGTGTGGACTTTGGTTTGCGCAGGCCGACACCCATTGCGCGCATGATGTACGGCGTGCCTTCGATGAAGTGCCAGTCGTACGGATTGACCGAAGCCGCGCGAACTTTTACCAGGATCTGTTCGTCATTCGGAGTCGGCTTTTCAATCTCCTCTAGCTTGAGGTTGGCGATGCCGTAGTCGCAGTAGGTAATAGCTTTCATCGGATTTTTGGGAGTAGCGGTGTGACCACAGTCGTTACTTGATGTCCAGTAGGCGATCTCAAACCAGATCAGTAACACGACTAGGATTACGCCTACAGTCCACTTTAAGATGCGCTTCCACCGCTTATGAGGGCGCCTCTCTTTTTTTTCGTCATTCATAATTTTTCCTTCGCGTTTTTATTAGCTGACCGCTTCTTTAGCTAGGACCCCTCATTTATTCGCCGGAAGCAGTCCGAGTTGTTGCATCATTGAAAGTTGATCAAAAGCAGACCACTCCTCTCTTATTTTGCCATCGACGATCCGCCAGATGGTTATCCCAGCCAGTTCCGCCTTTTTGCCGGTTGCGGGTAGTCCGTTGCCTGTGCCGGTATTGGTACCGCGCGCAATCCAGTAGATCGTGACCAAGTCCCCTTCGGCGATCAACTTCTCAGGCACGATGGTTATGTCGGAAAATGCCTGATGCCAACCTTTCAGTGCTGCCTGGTCTTCCTCCAGACCGGCATCGCGATGAATACCGTGGTTGATGAAATCTTTGGCGTAAAGTTGTGCTGCGAGTTCGAACCGCCCGCCGCTGAGGACTTCTTCAAATGCGCGTCTTGCGACCGCCTTGTTTTGTTCCTGCAAAGAGGATGCAAAGATCAAATTAGCAAGCAAGAACAAACAGGTGCTAATAATGCTGACTGTTTTCATGAGCTTCGTTTTGTTGAGGTTTGTTGTTATTCGAAATTGATAACGACTTTCGCTCGCGCCGCAGAACGATAGTCCCGACCCACTTCAAGAAGCGTTTTAATTTCATCGAGCTACAGAAACACGGGTAACCGCAGCGACGCGGACGTAGTTGAACGCGATCCGAAGCGATTCGGTTTGCTACGAGTTGATGCTCCGATTCCTTTAAACAAAAGCCACAAACTCACCACAAGTTCGAAGATCGCCATGGGCGAATCGAACCAGTAATCGTTAACGACTCTGTTGAAGTGAGGAAAAATAAGAAAGACAAAGGCGCAGATGACGCACCACGCAGAAGCGATAACACCGAAAGCAGCCAGTGGTTTGGGGATATATCCCGACTTCAACCACAAGTAGCTGCACACAGTGGCGGCCAGGCCAAAGAACGGCAGGCCAAGATAGTAATCGTCGAAGTTCGCTGCGATCTGCAGGCGCGCCAAGGCTTGCAAGCGGTCTGCTTCGAACACTTGCAGGTAGCTTGCGGTCCCGAGGAGTCGCAGCGCGCCGAGCAGATTAAGTGGCGCAAGGAGCCATAACAACGCGAACACCAGGCGGAAGAATGCTCCGAGCAACGCGAGGGTCCGATCTACTGGCTTAAGAATCACATAAAGCGCTGTGAGCAGAACAACAACGCTTGCGCTGTAAATGAGAAAACAGGTGAGCGCGAGTCGCACTTGAGTTTGGTGCGCCATGATATTGCGGGCTGTCTCCGCAGCATTGCCAGCGACGATCAACGGACCGAGCAACGCATAGTTTCCGACGACCACGATCACGAATGCGAACAGGCCGCTCACGCCCGCGATCTTTGCAGCGAGCCGTTGTGAATTGTCGATCGTGTTCATGAGGTGTTTCGGCGCCTAGGCTGCTGCGAGTAGCGGCTCATGTGGTTGTCTCACCTTTGCTCCCTTAATCAGAAGCCAGAGCATGATGGCCAATTCGCCAAACAAGACCGGTTGCGACCAGTTGAAAGCAGCTCCGTAGTACGCCGGAAAAAATAATGCGATTACGCTTAGAATGACATAGCCGAAACAGTTGATCATTAGCCAGCCCCCGATGAACCGCGGCAGAAATCCGGAGCGAAAGACCAGCAGCCCGAAAGGAAAGAGCCAAAGCCCCCAGAACATCTCGTCGATGAAGATCCCTTGGGTATGCAGACGAATGAACAACATCCCGAGGGCATCGCGCTGAGGTTTGTCGAACACCGTAAGGAAATCTGCGCCACGGAAGAGAGTCAACGCGGCGACATCGTTGAGTGTGTTAAGAAATCCTACGGCGGCCGAGACCAAAACGAACGCGACCATTAGGCCAGCCCAAGTCTTCTTAACGCCGCGAAGCAACCGATAAAGAGCGATCGCAAGGCAGATGAAAATCACTTGCCCAACGAGATCAGCCATAATCGAAAGACGAAACATCGTCTCGTGAGCGAGGATATTATCGGCGGTCGCGGCAGCGTCACCGCGCACGATGAGTTTGCTTGGAACATAAATCAGGCTAAAAGGCCCGGTGACGACCATCGATAAATAGATAGCGCCGGCGATTCGCGCGGCTTTCTTGAGTGGGTGCATGGGATTTCTCTCCTTCATTATCAGGCATGGATTGCTAAGTTGTTATTCAACCGCTATAACGACTTTCCCGCGAGCGTGTCCTTGTTCGAGGTAACGAAGCGCCTCCGGGACATCACTGAGCTTGTAGGTCCTGTCGATGACCGGCGTTATCTTTCCGGACTGCATGAGATCGGCCAGGATCGTCATGTCCTTTTTGTTAAATTGCGCGATGTAGCTGATGAACTTTTGGCTGACGAACCGTGACCGCAGATATGCATTGAGCTCACCAGCCAAACGTGCCGCGAAACCGTCGTGCCATCCCGCTCCTCCGATGCCAGCCATGACGCAGATACCATTTGGGTTCAAAACGCGTCGGCGTTCCGAGAACGAATGGTTTCCAATGAGGTCATAGATCAGGTCGTAGCGTTGCTCGGTTTTGGTGAAATCCTCTTTCGTGTAATCAATCACGTGGTCTGCGCCGATTGATCGGACAAGATCGAGATTGCGCGTGCTGCAAACACCGGTGACCTCTGCGCCGAATGATTTCGCGATTTGCACCGCGAAAGTTCCGACGCCTCCCGAAGCACCGTTGACCAAGACTTTCTGGCCGGACTGAATCTTTCCTTTGTCTCGAAGGCCCTGGAGCGCAGTAAGCGCGGCCACCGGAGCCGACGCTGCTTGCTCGAACGTCATGTTGCTGGGTTTTGGGACGACTCCGCGATCTGCCAGAGCGCAGACATACTCAGCGATGGAGCCGTTTCGCCCGCCGAAAACGTCGTCGCCGGGCTTGAAGTTCGTGACGTTCTTGCCAACTGCCTCGACGGTTCCGGCGTAGTCGACACCCAGTCGAGTGTCCTTTGGTTTACGCAACCCAAGCAGCGGACGAATCATCCACGGGCCGCGGATGGTGAGGTCGAGTGGATTCACTGAAGCCGCGCGGACTCTGATCAGGAGCTGATTGTCGTTTGGAACCGGCTTTTCAACGTTCTCCAGCTTGAGAACATCGGGTGAACCATATTCGCAGTGAACAATAGCTTTAATGGGACTGTTCGGGGCTGCGCTACTGCGATCGCAATCATTCGTCGACATCCAGTAGGCGATGAATGTCACTAATACCAAAGCGACGAAAATAACGCCTGCACTCCACTTCACGATACGCTTCCAACGCTTACGAGGGCGGGGCTCTGGCTTTGTTTCAGTCTTCATGGTTCTTCGCACACCAGCGTGTACTTGAATCAGAGCGGTCCGCGATAACGGCGCAGCCGGATGGCTGCCCCGATAACCACTGCGGCGAATACCAATCCGAGCCAGAGACCTGGCGTACTCAGGTATCTTACTGGCGTGAGTTGTGGGCTGTCGATCGAGTGCATGTTGAAGGCAAAAGCCTCCGACGCGAATCCCATCAAACGGTGTTTCAGCATTGAGGCGAAATGTGAAGTGCCGAACGTGATCTTCTCGAAGAACCCGATCGCTAGAAACGGCACGACAGCCCAGAGAAATGTCGCGCGCCGGGCCCAGCCCGAGACGAGCAGCGCCCAGCCATAGATCGGCGCATGCCAGAGCGCAATTGCGACCAATCCGTAGAGCAGAATGAACGACTGCTGGAATAAGTTGAAATTTGTCCACGTCGACCCTGGACTCATGCCGTGAGTTATAAGGAGCACGCTGGTCCAAAGCAGCATGACAACCTGCGTCGCAACGACGATCGCGAACGTAACCAGCGGCAGGGCTACCAATGGAATTGTCGCCTTCGAGAGCAGCGTGGTAAGATCGGACACCGGCAGCGATTTCCAAAACAGGATGCTCCGGTCGCGGCGCTCGCCGTGCAGCGCGTCCAAACAGTAGAACACACCGACGATTAAAGCAGTCAGTATCAACATGATTGCTGCCATGTCGTACGGCGCTTCGATCGCAGCTCGCGCTTTTGCCGGGTCAAGCAACAAAACGGCGCGGCGGCGTTCCGGCAGGCCAACTGTGCTGACCAGAAAACCGAACAACACAACTACCGCAACGGTTAGTGGGGCGATGTAGATCGAACGGTTTTCCCACAGTTCTCGCCACACTGACCAATAGAATGGCCGCGTCGGCGCATTGTAGCCGGCGGCAGTGAGCCCGGTAGATTCGGGCGCCGTATTCGATGAGGTATTCATTGAGATGCTCCTACTTGATCTGCTTGCCGCGCCGGAGTCCCGCGACTGCGGGGCGAAGGTGGGCTCATCACTGCGACGAACAAATCCGCAATGCTCGGCGTGCGCACCTCACCAAGCGCGGCGAGTTGGGTGCGATCGACCTGATCGAACAATAAAACAGTCCGGCCAAAGACCGGCCGCTCGTATATTGGCTTGAGCGAACGCGCGCCGGCCAGATGGTCTGGATGCACCATCACCTCGACATAGCGCGACTCGAATTCTTCCATGCTGCATTCGAGCACAATGCGGCCGTGGTTGATGAAAATGAGATCGGTCAGGACATCCTGTATTTCTTCGACCTGATGCGTCGTCACCAAGATCGTCCGGCTGCGATCGAAATAATCGTTCAGCAGCGAGTCGTAGAATTGTTTCCGATATAGAATGTCCAGGCCAAGCGTAGGCTCATCCAGCACGAGCAATCGCGCGTCAATCGCCATCACGATCGCGAGATGCAACTGCGCGACCATCCCCTTGGATAATTCCCTGACCTTGCTCGTGCGCTTAATCTCGGTCTTTGCCAGAAAACTTTCCGCTTTTGCGCGATCAAACCGCGGATGAACACCGGCCACGTAGTCGAGTAACTGTCTAACCCGGATCCAACGCGGCAGCACCGCGACATCGGCGATAAACGAGACATCGCGCATTAGCTCATCGCGCGAGTTCCACGGATCGCGACCCAGCACTTTCAATTCTCCTTGATATGAAGTGAGTCCGAGAATGGCGTTCAGCGCGGTAGTTTTACCCGCGCCGTTGGGTCCAATGATTCCGAGAATTCGGCCTTCGTCGACGCGAAGATCGATATTGTCCAGGGCCACCGTTGTGCCGAAAACTTTGCGGAGACCGCGTGCTTCTATGCAGGCCATGTGGTCAGTGCTTCTCCTTTCCAGTTTTCGCCGACCGGCGAGCTGCGGCGTCGAGAAGTTCTTTTGGATCTAAACCGAGCCGCTGAATGGTCGCGTGAACTCTCGGCCAATGTTCGTTAAGAAATTTTTGCCGTTCGCCATGGAGCAATCGATTGCGCGCGCCGGTTTTGACGAACATGCCGAGGCCTCGTCTCTTTTCGACCAGCTCTTCATCGACCAGTTCCTGATAAGCCTTCAAAACAGTAAGCGGGTTGAGCCGATAATCGGCCGCAACATTGCGGACCGACGGCAGCGGATCGCCTTCGTTGAGCACGCCGTCCAGAATCATATGCACGATCCGATCGCGTAGTTGGCGATAGATTGGTTGAGTATCATTCCATTCACGATTCATTCGTATTCACATCCCCGTCGTGTCGAAGTCCGGCAGTTCTTTTCGATCGACGACCAATCCTCATATAGTGTTATAGTCAACTACAACACTACTGCACATGCAAGCAGTTTTTTCAAAAAAATTTGCCCGTGATTTTTCCAGACGACGAATGCCTGCCGCTTGTGGACCTTTGCGGTAGCTGGGCCAGTTGGATGGCCGACTCTATTCTTGGATGTTTATCTCACTCACCATTCCCACATCGGCGTGAGTGATCTGCTGAGTGGTCGTCTGCATCGTGTGGTTAGATGTGTGTGTGCAACATCAATGATGGCTAAGGATGCCCATGAACGCGAGGACCAAAAACCATGCGCTGAGCAATAACATGCCGAGCCCAGTGTTACGAACTTGTCGGGCGGAGATGCGGCCACCGCGCGGCCGAATGGGCAATGCGAAGTGCAGCAACCTTGGTCGGCGTTGTGCCACATCACTGGCCTCATGAACGATCATATCAGGCTTGAAGCAGTAAACCGCTCCAAACATCCCCGTCATGCAGCCGAGAAGCAGCGATAGTATTGAGGCAAATAGCATCTAACGAGAAGAAGATGAGCGACCGCTAACGAGAGCGGATGCGGCTCGACGTGAAAATGGTTTAGGTATCTGAAATGTAAACATGCGCCGGGTAGCGGTTCGCTCCATCGCTTGGTTAGGGCTTTCGTGATCCATGCTTTCGACTGCTGATATTGCCGCTTGGAGAGCAGCCGGATCAAGAGTTAGCGAGATGTGGTCGATCCCCGGGAGCAGCGTGACGGGAACATCCTTACCCGCTGTCTTGAAGACGCTCGCAAACTTATCGGCGTAAAACACTTCATCATTCTGACCGACCAGAACCCGAAGCGGCTGCCGGACAGCGCGAATGTTTGCCTGATAGTCCCGCTCCGGCCTGAAGTTTTGAGCGAGGGCGAACGAATACTCCGGGGTCAGGAATTTCGCGTTTTCCTTCGTGAGTGCGAACCGAATCACCGGCAGGTCGTTAAAGCCGTGCACCCCGAAACCGTTGAGAAAGGAGATGGCGATAATGCGGGGAACTCCTACGCTGGCCCAGCCGCCACTATCCGGCCGCGAAGTCGCCGCACCTTGGCTGATAAATGGAGTGAGCAGAAGGTAGTTGGAGAATAGCTTCTGCTTGGCAGAGCCGGCGAATCGCAGCACAAAACCGCCGCCGGAAGAAAAGCCCACCAGGGTGGAAGGCTGAGCCAATTTCATCGAATGGACAAAATCTTCCATGTCATCCTCCAACTGCCCGATATAGGCGATTTGACCTTTGGTGCCTGATTCGCCGTGTCCGCGGATGTCCAAAGCGTAGGCTGCATAGCCAGCCGCGGCAAATCCCTTGACCATCAGGTGCATGCTGCTGCTACTGGCAGAGGAACCGTGCACGAGAACCACGCTGCCTTTGGACGCGACGCCTGCCGCCGGGTAGGCTCGGTAGGCGAGGTCCCTGCCATCGCGAGCCCTGAAGTAACTGACTGCCGGCAAGTCGGAGAAGTCCACATTCTTGAATGGGTTGTTCACGCTTGGCATCGCTGGCAGCTCGCCTGGTCCCCCGAATGCGATGGCGAGTCCAAAGGCCGCCATAAGAACTGCAACAATAATAAGGACGGTCACGAGAACACGCTTCATGTGATGGGCCTAACGAGACACAAGATCAGCGACCGCGCCCGAGAACGCGCGCGGCCGCAAGCGAGACGAACTAGCTACGCTAAAACTACGCATCAGAGCGGGGCGCGGTTCGCTGCATCACATGGTTAGGTCCCGGCGATTTTCTGTTGTTTCTTGATCTTGGAAGCATCCTTAACGAGATAGCTAAGTATAGGGGGATGTGGCAACGAGACATGAGGAAGCGAGGCACTAATCCAGGAAAGCAATGATACGAGAGGGCGATCGTCACTGGGGTCGCGATAAATATAACCAGGCAAGGACTGTCCCTCTGGCGTGATGAACTGCAATGTGCCCGCGCCTGTCCCGAAGTTGATGATGCTGCCTCCCGTGAGGATAAAGACGGCGTCGAGCTGTTGGGGAACTGGCAAGGCGTGAGCTTGATTCCAAGCGTCTATCCGTTCTTTGATTGTCGAGATGGAAAGCTGGGACTCGAAGGCGAAAAGGAAGGAAGGGCGCTTAGCCACGAAGCGCGAAATGTCCTCCATGTTGCCGTGCACCATCGCACCCTTTTGCACCATGACGCTGAGGCGCTTGAAAGAGAGCGAATTCTCGAGCGCGCGCTCAAGCTCTTCGCCAGTCAGAACACTCTTGACCTCCGCAACGCAAGAAACTCCCTCAATGATGAAAACACTTGGTGCGGTTAGGTCATTTAGAAATGGATGGTATTCATTCGTGATTACTACGTCGAGTTGTCGGCTATTGCTGCCAGTCTGATCGACTACCTCTCCATGCCCAACGCGGTTATAGGGAGGGAGGAACTGGCGCAGAAAGTCTCTGAGAATCTGCTCGGCATTTGACCCCTTATTTCCACTGTGGCGATACGCTGCCCGAATCTCCTCGAGTCGGAGTAGCATCTGCCTTTGCAGAATCTCGATGTGCTTCTCAAGCATGACGGGCTAGGGGCCTAACTACAATTCGACGAAAGTCTGTTTCGCCTATTTCGGCTGTTACTCAGGAACCGCTCTGGATAAAACGAAAGCATCATTTCGTCATTGGCAAGATGAAGTGAAGCGAAACAAGCCTTAGCCCTCCAGGTGTGCAAAGTCACTCCGAAGGTTTTTCGCGAGCAGGCGGCTTGGTGGGCGACTCCGCTTTTGGCAGCGGCAGCGAAGCTTGGCCGAACACGTAGCGCCACCCCGTTGGCGTGCGGACATAGGTGTCACTAAACCATAGTTTGTAATCGATTGGTTGACCTGCCTGCACCGCCTTAATCCAAAGGAGCGCAGTCACGACGGCTGTGTCGCCCCATACCCGAACCTTCTGCGATCCAGGTTCTTCGTCCTGGCGTTCGTAAGTGACCTCCTTTTTTCGAGCTGAGTCAATCAGGTCTGCTTTCGTAGAAACTTTTCCACGCCCATTCACCAGAACGAAATCGTCGGCTAAAATCTGATCCATCATCGTAGCGTCGTTGGCCTTAACCGCGGCTTGATATTTCGTATCCAAGGCGGCGACAGTCTTTGCGTCTTCCTCTGAAGAGGCATTCAAGTCAGTCGCGGTGGCCAACGAGAACGCGCCTATCATCATAATCAGTTTTCGATATGCCCGCAGCACTCGGATGAGATCGCGCTTATGTGAAGCGAATGCACTCATAATTTCTGTGGTCTCTTCGAGCCAATTCAGCACTTCAATTTTGTTACAAAGCCCAAGCAAGCTTTTTTTCGAAACAATCTTTGGTCAGGTGACGCCTCTTTGTTCAGCCAACTTCACTAGCGTGAACAATGCGTGATTCACCGGAACTGGCACGCCAAGCTCGGCGCCGCGGCGCGCGACATATCCGTTCAACGCGTCGATCTCGGTCGGGTGACCGCGATTCAAATCCTGTGCGGTGGACGAAAATACCTCGGCCATTTGCATCGCGAGGTCCATGGCCGCCGCCATTCCGGACTCGCGGTCGTGAACGCCAGGCATCACGACGCGAGCCGCGCGAGCCACTGCCAGCACTTCGTCGACAACGTTCTGCATCAATTGTTTTGCATTGGCGTTTTGCGCGATTTCTCCATAACGCGCGTGTCCCAGTGCGGAGATCGCGTTCAGCGCGCAATTGCGCAGGAGCTTTACCCACAGTTCGCCTTCGATGTTTTCCGAGATTCGGCACGGAATGCCCGCACGCTCGAAGACTTTCGCGATATCTCTTGTCTTTTCGGACGGCGGACCAATGATCAAATCGCCGCGAGCGAGATGCTTTACCCGGCCGGGTTCCGGCACCGATACCGCGACGTAAACCGCGGCAGGTATTACGAGCACGCTTGCTGCAGCGCGCACCCGCTCCGCGTTATCGACACCGTTCTGCAAACACACCACGGTCGTGTCGCGCCTGACGAATGGAGCCATTTGTGCCGCGGTTGCCGATGTGTCGTTTGCTTTGACGCAAAGCAGAATCAGCGAGCAATCGCGAACTGCGCTCATGTCGGTTGTCGCCTCGATCCGAATGCTTTCCTGGCCGTGCGATTGATCCAACACGAGCCCCTTCGATTCAATTGCTTCCGCGAAATGTTTTCGCCCAATGAAAACGATCGGCGCGCCCGCGCGTGCAAACATGCCGCCGAAATAGCCACCGACCGCCCCGGCGCCTACGACTGCGATTCGTGGCCACGCTTGAAATTGACTCATCAGCTCTGTTTCGGAGGAACGATGTCCTTCACGTCGTACGTCAAATATGCCGTCGGCTTTTCGTTCCTAGCGATAATCGCTTCAACGACACAGACAAAGCGTTCGCTGTGCCAATGCTTGCGTGTTTCCCACCACTGACGCACGCCATCGTAGGCAAGGAAGTCGCTCATCGTCCGTTCGATCTCCCTCCATAACTCGCCAGAGAGTATTCCTTCGCGGCGCGAGTAATACATTCCCTCGAAGTTCTTAAAGAATCGGTTTTGAAATGCGCTAAATCGAAGTTTCGAAACAGCGTCCAGATCGTGGAAGGAGTGCACACCGCGAAGGAAAAGCGCCGTAAACTCCGCGTCTTCATGCAAGGCCTTGGTCAGATCGCCCCATTGGACTGTAAGAGCATTCACCGCCGCCTGGCGACGCTCTCTGTTTTGCTCACGGAGCTGGATTGCGAAATAAATGATGGAAGGAACTCCGATAAAAACCGCAGCCAGTTGCCCGATCGCTGTAAGCATTTGCCAGTTCATTGATGCTTTGAATTAAGTGAATCTGATTGGCTGTTATGCCCCGTACGAAGTTCACGCCAGCGCAAATAACTATTTTTTCTCAGGAGTTGGCGGTACCGAAACCGCCAAATCGGAATTCCACATATCTGCGCCGCATTTCCAATTTCCGTCAGGTTGTCTTTTCCAAACCTCAAGATATTTGCCGCGATCGTGGATCGGCTTGCCGGTGGGATCGTTCATCGTCACTTCGTACGTGCCGCTCACCCATGCCAGGTCGGCAGATTTGCCGAGCTCCACTCTGATCGGTTTCCAAGTGATAACGAAGCTTGGGCTCGCGAGCATATCTTTCCAAGCATTTCGAATCGCTTCCTTGGTCGTTGCGCTCGCCGTGTTTGGAGGAAGGACGATCGCGTCATCGGAGTAATACGCGACCGTCTGCTCGAGATCCTTCGCTGCGGCGGCTTTCGACCATTGGGCATCGAGGTCACGAAGCGTTTGCTCCGCAGGCTGGACACTGCGCGCATCTTCAGACGGCGCACTGGCGGTGGATGATTGCGAAATCGAAACCGGCTCGTTCTTCGAAACCGTCGCTGCTGGCTTGAATATTAGCAGTTGGTACGCAGAGAGACCAAAGGCAATGACTGCGGTTCCGATGATGAATGTTGCGAACTTGCGGCGGCTCCAATACGGAATCACCTCGTCTGGTGTAAGATCCTGCGTTCGCTTCAACCCCTCGGGTGTCATTTCAAAAGACCACGAAATGAAGAGCGCCACCGCGAAGCCAAGCGCGAGCAACAGTACGAATGCTGTGATGATCGCCTGCGGTGCATCGACCATTGGCAAAAAAACCGATGCGATTTCAATCAGCAGCCACGCCACTACGGCATAAGTCAGTGCAACCCGAAAAACGTTGCGCCGCCTTAGCTCCGAGAACAAAGAAGGTTTTCCATTCATGATGTGGGTAAACCCAGTTTGGCGAGCAAGTTCTTGTAGCGAGGATCATCGTGCAAGCCACGCAATAATGGATCAATTAACAATGTGAGCGTCCCGGTGTCATGATTATCAAATGAGATTTGCAACCACTCGAATGCTTTGTCTGTTTCGCCGCGCACGGCGTAAACTTCAGCGATTTGATAGGCCAACTGATCTCGGCCATTGGCAATGAGATCGGCCAGAGCCGCGTCTGCGGCCGCGCGATCGCCGCGCACGTAGTGGGCAAGCGCCAGTTCGAAACGGCGATAACCTTCATCCGGCTCCAGTTGCGCTTCCCGCAGCGCCGTCTCACCATCGCCGCGCTCGACCGCGACGTGCACCTGGTAGCGATGATTGCCAGCAGCGGCCGGCTGCAACTCTGCCGCTTTCCGTGCAACGGCGTCTGCCTCATCCAGTTTTCCCGCGACGAAAAGAACGCGACCCAGATTACCTTGCGCTGTGACGGAAAGAGGGTCGAGTTCCACCGCCTGCCGGGCCTGCCGCTCGGCCTC
>Ga0193735_1000321_pt1 | contig 15149 bp, 11 predicted proteins | sample U1m2metaG_FD_145080 | JGI IMG/M metagenome (GOLD analysis project Ga0193735, IMG submission 145080) | Soil microbial communities from a riparian zone of the East river system, Colorado, United States - U1m2 | ecosystem: Environmental > Terrestrial > Soil > Riparian zone | place: USA: East River... | reverse complement strand
AAACACGACGGTCGCCGAATTTCAGGGATTGGTTAACCAGGTCGCCCGCGGGGAAGGCACCCTGGGCAAACTGTTTAATGACGATGAGCTTTATCGCAAAGCCAACGCCACCATCGACAAGCTGAATGTGGTGGTCGACGACTTGAATGCCGGCAAAGGAAGCGCCGGCAAGTTTCTCAAGGACCCAGCACTCTACAACAACGCCAACGAGACCATCGCCAACGTGAAGAAACTTACGGATGACGTAAACGCTGGCAAAGGAGCGCTGGGCATAATGACGAAGGACGAAGAGTTTGCCAGAAAGTTGCAGAACACCATGAACAAGATCTCGGTTCTCACTGATCGACTGGAGGCCGGGGAAGGTACCGCGGGCAAGCTGCTTCGCGACCCAGCACTGTTCAACAATGCCGATCAGATGCTGATCGAAACCCGGCAACTGGTGAAGTCGATACGGGAAAATCCGAAAAGGTATCTGACTATCCATTTCAAGATTTTTTGAGGAACTAGTGACCTGATACATCCGTACCTGTGGGTGACGTTTCCCTGTGCGGACCGTCTAAATCCCTTGGGGCCGGGCTCGATTCGACTCAAGCCAGCATCCTGCCGTCCCCTTGATCGCAGTTTTTCTAAGCGTCCTACGAGATTTTCTATGCGAGGAACCATGCGTTTTTTGAAAATTACTTCACTCGTGCTTTCTTTACTTTCTTTACTCCTGGTTGCTTTCCTGAGTTTGTCTCTGGCTCAATCCGGAGCTCCTGCCAGCCCGCCAAAAACTGGGCATGTCAGCTTTACGGCCGACATGCTCGACAAGAGTATCGATCCCTGCGCCGATTTTTACGGATATGCTTGCAGCAAATGGCAAGCCCAGAACCCAATCCCGGGCGACCGTTCCAGCTGGGGACGTTTCAACGAGTTGGAAGAACGCGGCGAACAAACTGTACGCGGAATCCTGGACAAGTACTCTGCAAACGATTCCAAACGTAGCCCAGTGGAACAAAAAATCGGCGACTATTATCAATCCTGCGTTGATGAAGCCGCGATCGAAGCAACGGGCACGAAGCCTCTGGCAGACGAATTCAATGCCATCGATGGCCTCAAGTCTAAAGCAGACTTGGCGAAAGAGCTCATTCGGCTTCACCGTCAGGCAGTGGGTGCTGTTTTCAGCTTTACCTCCGATCAGGATTTCAAGGACGCGACCCAGACCATCGCAGAAGCCGACCAGGGAGGAATGGCGCTGCCCGATCGTGATTACTACGTTAAAGACGACCCCAAGTCCGTGGAACTGCGCAAGCAGTATGTGGACCATGTCCAGAAAATGTTTGAATTGCTAGGCGATAGTCCCACTAAGTCCGCTGCAGAAGCTAAATCGGTAATGGACATCGAGACTGGGCTGGCAAAAGGAGCCTTGGACCGAGTCAGCCGCCGTGACCCCACCAAGGTGTATCACAAGCTCGAAGCCAAGGATCTCGCAGCCTTGAGTCCTGACTTTAATTGGAACGTTTATTTAACGGGAATTGGTGCGCCGGCCACGCAAGTCGTGAATGTAACTGAACCCGAGTTCTTCAAACAGATGGACGCAGTTCTGAAAACTGCTTCTCTGGATGACTGGAAGACCTACTTGCGTTGGCACGTTGTGCACGGCAATGCCGCCCTGCTTCCCACCAAGTTCGTGAATGAAAACTTTAATTTCTTCTCCAAAACTCTAGCCGGAACCAAGGAGCTGAGCCCGCGCTGGAAGCGTTGCGTACGCTATACCAATGGCGATTTGGGAGAAGCGGTGGGACAGAAATACGTAGAACTCACCTTCGGCGCGGAGGGCAAAGAGCGCACTCTAAAAATGGTGCAGGCCTTGGAAAAAGCCTTGGGAGAGGACATTCAAAGTCTCTCCTGGATGAGTCCAGAAACCAAGAAACAGGCGCTGGTCAAACTCCAGGCGATTAGCAATCGCATCGGATATCCCGACAAATGGCGCGATTACAGCCCTCTTAAGATTGCGCGCGGCGATGCAATAGGCAATTCATTGCGGGCGAACGAATTCGAATTCCAGCGTCAGCTAAATAAAATTGGCAAGCCGGTGGATAAGAATGATTGGCCGTATCCCCCGAGCACCGTGAACGCCAGTTACAACCCGCAACTGAATAACATCACTTTCCCGGCAGGAATTTTGCAGCCTCCGTTTTACGACAACAACTCTGACGATGCCATGAACTTCGGCGGCATTGGTGCTGTTATTGGCCATGAACTTACCCATGGTTTCGACGACGAAGGCAGCCAATTTGACGCCCAGGGAAACTTGCGCAACTGGTGGACGGAACAAGATAAGAAAGAATTCGAGCAGCGCACTAAATGCGTTTCAGATGAGTACTCGAACTTTACCGCCATCGACGACCTGAAAGTAAACGGACCTCTAACGTTGGGAGAAAACGTCGCCGATAACGGCGGTATGCGCATCGCTTATATGGCGCTTCTCAGTACACTGGCCGGCAAGGAGCCCGCCGCAATTGACGGGCTTACCCCGCAGCAGCGCTTCTTTCTGGGCTGGGCCAACGGCTGGTGCCAGAATCGCACCGACGCTTTATCACGCATGCTGGTCACAGTGGACCCTCATTCCCCAGGAAAATGGCGCGTAAATGGCGTGGTCTCCAACATGCCGGAGTTTCAGGAGGCCTACCACTGCAAGCCGAATGCCGCCATGGTTCGGCAGAATGCTTGCAGAGTTTGGTAGTCGATTTTAATCTGGTTAGGTAGTTGCTAAAGCAGAAGTAGCTTCGGCCTGCTCGTGCGCATGATAACTGGATCGCACCAGCGGGCCGGACTCGACATGACGGAATCCGAAGCGCAGCGCTTCGCTTTTCAAGTATTGAAACTCAGCAGGAGTATAGAAGCGCGCGATCGGAAGATGGTCGCGCGAAGGGCGCAGGTATTGGCCGACCGTCAGGATGTCCACCCCACGCTCGCCAAGATCACGAAATACTTCGACTAGTTCGGTAATGGTCTCGCCCAGCCCGACCATTACGCCTGACTTGGTGACCATCCCAGGAGAAAATTTCTTCGCATTCTCCAACAGCCGCAGCGTACGTTCGTAGCGAGCGCCGGAGCGCACCACACGATATAAGCGTGGAACTGTCTCAGTGTTGTGATTCAGAACGTCAGGTCGCGCGTCGAGGACGATCTTCAGCGCTTCGTCCAGACCCTGGAAATCGGGAATCAGGACTTCGATACGACACTCGGGGGAAAGCTCACGAACCTGCCGAATGGTCTCGGCGAAAATCCGCGCTCCGCCTACGTTATCGTCATCGCGATTGACGCTAGTCACAACCGCGTGCTTCAATCCCAACTTCGCGACCGCTTCCGCAACACGGCGCGGTTCGTCCCCATCGATCGGTCCAGGTTTGCCTTTGGGAACGGCGCAGAATCCGCACCGCCGGGTGCAGATATCGCCCAGCAACATAAACGTCGCGGTGCGATGGTTCCAACACTCACCAATATTTGGACACTGCGCCGACTCGCAAACGGTATGCAATCCCAGGCCGCGCGCCAGCTTCTTCAAGTTATGAAAGTTTTCACCAACCGGAGCTTTAGCCTTCAGCCATGCGGGTTTCGCCTGACGCGGCGGGGGGTAAAGTTCAATCTGGATTAGTTGGGAAACGCTGGCCATTGCTGAATTTGATTCTACATGTGCCGCGCGGATTCATGAAGGAAGATGACCGCTAAAAAGAAAAGGAGCCGCCCATGCGGCTCCTGGTGCGAATCTGACGATTAGCTGGCCTTACGTTGCCGCTCCGCCTCAATCTCCTGATTTTCTGCATCTCGATTAATACGGTTCCATTCATCCACTTGCTTTTGAGCCTCGTCCTTGGCGATCCCATATCGTTCCTGGACTTTGCCGACCAATTGATCCTTCTGTCCCTCAATGACGTCGAGATCGTCGTCGGTCAACTTGCCCCAGCGCGACTTAAGGGAACCTTTCATCTGTTTCCATTTGCCTTCCACTCGATCATTATTCATGAGTGATGTCTCCTATGTACGGACAGATTTTCATCCCAGGTCGCCGTCCTGCTTCTACAGAACGGATTCCCATTTTGCAGGGTAGACGGGCTGGAAGACGGAGACAATACAGTGATGACCCGAGTTATCGGTTAACAATTGTCAGAGTTGCTGTATCGCAGGATTGAAATAACGCAATTCATTGAAGATGACATCTAATCGGCCAGGTAGCCTTCGATCCATTCTTTGATTCGCAGGCGGCGCTCATCCTGCAGATCGAAACGGATGCCAAAGTTTCTGGTGGAAGGCTTTGCCCAGCACACCGTGCCACGGACCCAAATGCGGGGCAATGTAAGCAGTGCAAATGAAATTTCAATCACTTGGTCGAGAGGTACTTCCTGGTCGCTCTTAATGGACATGCCGCCAGAGCTGATTTCCTGGCTGATGGCGGTGAAGCGGCGGCTGTCGGCGGTGACTACGGAAATTTCCGTAATCACGGGAATGCGCAAATAGCGCCGAAATTCATGCGCCACGAGCATTTGCGTAGCCCGTACTAATTTGAGAACTGCTGGGCGCTGCACGGGTTCGTGAAAAACTGCATTGATCCCGTACTTGGAATACTGCAATGCTTCTTGTGCGCTGCCACCCAGCCCGTAAATCACCATTTTGCTATTCGAGGCTGATCGGCGCACCGATTCCATGACGACTTCAGCTCCCGGAATGAGCTTCAGTACGCAAGCTTCGAATTTTTCCCTGGGGAGACGTTCCGCAGCATTGTCCGTCACCACCATGCTCTCAATTCCGAACTGTTTGAAGCAGTCACGCAAAACTTTTCCCGTCGATTCCTTCAGATCAACCAAGGCCACGCGGGCTGAAAACTTCCTGCTGCGAGATATGGCGGAAACGGCGGTTTCCAGGGATTCGTCCATGACCGTAGTCGTTCTTGCCTTGAAACCCTATTCTGGCTTGGCTTTCCGGCCATAGCAAATGGGCAGAAGGACAATAAGGGGTACAAAAGTGTCATTACCAGCAAGGAATTGCCCTAGCCTTTCGGCATATTCCAGTCCTCGCTAACTTCATCGGCAATAAAGGGTTTGGGCTTTAGAGCCCGGAACAAAACCTTCGCCTCGGCCATTTCTTAACGAAGAGCGGCTTCAACGGAGTCAAGAGCTGGAACGAATTGCCGCACTCAGTCCGATGACCACGTCCACCCTGTACTTAGGTACCTCTACTCGAAAAATGCTCCGAAGGTACACGCCATTGGGTATTGAATTCGAAAAACAGTCATGGCATTAACAGTGACGACAAACTTGGCATTAACCGTGACGAAAACGGATCAAAAAAGGAGACGAATCTAACCCTGAGAGCTGCTTCCACTGTCCAAGGTTCCATCCATCGGCCCCATCCACGAGCGGTTCCAAAGTGCTCTCGGCAACCTCCTGGTAACTAAATCCGCCTCGTCGTCTTTAAGGCCAATTAGGCCCGACAGGAGTTCCCTACCTTAAGGAGGCAGTAGCCATGACATGGAATCGATTGGTCGCAATCCGCAGGGTGAGGCTTGCTCTTCCGCTGTTCGTCGCGATTTGCATCACCCTTCTGTGGGCTTCTCCGGTGAAGGCCGGAACAGTCATCATGCAAAGCACGTGTCCGGTACTTATCGCTCAGTCCGGCGACTATACTCTCGGCACCGATGTGGGGCCGTGTCTGCCTGCGGTCGACGGCATCGACATCTTGGCGAGCGGAGTCACGTTGCATCTACAGGGCCACACCATCACCGGAACCTGCCGCTCCAGCATCGGTATCCACGTACTAGGGACGGCCCTTGCCCCGCTAACCATGGTGCGCATCTTGGGCACTGGTACGGTCAGCACCTTCTATACTGGATTTCAAGCGGACAATTCGGGCGGTTCCTTTGTGAAATTCGTGACGGTGGCTTCCCAGTGTCCTTTGGGAAATGGCTTCTACCTCACGCCCACTTCAAGCCAGTGGAAGCTCGATGGAAACGTGGTCCAGGCGCCGTCTACCTCTTACGGGATAATATTGGATGGTGGTGACCACGACCTCGTCCGCAACAACATCAGCGACACGATAACTGTACGCAGCGACAACAACGTTATCGTCAACAACACGGCCAGCGACAATGGCGCAGGAATCTTCGTGGAGGGCAGCAATAACGACATCCACGCCAACACCACCAACAACAACTCCGGTGGTAACGGGATTTGGTTATTTCTTGGGTCCGGGAACAACATCACCGGAAACACGGCACAGAACAACCTCCCCTTTGACCTAGATGATGACAACCCCGACTGTGGCACCAACACATGGGAAGGCAACAAGTTCACCACAGCCAACCAGCCTTGCATCCAGTAGGGCAAGGTTTGACGAGCCTGATACGCGGAAGGTTTCGGGCCTAAAACATCCCGCCGGTCGAAGCCGCCTTACGGGGCGGCTTCCCTTTATTGGCGCACGAAGCCTTCGGCTGACGTGCAGCGCTGAGACATAGGTTTGTCAGGGATTCTTAGGGAGACAGGGCGCGGAGATTCGCATCTCACCAACAGGATTGTTAATGTCCACGCCAAAAAGCAGGAATTGCTGGGAAGAATTTCAGCAGCTACTCGTTCCACCGCCGGAACAATAACGCCCCATTGGTTCCGCCAAAGCCGAAAGAGTTGGACATGGCGTACTCCACTTTCGCTTTTCTCGCCTGGTTGGGAACGTAATCCAGATCACACTCAGGATCAGGATTGTCCAGGTTCATCGTGGGGGGCAAAATTTGGTCGCGCAGTGCCAGCACCGTAATGCCGCTCTCCAGGCCGCCAGCGCCACCCAACAGGTGACCAGTCATGGATTTGGTGGAGCTTACTGCGACTTTGTAAGCGTGATCTCCAAAAGCGCGTTTGATGGCAACTGTTTCAAGCTTGTCCCCAATATCCGTCGAGGTGCCATGCGCATTGATGTATCCCACCTGCTCGGGTTGCACTTTGGCGTCGTTCAGCGTGGTGAGCATGACCCGGTAGGCCCCGTCCCCATTCTCCGCAGGTTGAGTAATGTGGTGAGCATCCCCGCTCATGCCGTAGCCCACAATTTCGGCTAGGATTTTCGCTCCGCGGCGGCGGGCAAATTCCAGCTCTTCGAGGATAAGAATTCCCGCACCCTCTCCGATGACGAATCCATCGCGGCCGGAATCCCAAGGACGGCTGGCTTTTTCCGGAGCGTCATTTCGCGTCGAAAGAGCGCGCATGGCGGCGAACCCGCCCACCCCCATCGGAGTAATGGCGGCTTCGGTCCCCCCGGCGATCATGGCGTCGGCATCGCATCGCGCAATGATTTTGTAAGCATCCCCCACCGAGTGGGCGCTGGATGTACAGGCCGTGCACGTCGCCTCATTGGGCCCCTGCGCATGGTAACGGATGCTGACATGTCCCGCCGCCAAGTTCACGATGGCCGCCGGAATAAAAAAAGGTGAAATCTTGCGCGGCCCACCGTTCAGCAGATTGGCATGCTCCCGCTCAATGACATCGAACCCTCCAATGCCTGAGCCAATATGCACCCCAACCCGGGTCGCACTCTCCGGAGTCACCTGTAAGCCAGAGGATTTCATAGCTTCATCCGTAGCCGCCAATGCCAGGTGGATGAAGCGGCCCATCTTCTTCAATTCCTTTTTTTCGATGAATTGCAGCGGATCGAAATTCTTGACTTCGGCTGCGATCTGGCAAGCAAACTGGGAAGCATCAAACTGCGTAATGCGTGCCACCCCGCTTTTACCGGCGAGCAGGTTCTTCCACACTTCTTCCGTGGTGTTGCCCACACCGCAAATGAGCCCTATGCCAGTAACTACGACCCTACGTCCCAACTACTTCCCGCCTTTCGCGTGCTTGCCGATGTAATCCACGGCGTCCTGCACGGTGCGGATCTTCTCCGCGTCTTCATCGGGGATTTCAATCTCAAAGGCTTCTTCAAAAGCCATGACCAGTTCCACGGTGTCGAGCGAGTCGGCGCCGAGATCGTCCACGAACGAGGCGCTCGCGGTGACTTCGCCTTCGTCCACTCCCAATTGCTCCACGATAATCTGCTTCACTTTTTCGTCAACGGCTGCCATTGTTTTCCTCGCATGTATTGCTGCAAGCGCCGGTGGTTCAGCGGCTGTTGTCCACCGGCGGTTAGGGGCTGAACTTCTACGATGCATCCCGCGAACTGACTACTTGCTTACCTTTGCATGCTTCTCGATATAATCGATAGCGTCCTGCACGGTGCGGATCTTTTCCGCTTCTTCATCTGGAATCTCCAGATCGAAGGCTTCTTCCAGCGCCATTACTAACTCCACCCGGTCCAGGGAATCGGCTCCCAGATCATCCACAAAAGAGGCGCTGAGGGTGACTTCGCCTTCGTCCACTCCCAGCTGTTCGCCAATAATCTGTTTAACTTTTTCTACGATTTCTTTCTTTCCATCCATAGCCATGAAAATCCCACCTCCAGATAGATTCGACAAGGAAACGAGTAGTGTACTGGCCCAAACGAATTGATGTAAAGGAAGGATCCACCGGACAAGGCTGCCGCCGGTTCTGAGCATGCCCCACAAAGAATCCTAACCGCTGTCACTTGTTATGGTCAACGTGGAGAGGAGCAAATTGCTATGGAGTTGAATATTGGTCCCGAAGCCGAGTCTGACGGCTGGTCATGGGAATTTCTCGACCTTCGATGAATACCTGTTTCACCTCTGTCTTCAAGTCCAGAGGATCTCCGTTGGCAACCACTACATTGGCAGTCTTTCCCACGTCCAGCGATCCTAGTTTGTCGGCAACTCCCCAGATTTCAGCCGCATTCAACGTAATCGCCTTTAACGCCTCGTCATAAGGCAATCCGAACGCTGTGGCGAAGCCGGCTTGGTAGGGCAGATTCCTGACATTGTGGGCATCGAAAGAGGCAAACGCGATTTTCACTCCGCGTTTGTACAACTGCGCCGGCAAGCTGTAAACCGCATCGTAACGTTCTTCAGCTTTTGGCGTTTCGTAAATCGGCCCCACGATAACTGGCACCTTCAGGCTCGCCACGTAGTCGAGAACCGGCTGCGAGTGACTGATGTGATTCAACACAAACTTCAGATTGAACTCGCGTGCCAGTTGCACCGCTGTTTCCAGATCGCTCGGACCTTGGGCGGCCAGCACGATCGATTTTTTCCCTTGCAGATAGGGAAGCAACGCCTCAAGTTTCAAATCGCGTTTGGGAGGGGTGGGAGACTTCTTGTCCTTATCTTCTGCCGGCTTGTTTCCCGCCGGCCTGCTGCCGGTTTCAGCCTTCTTCTTGTCATAGTCATTCCAGTCTTGTGCATACCGTTGCGCATCCAGAAATGCCTGACGCAGTTGCGCCGCCATGCCCATGCGCGTGGAGGGGAATTTCCTCTTTTCCCAGGATTGGTTTCTTCGCTGATCGCCGGTGAAATTCAGAGGCATGGCAATATCCCGCACCAGCAGCATTTCCTGCGCCGACTTGCCATCCAGTTGAATGAACGAGTCCTGCCCAGGCAGCGTGTCCCGGCTATCCGGCGCCACGATGGCGTTGGTGACTCCATTGATGCGCGTCACCGGAATCAGTTCCGACTCCGCATGAAAAGCGTCATAGACGTGCATGTGAGGCATGATCTCGTCGCTTGTTTCCACTTGATCATTGGTACTCGGCTCAGCCGAAATCTCGGTCAAGCCCAAAGATGTCTCGGAATCGATCAGTCCCGGATACACAGTCATGCCGGTGACATCTATCACCCGCGCATCCTTGGGAATAGTCACCGAACTCGCAGCGCCCAAAGATGCAATCTTGCCGCCCTCCATCACTAGCACGCCGTTCTCAATAGTTCCATGTGAGACCGTGAGCAGCTTCCCACCCTTGAGCACGACAGGCTTCGATTGCTGCGCTATCCCGATCCCACTTAGCACTACACAAACCGGCACGGCGAGCCAAATGAAACAAGGCACCCAAGACCGGAAACTAGACACCGGAAACTTGAAACCCGCCCTCAGCATCACTGTCCTTCCCGATAATGCGGCATTCCGAATCCTGGCATAGACCGGTCGAAGTACACATCCCCATCGATCAGCACCTTCTCCGGCACACCATAGCTGGATAGCGGATATCCATCCCAGATCACCAAGTCCGCATCTTTGCCAACGTCGATCGAGCCTACGCGATCGTCCACCCCGATAATCCACGCCGCATTCAGTGTGATCATCTTCAAGGCTTCTTCCTCGGTAGCCCCGCCGTAATGCATGGTCTTGGCTGCTTCCTGATTCAAGCGTCGCGCGAAATCGTCCGAGTCACTCTTGATGGCGACCCGCACACCTTTCCGCATGGACATCACGGCATTCCACGGGATCGCGTCCCAGGCTTCCTGTTTGAATCCCCACCAATCCGAGAAAGTGGCGATCCCTACATCCTCGGCGGCGATCTTGTCAGCCACTTTGTATGCTTCCAGAGCATGATGAAAGGCGCGCACTTTGTATCCGAATTCCTTCGCCATAGCCATTTCTGTCAGCAACTCATCGGCGCGATAACAATGGATCTGGACCAGCAGCTTGCCGCGCAAAACATCCGCAAGTGCTTCGAGCTTCAGATCACGCTTGGGAGGCTTAGCGTCTTTATCGCCTTTCTTCACTTTGGTGTCGTAGTCATCCCAATCGCGCCGGTATTCCTGAGCCTGCACCAGCGCTTCGCGCTGAACCGCAAAATTGCCCATGCGAGTGGACGGCACCTGATCGCGCCCGCCATACACGCGTTTCGGATTTTCACCGCTGGCGAACTTGATCGATCGTGGGGCTCCGGGGAACAACATGGCGTCGCGGTTTGCTCCATACTTATGCTTGATGACGATTGCCTGGCCGCCAATCATGTTGGCCGAGCCATGCAGCAGCAGCGAAGTGGTCACCCCGCCAGCAAGCCCGCGATAGATTGCTTTGTCCTGATAGTCGAAGGCATCCATCATCATCATTTGTGGAGTTACGGGACTGGTAGCTTCGTTCACGTCATCATCGAGCGCAATGTGTGAGTGTGAATCGATGATCCCCGGCGTCAGATACTTGCCGCCGGCGTCGATAACAGCGACTCCCGGGGGTGCAGTCACATCTTTGCCGACTGCGGCAATCTTGCCATTCTTAATGTAGATGCTGCCATTCTGAATATTTCCGTGGGTGACGGTCATCACCACCGCGTTCTTGATAAGGACTTCGGCTGGTTTCTTCGCTGGTTCGCTCTGGGCTGGGGCCAGCGCCGTGAAAGATGCAACTAACATTGCCGCGATATGAAGGCGTATCGTGACCTGAAGCGACATTCGGAAAGCTCCCGTGAAGAAACGAGATTTTAGTAAGCGGCAGCACAAATAGCAAACCAGGATGAGCGTTTGAAACTAGAAACCAGACACTAGACACTGTTTCTATGCGTGCCGTCATCCAACGAGTAACCCGTGCAGGAGTCACGGTGAACGGCGAAGTCACGGGAAGGATTAACCGTGGCCTCGTCGTCCTACTTGCAGTAGGAAGTGCCGACACTGAGACCGATGCTGATTACCTCGCCGACAAGATCGTCGGCCTGCGAATCTTCGAAGACGAAAATGGCAAAATGAATCTGGCAGTCTCGGATATTCGCGGCGGAATCCTGGTTGTCTCCCAGTTCACTCTCTATGGCGACGTTCGCCGCGGCAAACGCCCCTCGTTCGATGCGGCTGCTCCACCGCAACGCGCTCGTGAGCTCTACGAGTATTTCGTCGAACGCATCCGCTCCACTGGTTTAGCCTGTGAAACCGGTCGTTTCCAGGAAACGATGCAGTTAGAACTGGTGAACGACGGCCCTGTCACCATCCTCCTGGATTCTGCAAAAACCTTCTGATGGTCGGCTGTCTCGTTAAGTGTGTCATCGCGAGCCTAGCTCACCACCGCATCCGCGATGCGCGCCGCATCGAGAGCCGCTCGCACATCATGAGTGCGAACGATATGCGCTCCCTTCAAGATGGCCACCGTTTCCGAAGCCAACGTTCCATACAGCCGGTCCGCGACGTCCGCGTCCTTACCATCACGCGCCAAGGCACGTCCAATAAACGATTTTCGCGACACCCCTACCAGCAACGGATAGCGCAGCTCATGCAATTCCTCAAAGCGCTTTAAGAGTGGATAATTTTCCTGAAAGTTCTTGCCGAAGCCGAACCCCGGATCGAGCACGATGCGGTCCCGCTTCACTCCGGCGCGGACTGCAATCTCCGCCCAGTCTCTCAATTCCCGCTTCACTAAAACCACAATGTCGGAAGCCGGTGGCAAGGTCTTCCACTCCTCCGGACGTCCCCGCGCATGCATCAACACCGCGCCACATTTCAACCCTGCAAGCGTCTTTGCCATTTGTGGATCCCAGCGAAATCCGCCCACGTCGTTCACAATCTCGGCGCCTGCTTCCACCGCCGCCTGAGCAACTTTTGCTTTGTAGGTGTCTACTGAGATGACGGCATCGGGCCGTTTCTGCTTAAGCGACGCGATAACTGGAATTACGCGATCCAATTCTTCCTGCTCACTGACTGCCGGCTGCACCTGCGCCGAAGTTTGATTTGCGGCAGGTTCTTTCCCACTGGGGGCAGTGGGGGACACTACCTTCGCTCCCGGCCGCGTAGATTCGCCTCCGACGTCAACAATATCGGCGCCCTCTTGCAACATTTTTAGCCCGTGTTCCAGCGCACGATCGCGATCAAAATGCAGCCCGCTGTCAGAGAATGAATCTGGAGTGACGTTCAACACACCCATGATGAGTGTGCGTTTTCCCAATCCCAACTTACGGGAACCGATGTTCCATTCGAAAATGGGCCGCATAAGCTCCCGATTCTAAACCGAAGGACTCAGGATTGCAGATTTCAGAAGGCAGAATTCAGAACTAACCATCAGGGATCAGCGCGGTAGCAATCAACAATCACAAATGAGCAATCAGTCCGGCTCAATCGGAGGCAATGAATTCCGTCTCGCTGCCGCAGTCTCCGGCGGAGCCTTGACCGGCAACGGAATCTCCAGCGTCCCAAGATGACTATTGGCTGCATCTTCGACGCCCAAACGCATTGTGATGCTTTTTATCGGCACATCAATTTCCTGGTGCACTCGTAAGCCGCCCAACATGACGTCCCGCACGGTTTCTGGTTTCAAATCGGCGGTCATCTGGCTCACCTCGCTGGCGACCATGTTCCCGTCGTCATCGAACGCGGTGATCATGAAGTTCAGAACATCGTGATACGTTCCCCGGGATGTCGGGGTGAACCGTATATCGGTAGGAATGACAGCGTAATCGATGGCATACCGCTGCATCTCCACCGGCAAATCCTTATTTTGTCGTTTCCCTTTGGAGCGCTTACCGCTGCCAGGAGCGTCTTTTACCAGTCTCGGCTTGCCCAGGGGCACCACCCGTGTCCCAAATACGACCTGACGTGACTGCGGAGATCCCTGTTGCATGGCCGCGCGGGCCAGACCGGAAGCTGGATTCTTCGAGGGTTTCGCCAGCGAATTTGGATCGACAGCGTAATAGCCGCTGCGATACGCGAGATGATACTTTTTCCCTGCAAGCGAAACCCTCACCTTTCTGAAGGAGCCGTCAGTCCGTTTATTGAGAGGCGTATAGGAAAGCGCGTAATAATTCGAGCCCTCTTCGGTCGCAGTGTTGATTGCTTCCGCAATGCTGTTCGTGTTATAGAACGCTCGTCCGCCCGTCTGGGCGGCAATTTGGTTCATGGTCGCACGCTCACCCGCTTGAGATGAGGCAAACTGTTCCGCTTGGGTTTGCATTATGGCAATTGGCACGGCAGTATTTGCATTCGGGCCTCTGGTTCCACCTCTTGACCCACCTCCACCTGGGCCCACCGGTCCCGTGGGAGTCGAACCTTGCATGGAAAGCGGTGCGAGAAGATCATTGGTGGAGGCGCTGAATAGGGGATCAGTCACCAAGCCTCTTACGTCAACGGGATAGACAGCAACGTGCGCCTCGGCAAGCAGGTTCGCCGCCTTTTTCAAGCTCTCTCCGTAGACACTCCCCTGAAGGAACGGAGTCTCCCCGCTGGAGTCAGGATAGATACTCAGCGGGAACGATCCAGACAGCCACACCAGGTTCTTCCTGCCCGGAACTCCTGAAAGGTAACGCGCCAGATGCGCAAGCGCGTCCAAAGTCACGGACACCCTTTGATCCGCATCCTGAACCCGAGCCTCAGCTTCCTGCAGCTGAATTGATTGCACGAAGAAATCGAGCTTGGGGAGAAATTTCGCAGTTGCGCTTCCCGCCTCCAGCGACGGCCGAAGTACGGTATCGGAATCCATGAGCGGCCTGTGACGCAAAGAGGCCTTCTTCCCATTCGCCGCAGCCAGTAAGACGCTTCCATCCTGGGTGAATCCCTGAATCATCTGTAGCCTGGTGGCGAGTGTAAACAGAGCGAATTGGGATTCCTTCGGTTTGTCCTTAATAAACTTTACTAGCTCTGCCTGGGCACGCGCTTGATCCGACATCGGCGTGTTGAGTAGATCGAGCAATACGACAGTTGTCGGGCCCGATTCAACTGGTTGCGACTGATTAGAGAAGACATTTGGAGGAAGAATTTCCGCTGCCGCTGGCGGCGCCGGTGAGGCTGATGCAGTTGCGGAGGATGGAGTCGCGGATGCTACCCCTGCATGTTCGTGAAAATAGTTGACTCTTTGAGGCTTCCCGTTTTCCGCTACGGCGAAGTCGGTTTGCTGCAAACCTTTCACCACGTCGCCCTTGGAATCCGTTACCACGACATCCAAAACCACTATCTGGGAGAGGCTCCGAAGTGTTAGCAGGGACGCGTCCATGCTTTTGTTCGTCCCCTCGGCAGTCGACTTTGGGGGTATTTCAGCTGCTTTTGTAGCCGAAGGCTCCGTGGAATCTGGTTGCTGAGAGCTAGAATTCGCCGCGGAAGTCTGCTGCTCAGTTGCGGGTTCCTCCTCTGCAGCTGAAGCGTAAATGGGGTCCTCGGCAACAGTTTTGCCGGTCTGTATGGGAACGTAGAGACCCGGGCTGTCGGACTTGACGGTAATGTATTTCGTTCGCTCGTCGGCGGACATCTCCCGCAATGAGTAGACCTTCATCGCGGTTCCGACTATGACCGCCAGTTGTCGTCCATCAGGAGAGAGCGAAAAATT
>Ga0193735_1000320_pt1 | contig 15170 bp, 16 predicted proteins | sample U1m2metaG_FD_145080 | JGI IMG/M metagenome (GOLD analysis project Ga0193735, IMG submission 145080) | Soil microbial communities from a riparian zone of the East river system, Colorado, United States - U1m2 | ecosystem: Environmental > Terrestrial > Soil > Riparian zone | place: USA: East River... | reverse complement strand
TGAAGGTGAAACTGGGGAACAAGGACGATGTAAAGCCGAAGGAAATGGCTGCTTCGCTGGCGGAAGCAACCAGGTCTGATGTCGTGCAGGTCATAGGGCGGACCGCAACCCTCTTCCGCGAGAATCCGGATCTCGACAAGAAGCGGGGCGACATTCCACCGTGGCGGCGGTAGCTTGAAGCTCGATTTTCAGGGAGGCTGACGTGGGCGCAGCAGCTGTTGCAGCCGTAATGAGAAGGCGGGAGCGGGAGGTCGTCGACGATTTCCGCGCTGCCGGAGCCGTTTCCCGTGAGACCGCCCAGTCGTATACCGCGGTGGGGCTCGGCGAATCGCTGGGACTCAAGCGGTTGCGTGACCGCGCTGTAATTCGCGAGGCCGCTCCGGGTATGTACTACCTCGACGAAGAAGTATGGACAGCAGTGCGAAGAACCCGGCGCCGGATCGCGACCGTCTTTATCGTGATTCTGATCCTGTTTCTGTTCGGCGTCCTGATGGGGACCATCAAGACGTGATCTGCGCGGTTGCTATTCAATCAGGCAGGTCTATTTTTCGCAAAGGATTCATCTCCGGTGCGGCTCGCTATGCTGTCGCGCCGCGCAATTATCGGGAACGACATGCCCTACGTCATAACTGAAGCCTGCAAGAATACGAAGGACCGCGCCTGCGTCGATGTATGTCCGGTGGACTGCATCTACGAAGGTCCCGACCAGCTGTATATCCATCCCGATGAGTGCATTGATTGCGGCGCCTGCGAGCCCGAGTGCCCTGTGACCGCGATCTTTCCGGAAGAGGACGTGCCCGCGAATCTCAAGGAGTACGTTCAGATCAACCGCGAAGTGTTCAAGAGCGAAGCACCTCCGGGACGGCCAAACCGGTAGCCACCCAAGCGCGAGCGACTGGCGGAACCCGGTACTCGGCCCTCAATATCTGATCCCATGACACCTCCCATCGTTCCCGGCAAGAACGGAATGTCCACCGTGCTGCTCTCCCATCCATCGGGGAGCTCGGCGGACGTGTACCTGAACGGCGCGCATGTCACGTCCTGGATTCCCGCTGGCGGGAGGGAAGTCCTGTTCATGGGGAAGACGGCTACGTTCGCGCCGGGCGACCCGATTCGCGGCGGAATTCCGGTAGTGTGGCCCCAGTTCGCGAACATCGGCCCGTTGCCCCAGCACGGCTTCGCGAGAAAATCGGAATGGGAGCTCGCGGAAAACGAAGGCTCATCGGACGATCCAGCGTCGGTCAAGCTCGTGCTCAAGGACGATCATCGCACCCGCGAACAGTGGCCATACCATTTCCGCACTGAGCTTACTGTCACGATCGACGACAAATCGCTCGAGGTGAAGTTGGCGGCGTTCAACACCGGCGATGAGTTGTTCAGCTTTACGTCGGCGCTCCACACCTACATCGCCGTCGCCGATATTCGCGAGACGGCGATCCGCGGCTTCACAGGCAAGTGGTACCTCGACAAGACTCAGGGTGGAAACGAGACGAAGGACGAGGCGAAGAAGCTCGTGATCTCGGATGAAACGGACCGCGTCTATCTCAAGGCTCCGAAGAAGGTAGAGGTCGAAGATCGCGGCAACGATCGGAAAATCGAAATCCGCGCCGCGGGATTCAAGGACGCGGTCGTCTGGAATCCGTGGGCCGAGAAGGTGACGGGATTCATCGGACTCGACCCCGCGGACTATATGAGAATGGTCTGCATCGAGGCGGCGCAAATCGGCTCACCGGTGGAGCTCAAGCCCGGCGCGACGTGGAGCGGCTCCCAGACTCTGGCGATCGTGTAAGTGCCGCCGTTCCTCCGCCAGTCCACGTTCAGCTGGCAGTGCGACAAGTGCAAAATCTTTTTCAAGGCGGGGAAGGGCGGGGTGTGCCCGTCGTGCAAAAGAGCGCTATGCGATGAGCACTTGTACGGGTCGTTTCTGGAGAAAATGAAGGCTCGGTTCGCGAGCGAGAGACCGATTTGCGTCGAGTGCCGCGCGAAAGCGTGAGCGGTCGCGAGACTAGAACCGCACGGAAAAACTACTCGAGCAAATTGTCGCGGTGTTTCCGGCGACGCACATAATCTTGCTCTTGATCCAGAATGCGAGAATCAGCACCGCGTACTGCAGGAACGTGCTGATCTCGCTTCGGAACGCCTCGCCCCAGTGGTACTCGCCCACAGCCTGCGGACCTTTAGGCGGCCGAGGAATCCAGCGAGGAGTCTCGTTCTTGTAGTCAAGGTATTCGCGCCCGAAGATCGATTCGAGCACGCCTTCCTCGTAGCGAACGATCAGCTCGTACTCGACCGCGAATAGCAGTATGGCAAAAGGAAGGAACCAAAGCACGCCCGAGATGGTGACGAATCCCATCCATATGAGAAAGTTGCCGATGTAGAGGGGGTTCCTCGCCCACGCAAAAATCCCGTAGGTTACCAGGCGCTGTACGTTGCGCGACCGCCGGCGCGTGACGGTACCGGCCGCTGCTACTCCGGCGAGGCGGATCGCCTCGCCAATAACGATCAGCGCGAGTCCAACTTCCCAGCGGAATGGAGAAGTGCCTCCCGGCATCACCAGCGGAATTCCGAGAAAGATCAATGGCAACCAGCCGCGGTGGCGGAACAGCACGGCGCCGATCTGCGCGGGAATAGACTGCTCCGTCGCGCTCAGGCTTTCCGGCGTCGGGCCGGGATTACTCACCGACTGTTTCTCCTTCCGAGTCACCTATGGTGATTGGCCGCGGGTCTATCCTGGTCAACGGGTCTTTTCCTCTTCCCACGGCGCGAAGAGTGTTCGCCATTGATCCGGGACGGGAATCGGTTTCCCCTCGTGCGATACGGTGACGTACACTATCGATGCATCGCACACCACCATGCCGCGCTGGTTTCGCACCTCCTGTCGGACGATGAAGCTCGTGTTGCCCACCGAGGTGAGGCCGGTCCGGATGCTCAGATCGTCGCCCGGGAATGTCTGCGCCTGGTACGACGCCTCGACCTTACGCACCACCGCCCACAAGCTCGACTTCATGTATTCGTCATAGGACATGTGCTGCTCCAGCGCCGACCATCGCGCCCGCTCGAGCAGGGTCAGCATGTGCGCGTGATTTACGTGTCCCACCGAGTCACAGTCGCTCGGATAAATGTGAATCTTCAGATCTTCTGTCATCGGGTCGTGGAAGGAGTGGCCAGCGACGAAAGTTAACGTCCGAGGGGCGCGACACCATTAACGCGCTAGATTTGGGTGATGCCTCCCGCCAATACGGATGGCGCTGTCTACCTCGACAAAGCACCCGAGGTGGACCGCTTCCTCTCTGAAATATCCGAAGTGAAAGAACTTGCCCTCGACACCGAAGGGGCGAGCTTTCATCGCTTTCTCGATCGCATCTATCTTCTTCAGATCTCGACGCGTGAAGAGAGCGCCATCATCGATCCGCTCCCGATCGGATCGCCCGCCAGGCTGGGCCAGCTACTCGAGAGCAAGGGCGTGGAAGTCGTCTTCCACGACGCCGACTATGATCTCAGACTGCTGCATCAGGATTATGGGTGGCACGTCACCAACATCTTCGACACGCGCGTCGCGTCGCAGCTGTTGGGAATCAAGTCGTTCGGGCTTGCGGCGCTGCTCGAGCAGTTCTTCGACGTGAAGCTGGACAAGAAACACCAGCGCGCCGACTGGTCGATGCGCCCGCTCACTCCAGACATGCTGGCGTATGCCGCCCAGGACACGAAGTATCTGCTCCAGCTCAAGGACCACATGAAGAGTGAGCTGACGCGGCGCGGGCGCCTGCACTGGGCGGAGGAGGAATTCGCCCGCCTCGAGGGGACGCGCTGGGAAGCCGAGCAAAGCATGGAGGGTTTCCTCCGACTCAAGGGTGCGCGTGATCTATCGCGCAGAGAGCTCGCTGTCCTCCGTGAAGTTGCAAACTGGCGCGATACGGTGGCGGCCCAGCTCGATCGTGCCACCTTCCGTGTGATCGGCAACGAAGCCCTGTTCGAGATTGCGCGCCGCGCACCGATGAACACTTCAGAGCTGAGCACTATCAAGGGAATGCCGAAGGGGATGATTGAGCGCGCTGGCGCCGACATAGTGGCCGCGATTCGACATGGGATGGAAGTCCCGGAGGCGGAGCTGCCGAAATTTCCGAAGGGTCAGCGCTGGAACAAGGATCGCGATTTCGACGAGAAGGTGAATCGGCTCAAGGCGGTGCGCGACGCTGCCGCGACCAGGCTCGAGCTGGATCCTGGAGTGCTCTGCTCGCGCGAGAGACTCGAGAATATCGCCCGGAGCGGAGCCAGGACGGTCGAGGATCTAGCCGCCGTTCCCGATCTGCGACGCTGGCAGATCGAAGAGATGGGAGGGGGGTTTGTCAAAGCGCTTGCCGGTGGCAGCTAGACGCTAGCCTAAGGCAAAGAGTCGCAGTTATCTACGGCGGCACCTTGAACAGAAATCGTTGCTTCATCCTCGTCGCCACTGCGCAGTCACCAAGATGGGCCGGATGATATCGAGTCCGACCCAGCGCATCCACCACCGAGGTGACGAAATCCCGATAGTTCGCGGTCACGAGCTCGAGCGATTCCGTGGCGATCGCGCCATCCGCGTCGACGGTGAATGCGAGAGTCACGCTGTCCTCCACACCCGCGAGCCGAGCCGCGAATGGATAGTCCGCATTCACGCCCGCCGCGGGCATGGCGGCGTAGGTGAATGGCCAGGCGTATCGAGGGATCTTCACGCTGAATACGTGGCGGATCGGGGGAACCGAATCCGGCGCCTCCTCTGGCTCGATCTGAATGATGAGCGGAATCGAGTCGCGATTCCCGACTGGCGGGCTCATCTCTGATCGGCTCATCCAACGGAGCGTTGAATTCACGCTGTCGGCAAACAGCGGGGTCAGCGCGATGTCGACCACCTGTATGTCGGACAGTTTCCCGTCGTTGCGGGCGGTTGCATACGCGATCGCTCCCAGGCTCAGAATCCCGCCAGAACACCGTGAGCCCAGCGAGTCGCACGGCTCGGCGCCCTTCACGACGTTGAGCGGCAACTTCGCGGGCATCCTGAAGTGCGTGCGGAATTCCTGGACGAATTGGCTCTCGAAGTCCTTCGGCAGCTCGAGCTTCGGATCCAGCGGCGCAACGGACATCTTGACGATCATCGAGACCGTGTCAGCCGCCTGCAGTGTATCCAGGCACCCGACAGTGGGGGCATCAGGCCGCCGGGAAGATCCCACCCTGGCAGCTGATTGGGGACCCGTAGCACATGCCGCGACGAACACGAGCAGTGCGACGGTCAAGCGAACGGGATGAAGATGCACCGCGCAATGTTAGCCGGTGCCGTCCCCTGTCACTAGAAGCCGAGGTATGCCCTCACGCGCGGCTCCATCTTTTCAGGTGTCCAGAACGGCGCCCACACCAGATTCACTTCCACCTTCTCCACGCCCGGCAGCGATTTTATCTCATTCTCGGCGTTCGTCATCAGCTCCGGACCTGAGGGGCAGGCCGGCGACGTAAGGGTCATGTCGACCTTGACGGTCGTCCCATCGACGGCGATGGCGTAAACCAAGCCCAGGTCCATGATGTTGAGCTGGAGATCCGGATCTTTGACGCGACGGAGCGCGAGCTTGACCTGATCCTCGGATACGACTCCGTTGGTCGCAGGGACTTCAGTTGGCACTGGCGTCGTGGCTGATTCGTCGCTCATACCGAATAATCACTAGACCGCACTCCCTGAAACAAGAGCGGGCGCCTTTGGGCGCCCGCAACATGTCTTGAGCCAGCTTCGTCGAACGCGAAAGGTCGCGTCCGAGCTCCTAGTGACTCTTCTTGGAGCTCTTTTTCTTGCTGGAGCTGCTCTTCTTCGCGGTGCTCGAGCGGCTCTTGGAAGTGGCGCTGGCGATGCTGTGGTGCCGCGATGATCCGTGACGGCGTCTCGACGCACGGGGTGGCGGATTCCAGCCCACTTCGCGGTCGGCGCGGAATGCCTTTGATCCGGCGGTGAGCTTCGGTCCGTCGAGCACCGACAGTACCGCGGCGTCCGAAAGGTCGGCGCGGACATCGGAGATCACCTTTGCCGGCCGCAGCGCCCGTGCTGCGTGCACGCGATTGGTGAGCAGGATCACGAACATCTCTCTCTCGGGATCGATCCACATCGACGTCCCGGTGAATCCCGTATGGCCATACGCGGTCGGTCCCAGGTATCTGCCCGAACCGTAGTCTCCTTCCGCCGTATCCCAGCCGAGGGCGCGGTGACCGAACGCGCGCGAAGTGAAAAGCTCGACGGTCGGCTTGCTGATTATCTGGACGCCGTTGTACTCGCCGCCGTTCAGCATCATCTGAGCGAACACCGAGAGATCGGCGGCGGTGCTGAACAGACCGGCGTGACCCGCCACACCACCCAGGGCGTAGGCGTTTTCGTCGTGGACCTCGCCGCGCAGCGGGTAGCCGCGGGGCGGGGTGACTTCGGTTGGGGCAATGCGGTAGCGCAGAGAGTCGGCCGGACGATACATCGTCTCGTTCATCCCCAGCGGCTCGAACACGCGGCGCGTCAGGAACTTGTCGAGTGGCTCACCAGAGACGACTTCGATGAGGAGTCCCAGAACATCCGCGCCGAGGTCGGAGTAGATGTATTGAGCACCCGGGCGCCCTTCGAGCGGGGTATTCAGAACCAGGGCACGCGCTTCGAGTGGGGTCTGTGCGATGCGCCAGATGTCCCTGCCCGCCGGGAGTCCCGAGGTATGGGTAAGAAGTTGACGGATGGTGACCTTGTCCTTGTCGCCGCCGCCGAATGTCGGGATGTAGTTAACGACTGGGTCGTCGAGCCGGATCTTGTTTTCGTCGTAAAGGATCATGATCGCCGTAGTGGTACCGACGACCTTGCTGAGGGATGCGATGTCGTAGATCGTGTGCTGGGCATCGACCGCAGTGCTGGACTCGCTCCAGGAGAGCTTGCCGAATCCTTTCTCGAATACCGCCGCGCCCTTTCTGCCCACGATTACCGAGGCGCCAGGGTAGCCTCCAGCCTTGATTCCACGCTCAACAACACGCTCTATCGCGTTGAGGCGGGTGCTGGACATGCCGACTTCTGTCGGTGATTTGACCGGCAGACCATCGCCGGCTCTGGTCAACGTCAGAGCGGTGAGAATGACTCTAAGCAACGCTAACTCCTTGAACTACTGTTATTTATACTGTCCGCGAAAGCCGAAGTTCCGACCCGGCCGGGATGGCGCCAGCTGCTTCGCGGGTGGGCGAGGCGTACGCTTGCAAACGATTGCCCAGAGGGAAAGTCACCGGTTTTCGAGGGAAACTATAGGCTCAAGTGCTGTGACTAATCAAGAGTCCGAGATGCCATTCGATCAGCTCGACCTCAAGCGCGCGATAGCCGGCGACGAGAGGGCGATGCAGCGGCTTTGGTCGCAGCATGCGCCACACATCGATGCCGTCGTTCGCAGGCTGTGCGATGACGCCGAGCTGGCCGCTGACATCTCCCAGGAGGTCTGGATGCAGATTTTCCGGGCACTCCCGAGTTATCGCGGCGACTCGCAGTTTGGAACATGGGCCCACCGCATCGCGGTGAACCGCACGCTGAATGCATTACGCAAAATACGGCGCATAGCAAAGCTGGAGGTCGACATCGAGGACGATTCCGCGATGACCGAGCAGGATACGGATCGGACGTTCGTGGCGGAGTCGATAGAGCAGGCGATGCGCAAATTGTCGCCCGGCGCCCGGGCGGTGTTCGTTCTTCACGATATCGAAGGGTACACCCACGGTGAGATCGGAGAGGAGCTCGGCATCACCTCGGGGGGATCGAAATCGCAATTGTTCAAGGCGCGCGCAAAGTTGAAGAAGCTGCTTGCGCATTTAGTGGATGAATCATCAACCGTCGCAGTAAAGGGGAAGGGACATGTCGCACCTGTCTGAAGAGCAACTCGACCAGATCATCGCCGAAGAGCGGTCGCGCGAGCAGCCGCCGCTCAACGAGTGGCGGATGATCGCCGCGCGGGCCCGAGAGGAGGGCCTCATTCGCGAAACCCAGGCTGGCCGATGGTGGACGTCGAGTCAGCCATGGCTGCAGTCCGCCGCGGCGGTGCTGCTGCTGATCGGAGGAATCGCAATCGGCCGCGCGACGATTGCGCTCCCGAGCGCGGTACAGAGCACCGCGAGCAATACGACGACCGCGGGGACGACGACTGGAACGCCCTCGACTGCCTCCACGAATCAGTCGACTGTTTCGCCCTCGGGGGATGCCAGCTTCGCCTCCGCGGATGATGCCTCGGCCGCGCTCAAACAGGCAGTCAGCCAGTATCAGCGCGCGTCCGAATTCCTGGCCGTCACCAACGCGTCTCCGGGGATGAGAGACAGCCTGGCGATGTACTCGGCGCGAGCCGCGGCGCTCGACAAAATCGAGAATGCAACGGTGGTCGCGCTGCAGACGGCCCCGCACGATCCGGTTATCAACCAGTACTATCTGGCGACGATGGGCGCTCGCGTGGCAACGCAGCAGCAGCTCGCGCAGCCGGTAGGATTGAGGGGGTTCTAGCGTGAGCGCCGGCTGGAATATGCACACGCCGCTGAGCGCGTCTCGATTCATTGCGCTTGTCGCGGTTTTCGCCCTACCACTCGAAGGCCGGGCGCAGCGAACGAAAGTGATCGTCCCGCCGCCAACGGGCTGGTTCGGAGTGAGGATCTCGGACCAGGCACTGGTCACCGACCGCGGTGAGGCATTCTTTGACTCATACCCGGTTGTAACCGGCGTCGACTCTCCCTCGCCGGCCGCGAAGGCAGGAGTTCGCCCGGGCGATGTGCTGCTGTCGTTCAATTCACACGACATGCGTGGCGGCTCTGTGGAACTGAGCAAGTGGCTCAAGGTGGGCGCGCCCTTTGTGCTGAGAATCAGACGCAACGATGCAGTTCGCGTCATCAGGGGCACGCTCGGCAGGCGCCCTGACAACTGGCAGCCGAACATGGTCGTCCAGCTCACGGTGCCGGAGATCATGGAGGAACGCAGCAGAGCGATTGCCCGCCCGCCGATAGAGAACGGAATGATCCGCGCCCGCACTCGCATGCCGGTGCCCGAGCCACTCCCTGCGCTTCTTCCCCCCGCTTTGGGATATGGGGGAGGAACCTATCCCTTCGCTGGCGCTGAGTTCACGGCATTGAACCAGGACCTTTGCGAGGCGCTTGGCGTGAGACCCGAAGGGGTGTTCGTCACGAGCGTTATCGAAGGCTCTCCGGCGAGGGCGGCAGGACTTCGGGGTGGTGACGTCGTCGTGAAGGCGGACAGCACCAAGATCGAAAATCCAATCGATCTCGTTCGGGCGATCAGGAGTGCTGATGAGACCGATCACACGGTCGATCTGCAGATCATTCGAAAGCGCAGGCAGCAAAGTCTAACGCTTCGCTGGTAGGCATTACACCGGGGGAAGCACTCTCCCTTCGGGGAGCAGCGATGCGTGAATCGCCAGGGCGGCGATGGCTCCGCTCGCCGCCGCGACGATCGCCATCTGTGGGCCGGGTGCGATGTCTCCCGCCGCGTAGACGTTTTTCACAGAGGTATGATTGCGCTCGTCGATGACGAGACGCCCCATCGCGTCGCGTTTGCATCCGAGCTGCGCACCGAGGTCATCGGCGGGGTACTGGCCAATGGCGAAGTAGAGGCGCTCGCAGTTCAACGACATCGCGCCTTCCAGCTCGATCCCCACGATTTCGCTGGCCTGCGACACTGCGCGCTGAATCGGCGCTTCGAGAACGGGAATATTCAGCGCCTTGAGCTTGTCGAGCAGATCCTGGCTCATGTCCGGTTTCTCGCCATTCGTGCAGATTACGATCTTGCTCGTCCACGTCGCGAGCGCGAGCGCCAGGCCCACCGCCTTCCGTCCCGTGCCGATGACGATGGTCTCCTTGTCACGCGTCTCGTATCCATCACAGTCGGGACATACGTGAACGGTCTCGCCGTAGCAGCGTTCGAGTCCCGGAATGTCCGGCCAGTAATCCTTGATGCCGATGGCGAGCAGAATTCTGTTTGCTTCGATCGTCGTTCCATCGCGAAGGCATGCCGCAAACAGCTCGCCGGTCTCGTTGACCGCTGTATCGACGACGCCGCCCACGAACTCGACTCCGTACTTCGTGCACTCCTCCCGACCGATTGCGCGCAACTCGGGTGAGCGAATGCCCTGGTGGCCAAGGTAGCCATTGCGCGCGTTTCCCAATTGCGTGGATCACCAGAGTCGATGACCACGACCGAATGGAGATAGCGGGCAAGCCAGAGCCCGGCGCATAGTCCAGCGGGCCCGCCGCCGACTACGGCAACGTCATAACGGTTTGGAGACATGCGGGCCGGGCGTGCAAGTTCGATTCCTGCCTTCGACTCGGAATTAGATTAAGAACAATGAAGATCGCGATTCTCGACCCCACCAGCGGCATCGCCGGAGACATGTTTCTCGGTGCGCTCGTCGACGTCGGCCTCGACAAAGCCTGGCTCGAGCGCTTGCCCTCAACACTGGGATTGTCGGGAGTCGAGGCCCGCATCACCGATGTGCAACGCTCGCACGTCCACTGCGTCAAAGTCGATTTCGAGATTCCGCCGCAGCCACATGGCAGAACGGTGTCCGAGATCCATCGCCTGATCGATGCCGTAAGGGTTCCGGAAAAAGTTGCTCGCTCTGCGCATGCAGCATTCGAAGCAATCGCGGCGATAGAGAGCGCAATCCACGGTGTCGCGCCGGACGAGCTGCATCTTCACGAGGTGGGCGCGGTCGATGCGATTCTGGACATCATCGGATCGATCTGGGGTGTCGAGATGCTCGGTATCGAGCGCGTTTATAACACGAAGGTCTCGCTTGGCGACGGCACGGCAAAGACCGCACACGGCGTTCTGCCCGTCCCCGCTCCGGCCACGATACGGCTGCTCGAGGGATTCAATGTCAGGCACGGCCCGCCAGGATCGGGAGAGTTAACGACGCCTACGGGAGCAGCATTGCTGCGCGTCCTGTCCAAGGGGGCGCCGCCCCAGGAATACACGCCGCGGAAGAGCGGATATGGCGCCGGCACGCGTGACATCCACGGCCAGCTCAACGCGCTCCGCATAATTCTGGGCGAAGCGGCCATCGATGATCACGATCACCATCAGCATCACCGTCACGAGCATGTGCTTACCGAGCATCTGCACGTGTTGAGCGCGGACATCGATGACATGTCGCCCGAGGAGCTCGCGGGCGCTGCTGATGTCTTGCGTGCGGAGGGCGCGCTCGATGTCGTGCTGCTCCATACGACGATGAAAAAGGGAAGACTGGGAACTCGCGTCGAGGCGCTGGTACAGAGCTCTGATCTCGCTCGTCTCGAGGAGAAGATCTTCCTTCAGTTCACGACCCTGGGAGTGAAGACATTCGACGTCGTTCGCAACGCGCTCGAGCGCGAGTCGCGACTCGTTCGATTCGACGGGCGTGACATCAGGGTCAAAATTGCGACGCTGCCGGACGGAACGCAAAGAGCAAAGCCCGAGTTCGACGACCTACGCCGAGTTGCTGAAGAGACCTCGCGACCTCTGGCGGAGATACGGTCAGAAGTAATGAACGCGCTCAGCGAATCCGATCTCGCTTCGGCTGCGGCGCGAGGGAAGTAGCATGGATCTCGAGTCGAGGCTCATCGCGTCAATTCGCGCGGCGGCCAGTGAGCGTGTCGCCTATGTCTGCTATTCGGGCGGGATCGATTCGACGGTAGTGCTCGCGGCTTCGGTGCGAGCCGGGATCGAAACGGTCGCGTTGCTCGGTGTCAGCGCTTCACTCGCTGCCGCCGAGCGTGACGACGCGCATCGAATCGCCAACGAGATCGGAGCACGCGTCGAGGAAGTCGAGACAAACGAGATGGAACTCGCAGGGTATCGTGCGAACGCCGGCGACCGCTGCTATTTCTGCAAGAGCGCGCTTTATGACACAGTGCAGGCACTGGCCGCCACGAGGGGTTCAGACGAAGTGATTTTCGTTGGAACTCACGTCGACGATCTCGGAGAGCACCGGCCGGGACTTCAGGCGGCAATGGAACGTGGAGTCGTCGCGCCGCTCGTCGACGCGGGATTCAACAAGGCCGATGTGCGCTCGCTCGCTGCTCCGTGCCTCGCCAGCAGGGTGCCGGTTGGAATCGAAGTGTCGCCCGAGAAGCTCGCGCAGATCGAAGCGGTCGAAGAGTTCCTGCGCCTACACGACGTCTGGCCGGCGCGCGCGCGCTGGCACGAGTCAGTGGTTCGACTGGAGATACCGGCGACGATGTTCGAGCGCGTGGTCACTGACCCTTTTCGTGGCGAGCTGCGGCGTGCGTGTAGAAAAGCCGGCTTCAACTTCGTCGCGCTCGACCTGGGCGGACTACAGAGCGGGAGTGTCTCGCTTCCTCTGGTGGCGTCGTGACGCAGGTTCGCTGGGACAAGGATCGCGAATCGCGCACGGGAGTTCCGGAGGTCGTTTATGGTCCGGGAAAAACGAGCGCTCATTTGCGCCAGATTTTCGAGAACACCTCGGAGCTCCGCATGGCGTCGAGACTCAGTGATGAGCAGATGAATGTCCTGAGCGACCTGGCGACGATTCACACGGAAGCGCGCATGGCAGTTCGCAACCCCCGCGAGAAAAGGAACATGCCGGTGGTGCCAGTTGTCACCGCGGGGACCGCCGACATTCCGGTTGCTCTGGAAGCAGCGACTACTCTCGATGCGATGGGAGTTCCGGTGTCGACTCACTTCGACGTCGGCGTCGCCGGGATCCATCGTCTCCAATCCATCTTGCCCGAGCTCACCGCGGCGCGCGTCTGCATCGTCGTTGCAGGCATGGATGGGGCGCTGCCGGCAGTCATCGCCGGACTTCTCCGTGCGCCCGTTATCGGAGTTCCCACTTCGATCGGGACGGGTGTTGCGCAGGGCGGAATGGTCGCGCTGAACACGATGCTCGCCAGCTGCAGTCCCGGCGTCGCGGTCGTAAACATCGACAACGGATTCGGCGCGGCATGTCTGGCTCTGAAAATTCTCGGCTGTAACGCGCCCGACTAATTAGCAGCGACGTCTCCTCAGGCTCCGCGATGGATCGAGCGCCAACCGGAACACTTCGTGCCTGTTGTCTCGCCGCGGTCAGCGTGAGCTCGAAATTCGCGCGATCGACCAGGAACGACAAAGGAGCGATAGCGCCGGGATGACCGAAGTGAATCCATCGAGCCCAGCGGCCCCCGCTGCACTCGGTCACCGTCAGATACTGATTGCGTTCAGCGGCCTCGTGCTGGCGATGCTGCTCGCCGCGCTCGACTCTACGATTGTTTCGACCGCCCTCCCGACGATAGTCAGCGAGCTGGGCGGTCTCGAACATCTGGCATGGGTCGTCACCGGCTATCTCCTCGCGCAGACCATCGTCACGCCGATCTACGGGAAGCTCGGCGACCTGTACGGCCGAAAGATCGTGATGCAGTCGGCGATCGTGCTCTTCCTCGTGGGATCGGCGCTTTGCGGACTGAGCCAGAACATGACGCAGCTGATTCTCTTTCGCGCGATCCAGGGATTGGGCGGCGGCGGACTCGTAGTCACGACTCAGGCTGTGGTCGGAGACATCGTACCGCCGCGCGACCGAGGCCGATATCAGGGGATTTTTGGTGCCGTATATGGCCTCTCCAGCATCGCCGGACCATTGTTGGGCGGCTATTTCACGACCCACCTCTCGTGGCGGTGGATCTTCTACATCAATCTGCCGGTCGGAATAGCAGCGATGGTTGTGTTGGCCGCGACCCTTCCATCACTCGGAAATCGCGTGAGCCGCTCTATCGACTATGCCGGTGCCGGACTGCTCGCCGTGCTATTGAGCAGCATCACACTTCTGTCCGACCTCGGAGGATCGGCATACCCGTGGTCGTCCCCGGTGCTGATCGGCCTGATCGCAATCTCTCTGTTGTCGCTGGTCCTCTTTGCGATTGTCGAGCGTAAGGCCGCCGAGCCGGTACTCCCGCTGCGTCTTTTTCAGCGGCAGACGTTCGTGGTCACATCTGTCGTCGGTCTCATCGTAGGATTCGCTCTCTTCGGATCGGTCACCTATTTCCCGCTGTATCTCCAGGTCGTAAAGGGTGTGACTCCGACCGGATCGGGAATGCAGATGATACCGATGATGGCGGGAATGCTCCTGACATCGATCATGTCCGGTCAGCTGATAAGCCGTAGCGGGCACTACAAGATTTTCCCCGTGCTAGGCACCGCCGTGATGACAGCAGGTCTCTTTCTGTTATCGCGTCTCAATGCCGAAAGTACGAACGTGACTGCATCGCTGCTAATGCTGCTTCTTGGCGTCGGCCTCGGAATGGTGATGCAGGTGCTCGTGATCGCAGTGCAGAACGACACCGACTATCGCGATCTCGGAGTTGCAACTTCCGGCGCGACGCTCTTCCGGCTCATTGGCGGGTCGCTCGGCACCGCGATTCTGGGCGCAGTATTCGCGGCGCGGCTGAGCGCGAATCTCGTCCGACTCCTTCCTCCCGGCGCGACGACGTTTGGGCCAGCGCGAAACATGAGCGTGCAAGCGCTGGCGCAACTTCCAGCGGAGGTGCGCGCGGTGTACGGGCGGGCATTTACCGCATCGCTCGATACTGTGTTCCTCGTCGCGACAGTGGTGTGTGCGGTTGGATTCGTGCTCACCTGGTTTCTCCCGGAGCGTCCGTTACGGGCAACCGTCGCGGCATCGGCGCGGGATGCTGGAAACGAAGCCGGCGAGGCGTTCGGTCGCCCGTCGGACGAGGACGATGTTGCGGCGCAGCTATACGCCTCCCTCGCGTCTCTGGCTGATCGCGACGTACAGCGCGCGCATATCGAGGCGATCGTCGCGCGCGCTGGGGAGACTCTCACGCCGCTCGCAGCCTGGCTTCTCGTACAGGTCGAGAGCGAGCCCACGGTTTCACCGTTCGAACTCGCGCGGCGCCAGGGAATTGCACCTGAGCGTGCGCAGGCAGCGCTCGAGGAATTGCGAAGGCGCGGACTGGTCACGATCCCACGCGCGGATTCAACAACCCATTCGGAGCTTACCGCCACTGGTTGCCAGGTGCTCGAGCGCCTGGTTTCAGCGCGGCGCGCCCACCTGGCAGAGTTGTCAGAGGAATGGGATCCGTCCCGTGAGAACGACGCAGTCGCTTATCTGCGGAATGCGGTGAAGGATCTCGTGCCGGACGTCAGACAGGTGGCGCCTAAA
>Ga0193735_1000318_pt1 | contig 15190 bp, 7 predicted proteins | sample U1m2metaG_FD_145080 | JGI IMG/M metagenome (GOLD analysis project Ga0193735, IMG submission 145080) | Soil microbial communities from a riparian zone of the East river system, Colorado, United States - U1m2 | ecosystem: Environmental > Terrestrial > Soil > Riparian zone | place: USA: East River... | reverse complement strand
GGCGTGGTTAGTGTAAACATCGGCCGGCTTCGAACCGCCGATGGTGACCACGATATTGTTGAAAATGGTGATCGAATTAGCGGCCAGAATTTTCAGGCTGTTGCCGCCAAGCGTGACATTGGACGTAAAATTAAGCTGGCCGTTGCTGCCCGGCGCATAAAGTTTCAATGTCGAATCAGCCGAGAGCATGCCGCCGCCGATATTGAGTGCGCCGTTCGTGCCAAACACACCCGCTTTGAGTACATCTGCGTGAGCGTTGACGTTATCGAATGTGATCGTTCCGTTGCCGTCGATGTAGGTGAGGAACGTCTGACCAACATTATAACTGCCGCCGTTAATATTGATCTCGGCGCCCCCGACCGCTCCGTCACTGCCGTAGATCGCAACCGTCGCGTCATTGGTCACGGTAGCCGTGCCGGAAACGTTCATGTTGATGGTCGCGCCACCCTCATTACTCGCACCGATGCTGCCGCCCGTGTTATCGATCTGAGCGACCAACGTATTCGCAGCAATGTTGCTCGCGGTGACGTCGAGCGTAGCGTTTCCACCGATCGTCCCACCACTGATCCCGTCGCCGCCAATCGCACCGTTGCCGTTGTCGATGGCAAAATCGGAATCGCCCTGAGTCGTGAGATTGCCAGTGAGGCTGAAATCGTTCGTGGCGCTGCCGGTAATGCTGCCGAAGTTAAGAATATCGACCTCCAATGCCGGGCTAATGCCGGCAGTGATATTGGCATTGGCGGCGCTTATGTTGATCGTGGCATTCCCGCCGATTTTTCCACCTTCATTAAAGATCTCGAATTGGACCCGACCGCCAGCGTTAATATCACCGGAGAGCCAATCAATAGCGGCATTCCCACCGATGTTGCCTCCCAGGTTATCGACCAGCACAATCAACGCATTAGAGTTCACATCGGGCCCACTGGTAATGCTCCCTACATCGACAAATACCGCAGCATTGCCACCAATTGTTCCCCCACTCTCGAAGCCACCGGTGTTATTCACGATACCGGCAAAAAGGCTACTGGCACTCGAAATATTGTTCGCGACCACGTGAAGCCCGGCATCCGTTCCGATCAGCCCGCCGTTCCAATTGGCTATTACGAAGGTCACCTCCTGTTGGCTGGTAAGATCGCCGGTGAGAGCGAAGTCCATGTTCGCGCTCAAGCCGATGCTGCCGCCGCTTGAGTTGTCGATCGAGCTATAGAAGAAACCGGCGGTTGAGATGCTGCCGGCGCTTATGTTGAGCGTCGCATCGGTGCCGATCGACCCTGGACCACTCTTGCCGTCGTTGAAGTTATAGATCTGGAAGAGCGCGTTGCCCTGAGCATTGACGTTGCCGGAAGACGCGAAGTTAACGGTGGCGTCGTTCCCAATGATGCCTCCGCTGTTACTGACTTGCGCAATCAAGGCGTGAAAGTCTGGGTTTGGACCGCTGGTAAGGTTTCCCAAGCTAACGTTCACCGTCGCATCGGTGCCGATCAACCCACCGCCACTCCCGCTGCCATCGTTGCTGTTAATAATGTCGAATTCTGCGACGCTTTGGCTGGTGAGATCTCCTTTGAGATTGAGAGTTACATTGGCGCTCAAGCCGATGGTGCCGCCGTCGTGGTTTAAGACGTCAAAGAGCGCGATGCCCTGAGAGTCAATGTTACCCCCGACGGTCACGTTAACAATCGCATTCTGGTCGATCGTGCCGCCACTTTCTCCACCGTCTTTATTATTGTAGATTTGGAACCGGGCGTCGCTTTGAGTCGTTAGATCGCCCGTCAAATTGAGGTTAATGCTTGCATTGCCTCCAATGCTACCGCCTCTGTTATCAATCAGAGCGAGCAAGGACCAATCTTTGGACGGGCCACTGGAAATATTGGCCGCACTTACGTTGACAGTTGCGTCTCCTGCGATTGTTCCACTGCCGACGTTGCCCTCGTCGTCGTTTAACACCGCGAAGAACGCAGTGCCTTGAGTGTTGATGTTCCCGGCTGAACTCACGTTGACCATCGCATCTCCACCCATTGTTCCACCGCCGCTGCCGTAATTTCGGTTGTCGATTTCAGCAACAATATTGTTAGCGACGGAAAAACTGCCGGCCTGGACATCCACTGCCACGTTGGAACCGATAGTTCCCCCGTTATTCAAAACTCCGAAAAACGCTTGAGCCGCAGTGTTAACATCTCCCGCAACGTCGAACGCGACGTTGCCGCCGGTTCCAATCTGGCCCCCGTACCGGTTGGAGGTGTAAACAAACAATGGGCCACAGATGAGATTGCCGCCAATTCCGACTGAGATATTGCCGCCCGTCCCTATGCTGCCGTGGTCGTTGGCAATCTCTGCGGCGAAACTGCCGGTGGTAGAGGTCGGGGTTGTTGCCGCGTTCCCGTCGAATGTGGCGTCAATATTTCCACCGGTTCCAATGGTTCCCCCGCCAAGGTCGCCAACGAAATCGTTCCCTCCGTTAACGACGAAAAAGTTAAAGCTGTGTCCCGACCCTACAGTGGCGGTGACGTCGCCCACAAAGTGAGCGGTTACGTTGCCGCCGCTATTGATCGTTCCGCCGTTAAAGTTATCGGTTTCTAAGCTAAACCCGCCATCCAACATCACGGGACCAACGGTGTGCAGTGTGACATTGCCACCGTTGTCGATTACGCCGCCGTTCGAATTATCGATGCCTTCGTTTAGATTCGTGGTCGAAGTGGTGCCACCTACTGAATAAAGAATATTCGCGCCATTAACAATGTGACCTGAGTTGCCGTTAAAGATTAAGAGATTGATCCCGTCGGGCCCGGTCACGGTCACGTCGTTATCGACGTTGACCGCAACGTTGGCCGCCCCACCGATGCTGCCGCCGTTGCTGTTATTGATCTGAGCAGTGAAAGAGTTCGCAGTAATGTTTCCTGCGCTTAGGTTGATCGCGGCGTCGCCACCGATCGTCCCACCCCTGAAATTGTCAATCTTGACATCAAATAGCCCCGCGATGGAAGCGTTGACGATGTTGAGATCGATTGTGGCATCGCCTCCGATGAAACCACCGGAGCCGCCGACGTCGTTTTCGTTGGCGATATAAATGTTGGCGTCGCCTGGGACGCCACCACTATTAGGATCGCTTCCCGTAACCGCGAGATCACCGCGCAAATTTAGATTTATTGCGGCGTTTCCCCCGATACTACCGCCCGTGCCGCTGCCTATCCCGTTGTTGCGATTCCTGATGTCGACATCCAGTTCCCCGCCAACAGAAAAATTCGCCGCCGAAATATTCAATGTAGCGTCGGAGTCAATGGTCCCGCCGCTCGGGACGGTTGACTGGGAGTTGCGTTGATTCAAAATCTCGATCGACGCGTCGCCGGCGATGCTGAGATCTCCGCCGATATTCAACGTCAGGGTCGCATTTCCGTGAATCGTTCCGCCCGATGGCGGCGTGAACTGAGAACCCGGCGGGGCGTTGTTGGAGATAACCCAAAAGGCACCGCTAAGTGAATCGGTAATTGGCGTAGTGCCTTGAATCATGACATTCCCCGGCACATCCCACGTAACGGTAGCGTTGCCGTCGATAACACTCCCTAGAAAGTTGCTGATGCCGGATGCGTAGAGAGTTCCGGCCATGTCAATGCTGGCGGCATGCAGGAAGAGAGAAACGTCGGAACCGATGAATGAGGGGGTCGTGTTCCCGGCGCTATCGTCATACGCGTTGGAGATGAAAAATCTCACGCCGGGTAACCCGATACCGCCGGCATCAGCGCCGATGGTCAGAGCGCCACCCACATTGAACGTGAGGTTCCCGCCCGAATCGATCCTCCCGCCGCCACGGTTGTTGAGGAAAACGTCAACATACGAGTTGGCGGTGAGGTTTCCGCCAATTTCGATATCGATGTTTCCGCCTGTGCCGATGTGGCCGGCCGGGGTAGCTGTTTCATCATAATTCTGGACGTACGCAGCGAGACCATTCACCTGGACGTTGCCGTTCACTGTGAGATTGAGATTGCCGCCGTTGTCGATCTGGGCATTGGTGTTTTGAACAAGCAACTCAAGGTCCCCCGGCTCGGGGAACTCCGTCGCCGAGCCAAGGCCCGTGGCGGTGAGATTTCCGCCGATGTTCACAGCAATAGTTCCACCGGTGCCGATGTGGCCCTGGTTCGTGATAGCCAAACGAGAAAACTCCGTCGCCGAATTATTCGTGTAATCGCCCGTGACGTTGAGTGTGAGATTGGCTCCGCTGGCGATGGTGGCGCCGGGCAAAACCATTGCGTCTAACCTCACCTTACCGTCGAGTAAGAGCGAACCGCCGATTTGCAGCGTCAGGTCGCCGCCGCCGGTCTTCGCCTCGAATTCGCCGACGTTCATTGTGCCGGGGTTGGTAAGCTGAATTGATCCTTCCGCGGCAAGTTCGAGAATCCCGATGTTAGAAATTGGCGAATCAATTGTGAGGTTGGAGCCGGCCCCGCGCGCATACATCGCAAGCTCGTTGAGATTCTGAAACGAGACGTCCGGCGTGAGATTGATTGAACCGTTCACTGTGGCCAGCACCAGCAAGTCAAGCCCGGTGAACGTCAATACGCCGCCGGGCGGCCCCGAGGTGATTCCACCTACACCTATTAAGGCAAGCTTTGTCACGCCGCCGTTGCTCAGGTCAATCGTTGGATTGCCGTTAAGCGACAGATTCTGGAACTTAAAGGCGGCGATCGGTAAATGGCTCGGGTCCGCAAAAAAATCGGTGTCGATGTTTATTGCAGTATCAAAGGCTGACGTGGAACCAAAAGCCCACAGCGAAAAAGGTCCATCAGTCACTGGGTCGCGGTAGATTTTGCCGAAGTCAGTCACGCCATTGGTGGTAATCGAAGGGTCGGTTGTAATGACGGTGCCGCTGGTAATTAAATATGGAACCGGCGAACTGATTACGGACGGCGTCCCGAACTTGCTTGGAGTTGCCGTTGGCGGCGGCACCGTCGGGGACACCGTTGGTGATACCGTGGGGGACACGGTTGGTGATACCGTTGGGGACACGGTTGGTGATACCGTTGGAGGCACCGAAGGAGATGGCGTCGCTTGCGCCTGTTGCGCGACGATTGCCTGATTGATCACGTTGACGATCGTCAACGGGTTGAGGGGATTCTGCGTAGTTGTATTAATGGCGAGTAGTAACTCTGTCTGCCGTTGTTCTTCCAACGCGATCAAATTCAGAACTTGAGTGGGGAGCGGCGTATCGAAACCGATGAAAAAGAGCGAGGACTTTACTAATTTTGCAATGTCAAAAGTCGACACCTTCGAGAAGCTCTTGCCGTCGGTGGTGACCATTTTCCCGGGCCCCAGTTCCACGGATTGACCGTTGGCCAAAATGACTCGGAACGTCCCTTCCAAGCAAAGCCACTTGCTGAAGAGAGGGTGATTAGTGGTGGCGGGATGATATTCGCCGATGCCAGTGGTGCCGGTGATCGCGGCGGTGACTCCAACCGTTCTGATCGTCGCGCCCCCGCTTCCCTTGGGTACCTGAAACAGAACCGCGCCGTCGATGAGATTCATCTCCCGCGTGCCTTCTTTGAAGCTGAAAATCGTGTTGGCGCCGAGGCGGGTAATGGTTAGGTCGGCGAAAGTCAATTCGCTGCGCGATTGCGTGCCAGTGCGGACAGCATTGCCACGACGAACAAGATCGCTGACCACGGCCGGCCGCGGAGCCCCTTGTTCGAGCAGCAGTTTAACGTCATTCACTATCTGCGTGACACGCGCTTCCTGCAATTGCGCTGCGCGTGCCGAGGTGGCGATGGCGATCGTCCAAATAACGGCTGATGCAGCTGCGATGAATTTTGTGTGTGAGGAACCTGCGGATGGTTTTTTCATGTTTGCTGGGAGTTTTAGTTCATAAGCAGAGGCATCGATGTCGGTATCTGTGAGGTTTGCATTGGCTGAATTAAGGTGTGTGAGACTGGTGGCCGATATTTGTTAGTGGCTTTGGAGGTGGCGTTGCGGATGGTGCATTAACAAGGGTAACCTGTGTGCCGCGGCCCAAGATGACGAGGTTCGAGGGAATATACGTGCCCTTGGCTATCAGATTCAGTTGCTTCTGTTCTTCCGATTCGATCCGCCGTTGACTGGGGAGAGGTTGAAACTCGCGGACCAGCAGGCACGTCTTCATCTCTCGTGCAATGTCGAAATCCGCCGGCTCCGGGAGGGCGGTGACGTCCGGCTTGGTAATGAGAATTTGGCCGGGCTGCACCAACAACGATTCGCCGAGGCGATTCGTCAAATAACATCGAACGGTGCCTTCCAAGACAAGCACCTTGACGTAGAACTGGCCATGACGCTCGATTATGCCGGTCGCGCCTGTGCTCGCGACCGCGATCGCATCAGTCTTGATCTTCACGTTTCCGGCGTTTTTCGGTATCTGGAAAAGCATTGCACCTTCGCCAAGGTTCATGGTGCGCGTTCCTCCGCTGAAACTGATAGTCGTTTTCGGGCCGAGCCGGACGATTGCTTGGTCTGCCAAGATTAATTCGCTGTGCGAGGCCGCGCCGGTGCCGATCGCATCACCATCGCGAACGCTCTTGCCCACAGTGGCTGCATGCGGGACCGCGTGCGCTGAGATCAGCTTAACGTCATTTACTACGTGTGTAACGCGCGCTTCTTTCAACTGCGCGGCGTCTAAACAGATGGCCCTCAAGATGAGACAAACGAGCAAACGGCGCGCTAAGATTTTCGCTCGCGCTGAAGAAGGGCAGCGATTTTTCACCGGGCGTCAGAATTTCAGTGTCAGCGCTACGCCGCCGCCAATGTTGGCGACACTGTAATCGAAGACACTGTGATTGGACTGATTCCAGGCGAAAGAACTGAGCGCGCTCAGTGTGAGCCAGTCCCGAACCCGGTAGTTTGCGCTCACGGCAAGTATTTCGTTTACGTCGGTTCGATCGCCGGAATAATAATCGCGCACGACGAACTGAAACGCGGCGTCGAGTGAAAAGGAGCGGCTCAGGGCGAGATCGTAGTAGCTGTAGAGCGAGTAGTTGTTTCGCCGCGGTGATTCGGGATTCCCTGCAACACTGAGGTTCAAAGCCGTTCCGAGAACGATCTGTTGCGCGCGAGCAACCCGAAAGGGCAGTTCCGCCGTTAAAATGATGGAATGATTGGCGAATAATTCGTCGAAATTGTCAGTATCCGTGAGGCGGTTGTAATCGTAGACCGCGCGCAGAGTCAGATTGTGAAACTGTGGCACGTAATAGGTTGCGCCGGCAATGACATCGAGGCTGGCAAAATTAAGTTCCGTCAATTGGTCGTAGAAGAAGAATTGCTGCACGACCCCGAATTCCAGGTAGAACGTATTGGTAATGCGCGGCCGATAAGTCAAAGTGACCCCAGGAGCGACCAGGACGTCATCCTGTTCGCCGCGGCTGACGAGCGCGGCGTTCGAGGTCCAGTAAAACGGAGAATAAATGGAAACCGTGAACGGCTTATATTCCTCCCTCCGCTTTAAGATCTGCTGTTCGCCGATGTCTTTCTCGTTGGGACTTGTGACTGCGTAACCTTCAGTTTCGGCACTGGGTGTGGCGCTTGGACCAGGATAGGCCTGCCTGCCCAGCAACTCCGCGCGGCTTTGAGCCGAGCCGGGCGGTGCCTGGCCTCGCGTTGGCTGAGCGGCGAGAATCAGAGCCGCTGCCCATATGAACAAAGGCAACCGCAGAGGAAATTTCGAAAAACGGGGTGAACAGATCAAAGTTGGGTGTTTTTGTGAGGCTTTGGAATTTCCTAGTCAAGCAGAATTTGTTAAACTCGAGATCAATTCGACCTGATGATTTAACGGCGGCGCATATGCCGCTAAATGAAATTTTAAAATCTCGTATTACAAGTATAATGCGCGCGTGCATTGGCTTAGTCGCTATCGGCTTTTGATCCTGGCGTCGATCTGCGTTTTTTGGACTGGCCTGATTTTTCTCGGTCACTTCTTCCCGATGACGCCGTTTCTTTCGGTGCCGTGGAGAGGCGAACAGAGCTTCGAGGATTTGCTTCGACGCGAGGGCCGAAAAACCGCAACGCGTAACGATTTTGTTTTTCTTGGACTCGACCAAAGCACATTGGAATTGCCGCCATTGACGCCCGATGAGGTTGCGAATAACCGCGCGTTTCAGCTGATGACGGAGCGGCCATTCCCATGGTCACGCGAAGTCTATGCGCTCCTACTCGATCGTCTGTTTGGGGCAGGTGCGCGCATGGTGATGTTCGACGTGATGTTTGATCCGCAGCAGAAAGAGGGCGATCCAGCGTTTCATGCCGCGCTCGACCGCTTTCACGACAAAGTAGTAATGGCCGCCAATTTCGACATACAAAACGCTGCGCAGGCCGTTACGCCCAACGATGTACTGATTCCGCCGCCGCAACTACAGGATGATCGCGTAGGTTTCGCCAATTTCTGGGCCGATCCTTCGGACGGCAAAGTCCGCACTGTACTTTATCATGTGACCAATCGGCAACTGGCCGGGTTGCCGCCGCATCCGAGCCAGGAGGTCTACGATTCTCTTTCCGCGCGTGGCCTAACGAAAATCGGCCATGCTAGTGACGTCCCGCAGGATTTTGATGGCCATATGGTTCGCTATAGTGCGGTCGACGCATACGAACCGCGTCCACTCTACGAAGTGTTCGATCCAAAATTTTGGCATGCCAATTATGCTGATGGCGCATTTTTCAAAGACAAAATCGTAATCGTGGGCGCGTCCGCACAGATATTGCACGACGTGGTGGATACTCCAATGAGCCCAACCACATTGGGGCCGGGACTTCATTTACAGGTAATGGCTGCGGCGCTTGGTCACGAGTTTTTGCGGCCCACGCCGTCGAAAGTTGGCCTGGCACTCGTGGGGGCAGCAGGGCTTGTCGCGTGGGCGCTTGTTGCCTTCTTGCGCAGGCCGTTGCTTTGCGTTGGGGCACTCGGCCTACTTACGGCCACATACCTTGGAACGGCGCGATTGTTTTACGATAAAACAGGTCTGCTTCTGCTTAGCGTTCCTGTCCTCGCCGCTCTATTGCTAAGCGGATCTTTTTCACTCGGTTTCGAATACGCGATCGAGCGACTGGAGAAGTTGCGGACTCGGCGTACCCTGGAACGGTACGTCTCGAAAAATTTGGTCCGGGAAATTCTGGAAAACCCAGACAGCTACTACAGCTCGCTTCGCGGCGTGCGCGTGCCAGTGACGATTCTGTTCTCGGATTTAATTGGTTTCACCACGTTAGCGGAAAAAGCCGACCCCGAGGCGTTAGTCGCGCAGCTCAACGAGCATCTCAGCCGGATGACCTCGGTCATCTTCAGCAATGGGGGCACGCTCGATAAATTCATAGGTGACGCGATCATGGCGGTGTGGGGTAACGTGCGCAGCCTTGGGATGGCGCAGGACGCGAAACATTGCGCACGCGCAGCGCTCGGGATGCGCCGAGAGTTGCGAAAGCTCAACGAAAAATGGCGCGGCGAAGGCCGCATGGGCCTTGGCATGGCCATCGGCATCAATCAGGGCGAAGTGATCGTAGGCAATATTGGCTCGCAAGAGCGGATGGATCCGACTGTGATCGGCGACGCGGTGAACCTGGCATCACGTCTGGAGAGTCTCACCCGGATCTACGGGCTCGATATTCTGGTTGGCGCCTCCGCGGCTGAGCTGGTGCGAGACGAGGTTTATCTGCGCTCCGTGGCCCGTGTCCAGGTGAAAGGCAAAATCAAACCCGTGGACGTTTTTACTTTCGTCGGTTCGCACGACGAAAAGCTCGATCCGGAATTTCTGAAATGGCTGGAAACTTACGAAGAGGGACTGGAGAAATTTCGCGTTCGCGATTTTACTGAGGCGAAGATCCTGTTCTCACGTTTCCTGGAATTTTATCCGGACGATCGGCTGGCCAAGATGTATCTGGAGCGCGCGCTCGAATACGAACAAGCACCACCCGACGAAGCCTGGGAAGCGATTGAGGTGTTTGAGAAAAAGTGACGGTCGTGATTTACGACCTGTCATGGTGAGTCGCGCAGACAGCCTCTCGCTCTGCTCGGGATGAGAGGCGCTCGTTATCACCCCGAAATCCGCGCAATCCGTGGTTTCTTTTTCCGGCGGCTGACGTAGAAGAGTGGCGTGAAAGAACCGCCGAAGAAATTTCATTTCCTCGGAATTTGCGGGACCGCCATGGCGTCGGTGGCGGCTGCACTGCAAGACCGCGGTTTTAAGGTCACTGGTTCAGACGAAAACGTTTACCCGCCGATGTCAAACTTTCTGCAAGAGAAGGGCATCACGGCAAAAGAAGGCTATCAGGCGGAGAATATCCCCGCCGATGCCGACGTGGTCGTGATCGGCAATGCGATGAAGCGCGGCAACCCGGAGGTGGAAGCCGTCCTAAACCGAAAGTTGTTTTATCTCTCGTTGCCGGAAGTGCTGAAAAATTATTTTTTGCGGGGACGCCATAACTTGCTCGTTACGGGGACACACGGAAAAACGACCACCACGGCGTTGCTTGCCTGGATCATGGAGAAAGCCGGACGCAAGCCCGGTTATCTAATCGCGGGCTTGCCGAAAAACTTCGGTCAGGGGGCGCGCCTGAACGATTCCAAATATTTCGTGATTGAAGGCGACGAGTACGACACTGCGTTTTTCGACAAGCGTTCAAAATTCATTCATTATCTGCCGGAACTGCTGATCGTAAACAACATCGAGTTTGATCATGCGGACATCTTCAAGGATCTCGATGAAATCAAGCTCAGCTTTAGGCGTTTGCTCAACATCGTTCCTCAGAATGGGATGGTGCTCTTGAATGGAGATGATCCGAATTGCGTAGAGGTCGCAAAAGATTGCCTGGCGCAGATGGTCGAGGTCGGCTTCTCAAAAAATTGCGCGCAGCGAATCCGGGCGGTCGCTTCCTCGTCCGAGGGGTCCAGCTTCAAGCTTGGAGAAGAAACTTTCGAAATTCCGCTAATCGGCGAATTCAATGTCCGTAACGCTGCGATGGCTGTGATGGCGGCGCGCTTTTATGACGTGCCTACGGCGAGAATCAACAGCGCCTTGAAGAGTTTTGCCGGCGTTGCCCGGCGGCTGGAAGTTCGTGGCGAAGTACGGGGCGTGAAGGTGATTGACGATTTTGGCCACCATCCCACAGCGGTTGCCCAAACTTTGGAGGCGCTCCGGCATAGTCATCGGGGACAGCGGCTCTGGGCTGTGTTCGAACCCCGCTCAAACACCACCAGGCGCGCAGTGTTTCAAGAGCAACTTCCCAAAGCGTTCAAATTTGCCGACGGCGTTTTCATCTCACAGGTAGCAAAGCTGGAACAGATTCCCGAAAATGAGCGATTGAAACCGGAGAGAGTAGTAGCTGCGATTGCCAAGGACGGCCGACGTGCGTTTTACGAACGCAATGCCGACGCCATCGTGGATCGAATCGTTCCGATGCTGCGGCCAAAAGATGTGGTAGTCGTCTTTAGTAACGGCGGGTTCGATAATATTCATGAGAAGCTGCTCACGCGGCTGCGTGAATCGTAAGACGTTTCCGTGAACCTCGAAGGTTTCGAGACTGACACAGATGCCTACAAATGATCACGGCGGCGCCGCCGACGTATGATCGTGCACAATTCGCCAGCCCTCTGGCAGGCGTCTAAAAATGAGCGTGAAGCGGCCATGCGGGCGATCCTTTGCCCGTTCCAATCTCCAGCGACCCAGCGCGACAGCCGCATCAGAGGACAGCAAATTGATCTCAAGGTCGGAGAAACTGAGTGTTCCCATCTTCGCGCGATCAGAATATTTCTGGCGGTACCGCGCCCGCACAGTTTCCCATCCGCGACGGACGGAATCTTCTGAGATAAAAACAGTTGATACTGAGCGCGCGTATCCATTCATGAATCCATCAATGTCGCCACGGTTCCAAGCGTCTTGTTGTGCGCGAAGGATGGACCGGATCTGAGCAACTGCATTTGGAGTCCGTTTCGCCGCAGCGGAAACGTTCGTCGCCATCAAAATACAGGAAGTAATCGCGACGGCTCGAGCGAGACCCGGATTTGAAGAGCGAATGACTTGCAGCATCGGTAATCGGTAGTAAGCTACGAGCCCTTGCCTCAACCAGCCCCAGCAGTGATGGATCGTTTCAACCAAGGGAAATACGTTGACGGGTCTAACAAATCTACTAGCGTCGCCCATCCACCCAGATAGGACTGTGCACCGGCTTTTCTGTATCGCAATGCTCGCGCTTGCCAGCGCGACAGCAGTTTCGGCTCAGGACACAACGAAGCGTCGCGACGTGCCCCGAAGTGTCAAGGCCCCAAAGGCCCAGCCGCCGGATACGCCGGCTCCTAAGGTAGCGAATCAGCCGCCGCCCGAGGCGCCTTCTCCTCCAGGCGCCCCAGCAACTGTTCGGCTCCAGTTTCCAAACAGCGACGTAGTCGATGTGTTGCATCTTTACGAACAGCTCACCGGTAAGAAACTGGTGATGGATAATTTTGTGCAGGGGAAGGTGAACATTTTTATTGCTAAAGATGTGTCGCGCGATGAGGCGATCAAGATCATCGAGATAAGCATGGCGCTGAATGGAATTTCCCTCGTTCCGGTTGCTCGCGATATAGTCGATGTCGTGGGGGCCGGGCAGAACCCTCGCAAGGCACCGGTGCCGATTATTTCAGACATCGCGGACATTCCTCCGGGGAATCCGGTCGTAAGCGTCTTGTTCAGATTACAGTACGCCGATCCGCAGGAACTTCAGCAAGTGTTGATGGCGTATTTTCAGGGGAGCTCAGGCACAATTAACATTCTGGCTCTGCCGAAGTCATCGAGTCTTCTGGTGACACAGAACGCTGACATCATTCGACAGCTTGCTGGCGTCATAGAACAAATCGACGTCGCCCCGGCGGAAGTAGTGAGTGAGTTTATCAAGCTCGAGCGCGCGGATGCCAGCAAAGTAGTCGACATGCTGAAGGACATTTTCGAGAAAGGCACTGAGACCGGCCAGCCGGGTGTTCGCTCGGTCAAGGTGCCCGGAAATGTGCCACAGCCGATACCGGTTGAAGGCGGAGGTGCTGGCATACTGTCCGAAGAAGCAATAATCGTCGGTAAGATTAAACTTACTCCCGACGTGCGCACCAACCGGATTCACGTGGTGACGCGTCCGATCAACATGCCTTTCATCCGTCAACTGATTCATGAATTTGACGCCAACGTCGAGTTTGGAAAACCGGTCACACGCTATTTGCAATATGTTTCCGCGGGCGAGGTGCTGCCCGTGCTTGTGCAAGCTTTAAGCGAACCCGGCATGGAGGGAGAGGGAGCTGGCGCTGGCGCGGTGCCTGGCGGTGCCCCAGGTCAAAGCCCGCAACCGCGACAAAGAAACCAGGGCGCAGGTGCCTACGGGAATGGACTGAACGCGCTGGGCGGCAGCTCGTCTACCGGCGCTGGGGGCGGAGGCACACTAAATATCTCGGAGGAACTCTCCACGGAGGCTGTGGACACTACGCCCAAAGCAGTCACGGTCGGAAACGCGAAGCTCATCTCTGATCAGCGCGCGAATTCCATCATCGTTCTCGGCAACCGCGAGGTCGTCGTGAAGGTGAACAAAATCTTGGACGAGATGGACGTTAAGGCGCCGCAAGTGGCGCTCAGTACCGTGATTGGCCAGTTGACACTCGGCAATAACGAGGAATTCGGCGTCGATTGGTTCGCAAAATACCAAAACAAACTAGTCGGGATCTCGCGCAACAACACCATATTCGGAAGCAACAACCCGCTAATTCCGATTCCCAGTGTCGCTCCTTCCGTTTCACCTGGAACTCTCACTAATAGCATTATTGATCCATCCAACCTGATCAATTTCAGTCAGATTATTCAGAACGTAACCAGCGGCACCAACATTTATGTTGCGGCTGGCAATTACCTCGCAGCGATTGTGCATCTTCTTGAATCCACCAGTAGGTTTAAGATTCTGTCTCGGCCGACGGTTTTCACAAGCAACAACAAGAAGGCCATCATCGCGTCCGGACAGGAGGTTCCAGTTCCGGTCAACACTCTCAGTAATGTTGGAACTGTCGGGATCCAAGGAACGGCTGCTGTGCAGGCGAGCATCGAGTACAAGAAGGTCGTGCTTCAGCTCGAGGTGGTGCCTCTCATTAATTCCGAGAAGGAAGTGTCGCTCGATATTTTGCAGAAGCTCGACAGTATTGTGCCGGGCGGAGGCCAACTGATCAGCGGCAATGTGGTTCCGACAATCGACACCAAGTACATCCGTACCAACGTTTCTGCTCCGAACGGAGCGACCATTATCCTCGGCGGATTGATCCAAGAACAGAAGCAGAAGCAGTACCAAGGCATTCCTTATCTCTCCCGCATTCCCCTCATCGGCGCGGCGTTCCGTGGCACGGCAACCAGCAAGAACCGGCAGGAGCTAATCATTCTTATGTGCCCGCAGGTGACTTTGACAAAGCTGGACCAATACCGGCTGCGCCAAAAATGGGAGGGCACGACGCATTTTGGGCCGGACCTCGATCAGAACGAGTGTCCGGATTGCCCGAAGACGGAAACCGGCAAACAGTTAGCCTTGCCGCCGCCCGATATTCCCGCGGAGAAAGATATGTAGGAACGTGTGTTTCTATGAAACGAATAGCTCTCGCTTTGATTCTCGGCTTGGGCGCTGCCATCGCGCAAGCCGACGAGTACGATGTTTTTGATTACGGCATTTTTCGCTCCACGGATCCATTGGCTCAACGAGACGGCTACGGACTCACCCATCAGGACCGCCATGTAAATGCCACAGATTTCGCTCCCAGATACCATTGGCGATGGTGTTACTACTTCAAAGCCCCAGAACAACTCATTCTGCAACCGGCTTACGTAGGCTCAATGCAAACGGCATTGCGCCGGTTAGGCTATTATTGCGGCCCGGTTGACGGCGTGTTTACGGCAGAAGTGGCCGACGCGATTGCGCGGCTGCAAAAGAATTATTCCATGCGCGTCACCGGCACGCTTACCGTTCCCGTGCGCCGCGCATTACACATGCCGTGAATTTCCCTTGATGAACTCAGCTCCCAGTCGATCGCTGGTCAATTTGCTGCTGGAAAGTGGCGTACCTTCGAACGAAGAAGCCGAGCAGTTGGCAACAAACCTGAACGGCGGGTCGTGGGTTGGCCAGGTGCTCGACTCCGGCAAAGTGGACGAGCAACGGTTCCTGGGTGCAATCGGAAATTTCTTCCGCGTGCCGGTTGTCTCCATCG